>MAAC01018446.1_pt1 | contig 39021 bp, 34 predicted proteins | sample 1115981 | NCBI WGS metagenome assembly MAAC01 (sample SAMN04961126, study PRJNA320927) | seawater metagenome | isolation source: sample BD02T64 sea water enriched with oil for 64 days | place: USA:Gulf of Mexico | collected 2013-07-27 | reverse complement strand
CCATCGCCGAGAGGCCAATATCAAATGAGGATTGCGAAGTTCCCCCATCACAAGGATTTTGCCACCTTCGATTACAACGCGGCCGCCGTCAGGCAGGCGCAGATCGAACCCTTTTGTTCTGGCCAGTTCACCCAGGACGCCCACAATCTCATTCTGGTGGGCGGAACCGGAACAGGCAAAACCCATATCGCCATTGCCTTGGGAACCACACTGATCAATCAGGGAAAGAAAGTGCGCTTCTTCAACGCCGTTGATCTGATCAATGCACTGATCAGGGAGCAGGCTGATGGAAACGCTGGAAAGATCATCCGGCAGCTGACGCCTTTGGATTGTGTGATCATCGACGAGTTGGGCTACATCCCATTCCCAAAATCCGGCGGCGCGCTGCTATTCCACCTCATCAGCAAGCTCTATGAGAAAACCAGCGTCATCATCACCACCAATCTGGAGTTCGGTGAATGGGTCTCGGTCTTCGGGGATGCCAAGATGACTACCGCGCTCCTCGACAGGCTCACGCATCACTGCTCAATCATCGAAACGGGGAACACATCCTTCCGCTTCGCTCAGAGCAAAAAGTCGCGAAACCAATAAGCCTCAGCGCAAACAAAGCCAGCAGACGATCTCGCTATTTGGGGCAGCTCGCCTGCTGGCTTTGCCTCATATCGGGTGGATCACTTTTAAAGGCTGATACCGGGGCACTTTTGAACGCTCATTGACACATTGGTTCTGACCGCAGCGAACGGCTGCAAACCGCGGATTGTGTTGAAAAACTCCAAAATCAACAATCATCGAAATTTCGTCAGAAACACGTGTCCTGCGAAAGTCGGATAGGATTATTCACAAGGCTCGTAGAGCTTGACCACCAGCGCTTGTGGCCGATTTTGGCCGAACCCCACGCTTAAATTTCTTACTCGCCCTGTTTCACTCTGAAATTGTCCGATCATGCCCGGAAACGGAGTTTTCAACAGAATACGCCCATACTGTCGAATGTTGCGCGTTCGGCAGGTGACGACTACAGGCTCGTTACAGCCATTTACTGCGGTCCACCAGCCTCAGGCATATTGGCGTGCAAACGTTTGCACAACATGGCGGGCACTTTGACCATCCACATGCACCTGACAGATAGTAAGACCACGTCTCTGACCAAGACGGAGGACCCTGCTCGGTTGATGGGAGACACTGATAATCTCGTAGCTAATTTGTCTAAGCAGGACAAGGAACTCCAGATCGTTTGGGGGGAAGTGTATGTCCCGAATGTACTAGATAGCCAGGGACAAGATCTATCGCTGGAACAAAGAGACCCCGCCAAGGATCAAGATCTACAAGCTGGACGGCTGCGCTTTATTGAAGATTTCCGACCTCGACAGCCTCATCGAAGGCGCATCTGCCTAGCAAGCTCATAGTGTGGGGCAAAATGTGGGGCAGTTGGGATTTCCCCACAAAAATATTAATAAATAACAAAGGATTATGGCGGATTGATGGTGCGGGCGGTGGGACTCGAACCCACACGGGCATACGCCCAACAGATTTTAAGTCTGGTATGTCTACCATTCCATCACGCCCGCATGTGAAATGCCAAGGCAACTCACGCGCTCAGGTCTAGCCCCGTGCGCCGTTGGGGACAATCGGTTTTATCAAGGTCTTAGCGGGAATTTTCCTATAATTCGAATTCTTCGACCGGTATTGGCGCCAAGGGACCACCCGGGGCAGCAAGTCCGCGTTCTGGCAGCCAAGGGTTCAAGGCCAGCGCCGCTTCCAATGCCGCGCGGGCCTCGTCGGTGCGCGACAGGCCAAACAGCGACAAAGCGCGACCGCTCATTGCGGCCACATGCTGCGGCGACAGCTCCAGTGCGCGGTCCAGATCAATCAGGGCGGAGGCAAAATCCTGACGCAGGAAATGGACAAAGGCGCGCTGATTATACCCTTCGGCATAGGTCGGACAATAGTCCGTTAGGGTATCGAAATCCTCCAGAGCACCGGCAAAATCATACCCCGATCGCCGCGACATGCCGCGGTCAAGAACCGCCTGTGCCTGTTCGTTTGGGGCGTCTGCCCATAACTCCCACATCTGGTTGGATATTTGCCGAGCCGTTGGCTCATCTTCGGCTTGTTGAACCTGAAGGAACAGCGTTTCAAGTGAAGCAGAATGGTCCGGGGACTGCGGACAGCCTTCGGCCTGAGCCAGACGGGCAGGCAGAATCAAAGCAGCGCCGAGCGCCATCAAGCGGAGGCCGACAGGCCAAGAGGACAGATCAAACATAACTCACAAGCTGCACCAAAATTGATGAGATTCAAATCAACTTATCGGGCGGTGGTGTTGCGCAGGCTCACAGCTGCGCCAGGGCGCCGTCATCCTTGACCGCCTGCATCGCCACATAGGTCGAGGTCGAGGCCACATGCGGCAAGATTGAAATCTTCTCGGCCAACACCGTGCGATAAGCCGCCATCGAGCGGGTGCGGATTTTCAGAAGATAGTCGAAATTCGACGCAATCATATGGGCTTGCTCGATCTCGGGCACCTTGGCCACAGCAGCATTAAAGGCCGTGAGCGCCACTTCTCGGGTATCACTCAGCTTCACCTCGACAAAGACAACGTGGTCCAGCCCCAGCCGGATCGGATCCACCAAGGCACGGTAGCCGGTAATGATGCCCTCAGCCTCGAGCCGTTTCAGACGGGTCTGAGTGGGCGATTTGGACAGGCCAATACGGCGCGCCAGATCGGCAATCGATATCCGCCCCTCGCCGCCCAGAACGTTCAGAATCGCCTGATCGAATTGATCCAATTTGGGAAAACTCGTTTGCACTGCCCTGCCCTCGAAATTCAATACGATCGCCCTATAGTCTCAGATATTCGGGCGAATGTCCCGCAGATTTGCCAGTATTCTCATCATAACGCCCGCCTCTACTGGAGATCCCCTGATGGCACACCCCAATCCCCTGCGCCTCGCCCTTGATGCATTGACCTATACCGATCAAGCAGATCTTCGCGATCAACTGATCGCAACCGCCGCTCTGACAGACGACGACCGAGCGCGAATTTGTGCCAATGCGGCAGCGCTGGTCAGCGATATTCGGGGCCATTCGGCTCCAGGATTGATGGAGGTATTTCTGGCAGAATACGGTCTGTCCACAGATGAAGGCGTGGCATTGATGTGTCTGGCCGAGGCGCTGCTGCGGGTGCCCGATGCCGAGACCATTGATGCGCTGATCGAGGACAAGATCGCGCCCTCGAACTGGGGCAAGCATCTGGGCAAATCCTCGTCTTCGCTGGTCAATGCCTCGACCTGGGCGCTGATGCTGACCGGCAAGGTGCTGGATGAAGATCGCAGCCCGGTGGGTGCCCTGCGCGGTGCCATCAAACGCATGGGCGAGCCGGTGATCCGCACCGCCGTCAGCCGTGCGATGAAAGAAATGGGCCGTCAGTTTGTGCTGGGGGAAAGCATTGTCAGTGCAATGAAACGCGCCAGCGGCATGGAGGCCAAGGGCTATACCTATTCCTATGACATGCTAGGCGAAGCCGCCCGCACCGAGGCGGACGCCGCCCGCTATCACCTCAGCTACTCCCGCGCGATCTCGGCCATAGCAGATGGCTGCAACAGCAACGACATCCGGCTGAACCCCGGCATCTCAGTGAAACTCTCGGCGCTGCATCCGCGCTATGAGCTGGCGCAAGAGGCCAGCGTGATGGAGCTACTGGTGCCGCGCCTGCGCGCGCTGGCCCTGCTGGCCAAGGCCGCTGGCATGGGGCTGAACGTCGATGCCGAAGAGGCCGACCGTCTGTCGCTGTCGCTCGATGTCATCGACCTTGTGCTGGCCGATCCGGCGCTGGCCGGTTGGGATGGTTTTGGAGTCGTCGTGCAGGCCTATGGTCCGCGCGCTGGCCTGGCCATTGATGCGCTCTATGACATGGCCAAACGCAATGACCGCAAAATCATGGTGCGACTGGTCAAAGGCGCCTATTGGGACACCGAAATCAAGCGGGCACAGGAAATGGGCATTGATGGTTTCCCGGTGTTCACATCCAAACCGCTTACCGATGTGTCCTACATCGTCAACGCCCGCAAATTGCTGGGCATGACCGACCGCATCTACCCTCAGTTCGCCACCCACAACGCCCATACCGTCAGCGCCATTTTGCATATTGCGCAGGACGACCAGCCATACGAGTTCCAGCGCCTGCATGGCATGGGCGAGACCCTGCATCAGATGGTACTGGAACAAAACCACACCAAGTGCCGGATCTACGCCCCCGTGGGTGCGCATCGCGATCTGCTGGCCTATTTAGTGCGTCGCCTGCTGGAGAACGGTGCCAACAGCTCGTTTGTGAACCAGATCGTCGACGAGGATGTCTCGCCCGAGGAAGTCGCCGCCGACCCGTTTGACATGATCGCCGACGTCAGCCGCAACATCGCCACCGGGCCCGAGCTGTTTACGCCTGAACGGGTCAACTCTAGCGGCTATGATCTGGCCCATGCGCCGACACTAAAGCGCATCGGACAGGCCCGCGCGCCTTGGGCAACCCACAGCTGGAATGCCGTGCCCTTGTTGGCACAAGACGCCGCCCCACTAGCCGCTGAGGATGTCATCACCCCCAGTAACCTAACGCCAGTTGGCCAGGTCGCCACAGCTAGCGAAGCGGACACCGCAACAGCATTGGCAGTTGCCAGCCCATGGGATGCCCCTGCCGCCACCCGCACCAAAGTCCTGAACAAAGCCGCCGACCTATACGAAGAGCATTTCGGCGAGCTATTTGCCCTGCTCACTCGCGAAGCAGGCAAAACCTTGCCAGATTGCGTCTCAGAGCTGCGCGAAGCGGTGGATTTCCTGCGCTTCTATGCCGCCCGCATCCCCACCGACGCAAAACCAGCCGGAGTCTTCACCTGCATTTCCCCATGGAACTTCCCTCTGGCAATCTTCTCAGGCCAGATCGCGGCTGCGCTGGCTACCGGCAACGCAGTGCTGGCCAAACCGGCCGAGCAAACCCCGCTGATCGCCTACCGCGCCGTATCGCTGCTGCATCAGGCAGGAGTGCCGCGAAGCGCTTTGCAACTGCTGCCTGGTGGTGGCTCTGTTGGTGCAGCATTGACCTCCGATAATCGGGTCAAAGGCGTCGCCTTTACCGGCTCAACCGCCACCGCCCTGAAGATCCGCGCCACCATGGCCGACACTCTGCGCCCCGGTACGCCTTTGATTGCTGAAACCGGTGGGCTGAACGCCATGATCGTCGACAGCACCGCCCTGCCCGAGCAAGCCGTGCAATCCATCATCGAGAGCGCCTTTCAATCGGCTGGACAGCGTTGCTCGGCCCTGCGTTGCCTGTACCTGCAGGAAGACATTGCCACAGATGTGCTGACTATGCTGACCGGTGCAATGGAGGCCCTCAGCCTCGGCAATCCCTGGCATCTCAGCACCGACAGCGGCCCGGTGATTGACCAGACAGCCCGTGATGGCATCCTGTCGCATATCGAGATCGCCCGCGCCGAGGGCCGCTTGCTGAAACAAACAGATGCCCCCACGGACGGCACATTTGTGCCCCCGACACTGATCGAAATTCCTGGCATCGCTGCGCTGGAGCAAGAGGTATTTGGCCCGGTCCTACACGTGGTTCGATTCAAAGCCAGCGACCTGGATCAGGTCATCGACGACATCAACGCCACCGGTTATGGGCTGACTTTTGGGCTGCACAGCCGCATCGACGACCGGGTGCAGCACATCACTGACCGCATCGAGGCTGGCAATATCTATGTCAACCGCAACCAGATCGGCGCAGTGGTCGGCAGCCAGCCCTTTGGCGGCGAAGGCCTGTCGGGCACTGGCCCCAAGGCAGGCGGCCCCAACTATCTGGCCCGCTTCTGCGCACCTGATCGCCAGCACAGTGACGCCGACTGGCAGCACACTCAGGACGGCCTTCCCACCCCAACCGGAGCCCCGGCAATTCCAACAACCCAAAGCCTGCCCGGCCCCACGGGTGAGAGCAACCGACTGACGCTTTCGCCCCGCCTGCCGCTTCTCTGCATGGGCCCCGGACCCGATGCTGTGGTGGCCCAGGTGCAGGAGGTCACCCGCCAAGGCGGCACAGCTTTGCAAGCATCCGGCAGGATTGATCTGCAACAGCTGCAACAGATCCAGAACATATCAGGCGTGCTCTGGTGGGGGGACGACAAAACGGGCCGGACCATTGAACAGGCTCTAGCCATGCGCGACGGCCCCATCCTGCCACTGATCCCCGGCCACCCCGACCGCGCCCGCGTGCTCGGCGAACGCCATATCTGTGTCGATACCACCGCCGCCGGCGGCAATGCGGCCCTGCTGGGCGGCGATGGATAAGCGCCATAACATCTTGACGCTGGACCATTTTCGGCCCAGCGTCAGGACATGTTCCCAATCCGCGATCACAACCCGTCCGGCCGCACGCCCTATGTCGTCTACACGTTGATGGCCCTCAATATCCTGATCTATTTCACTTACTCTGCCGCGTTTGACACCGACATAGAATTGGCACGGTTCTACGACGCCTATGCCCTGATCCCAACCGAGATCGACAGCTCCCACCGCCTGTCCCCCCTTGTCACGTCAATGTTCATGCATGGCGGCATTATGCACTTGGCGGGCAACATGCTGTTTCTGTGGATCTTTGGCGACAACATGGAAGATGAAATGGGCCACCTGCCCTTCCTCGCTTTCTACTTTGCCTGTGGCATTGGCGCCGGGTTGATCCATGTTGCCTCGGCCCCCGGCTCTCATGTGCCCACCATCGGAGCCTCGGGCGCCATTGCCGGTGTCATGGGTGGCTACCTGTTGTTGTTCCCGCGTGCCCGCATCGACATCCTGTTGATCCTGATCATTTATTTCCGCATATTCTCTATCCCGGCCTACATGATGCTGGGTGTCTGGCTAGGCATGCAGTTCCTTGGCACCCTCAATGCTGATCCCAATGCAGGTGGCGTTGCTTATTGGGCCCATACCGGAGGTTTTGGTGTTGGACTGCTTCTAACCGTGCCCCTGTGGATCAAACGCGGCGCCCGCGCATTCTGGAGCCAGACCCATGGCCAACCACCACATCCGCAGACCAAATATAGCGCCAGCCGCATCCCCCGACTGGCTCGCAAGAAACCTGGTCGCTCCCCGTGGGGCAAAGACAGCTAAAGCATTCAGGTCAAATGAACCCGGACGTGCACAAGCATCGCGCTGACCAACAGGCACAGCCCAAACAAAAACGCGCGCCCGGAACTCTCCGGACGCGCGTTCAAATTTCAAAGATCAGCAACTTCAGCCGCGGATCACTTTGGCGAAAGTCTCAAAGATCGGCTCGTTGGCGCAAATCACTTCACCGCTTTCAACAATATTGTCATCGGGATTCAACCCCTGCACCAGACCACCGGCCTCTTGCACCAGAATAATGCCCGCAGCCAGATCCCAGGATTTCAGACGACGCTCCCAAAAGCCTTCGTAACGGCCAGTGGCGACATAGGCCATGTCCAGCGAGGCAGCGCCCCAGCGACGAACGCCTGCAGTAGCAGGCAGAAGCCGGGCCAGATCCTTCAGGGTTTCTGGCAGATCGGCACGTCCTGCAAAGGGCAATCCAGTGGCAAAGATGCTTTCGATCATCCGGTGACGACCAGAAACCCGGATCCGGGTCTCGTTCATCCAGGCGCCAGCGCCTTTTTCAGCAAAATACATCTCGTCCTTGGAGGCATCAAAGATCACGCCAGCAACAATCTTGCCCTTGTGCTCCAACGCAATCGAGATTGCCCAGTGCGGCAACCCGTGCAGAAAGTTGGTGGTGCCATCCAATGGGTCGACAATCCAGCGGCGCGTCGGATCCTGGCCTGGAATTTCATCACTCTCTTCGGCCAGCCAACCATAGGTCGGACGCGCGCCCAGCAATTCTTCTTTCAGAATTTTCTCAGCCGCAATATCCGCTTTGGTGACAAAATCCCCGGCGCCTTTTACTGACACCTGCAAGTTTTCCACTTCGCGGAAATCCTTGACCAGTGATTTGCCAGCCTTGCGGGCGGCCTTGATCATGATGTTGAGATTCGCACTGCCGATCATATCGGGGCTCCTATGTCGTCAGAGATGTTGGTCAAAGGCTGCCTATACGCCGCGAGACCGCCCTTGCCAAGGGCCAAAGCCACCCACGTTTGCCGTTAGGTTATTATAGTGCTGCGCTTGCCAATGGCCAATCTGAACCGCACAGTTTAGAAAGCTAGAAAACAACCACGGAGCCCCCCCATGTCAGATCAAATGCAGCGGATCACGCTGGCCAGTCGCCCGAACGGTGCACCAGTGGCTGAGAACTTCAGCCTCCAGACCTCTGCATTGCCGGTCCCCGGCCCGGATGAGGTATTGGTGAAACTCCACTATATGTCGCTGGACCCCTATATGCGTGGTCGGATGGACGACGCTAAATCTTATGCCGCTCCTGTCGCCATTGGTGGCACCATGGAGGCCGGAGCGGTTGGCGAAGTGATCGCCTCCAACAGCCCCGCGTTCCAACCCGGCGATTTTGCTTTTGGCTTGTTTGGCTGGGCCAGCCACGGCTGCCTGCCCGCTAATCAGCTGCAAAAACTGAACCCAGATCACGGGCCAATCACCGCTGCACTCGGCGTTCTCGGCATGCCGGGTTTGACCGGGTGGTATGGCTTGAATGAATACGGCAAGCCAAAAGCAGGCGAAACCCTGGTGGTCGCCGCCGCTACAGGTCCAGTTGGATCGATGGTCGGGCAATTGGCCAAACGGGCTGGCTTGCGCACAATTGGTATTGCAGGCGGCGCCGAGAAATGCGCCCTGGCGGTTGACACCTTTGGCTTTGACGCCTGCCTGGATCACCGCGCCTTTGCGGATGCATCAGCCTTGCGCGCCGAATTGGCAACGGCATGCCCGAACGGCATTGATATCTACTTTGAAAACGTTGCCGGAAAAGTTCTCGAAGCGGTTATTCCGCTAATGAACCCTCATGGCCGCATCCCAGTTTGCGGCATGATCAGCTGGTACGGCGGAGCGCAAGGGGCTGATGCGACCCTGACTGCGCCGATGATTTGGCGCAATATTCTGGTGAAATTCTTGTCCGTGAAGGGCTTTATCATCATGAACCACTTCGACCGGTATCCGGACTTCCAAAAAGAAGTCGGCCCATTGGTGGCAAATGGCGACATCCGCTTTCTGGAGGACATCGCGGAAGGTTTGGAAAATGCTCCCGCAGCCTTTATGGCGATGCTAAAAGGCGGCAATATGGGCAAACAGATCGTAAAACTGGTCTAAGCTGCCTTGGGGCGAGCGGAAGGTGCGTGCAAGCACACATCCTACACTCGCCCAAACCGTCCTACAGTATGTGTAGGGTGTGTGCTTGCACGCACCACGACCGCCATATCAAACTTGGGAGAATCGTTATTGCAATTGCAACTTACGGGCCTCGACCTTTGCCAAGCGGATTAGCTCTTGCATATAAGGCTTTTTGCGATCTTCGCTGCGTATCGCAGCATAAAGACTGCGCGTAATACCCTTTTTAGTCAGCGGCCGGGTTATGTAGTCAGAGGAATATTTCACCTCGCGCACAACCCAGTCGGGCAACACAGAAATCCCACGGTTCGAAGCGACCAACAGCAATATTACGGCTGTTAATTCAACTTGGCGAATGCTGCCCGGCTCGACGCCCGCGGGGATCAGCAACTGGCTGAACACATCCAGTTTGGTTTTCTCCACCGGATAGGTAATCAACGTCTGACCCACAAAATCTTCAGCCTCAATATAGGGCTTAGCCGCCAACGGGTGCTGCGAGGCGGCCACAAAGACTGGCGCATAGTCGAACAATTCGATGAAATCGACCCCGGCAATTTGCTCGGGGTCCGAAGACACCACCAGATCGACGTCTTCTTTTTGCAAGGCTGTCAGTGCGTCAAAGGCCAGACCGGGGCGAATGTCGACATCCACATCCGACCAGCTTTTGCGAAACGCTTCCAGCACTGGAAACAACCACTCAAAACAAGCGTGGCATTCAATGGCAATATGCATCCGTCCGGCATGGCCATCGCGCAAAGCAGAGAACTCGGCCTGCATAGATTCGACTTGCGGCAGCACCTGCTCGGCCAACCGCAGCAACCGCAGACCAGCCGCCGATAGTTTCATCGGTTTAGAGCGACGCAAAAACAGCTCAACCCCGGCCTGATCCTCCAGCCCCTTAATTTGATGGCTCAACGCGCTCTGGGTGATGTTCAGCTGGTCAGCCGCCCGCGCCAACCCGCCTGCCTCATGGATTGCCTTGATGGTCCGCAGATGGCGGAATTCGATGTGCATCCTATCACTTCACTCATGTTGTTCTTGAGAATTATGAATTTGTCTCACAATGCTGCACGTGCAACAAGGGGGCAATTGAACAGGAGATGCCCCAAGATGACGACGCCCGAGATTTCATTTGAATTCTTCCCGCCGCAAAACCTGCAGGCCTCGTTTCGCTTGTGGGACACTGTGCAGGTGTTGTCGCCGTTGGACCCACGCTTTGTATCGGTGACCTATGGCGCTGGTGGTACCACCCGGGATTTGACCCGAGACGCAGTGGCCACTCTGCATAAGTCCTCAGGTCTCAACGTCGCCGCGCATCTGACCTGCGTTAATGCCAGCCGGGCCGAAACTCTGGACATTGCAGATCAATTTGCCGCTGCGGGTGTTCGCGACATCGTTGCCCTACGTGGCGACCCGCCTAAGGGGGCCGGCGGCTTCACCGCCCACCCCGAAGGCTTTGCCAATTCTCTAGAACTGATCGAGGCGCTGGCGGAGACCGGCAAGTTCAATATTCGTGTCGGTGCCTACCCCGATCGTCACCCCGAGGCGACCAGCCCCGACGCCGATGTCGACTGGTTAAAGCGCAAGATCGACGCCGGCTCTTGTGAGGCGCTGACCCAGTTTTTCTTTGAAGCCGAAACATTTTTTCGGTTTCGCGACAAATGCGCCAAGGTCGGTATTGATCATGTCCTCACCCCCGGCATCCTGCCGATCGAGAACTGGAAAGGCGCGCGCAATTTTGCCCAGCGCTGCGGAACCGTGATCCCAGCTTGGCTAGATGATGCTTTTGACAAGGCTATGCGCGACAACCGTGAAGATCTACTGGCCACGGCGATCTGCAGCGAGTTGTGCTCGGATCTGCTCGACGAAGGTGTCGACAAGCTGCATTTTTACACCATGAACCGACCCGAGCTGACCCGTGACGTCTGCCATGCTTTGGGCGTTACCCCCAAGGTGGCGCTGGAGAACGTGGCGTAAAACTTGCCTGCGCTCTGACGCGTTCTTAGGGTCCGCCCAAAAGGAACGCGTTATGTATTATGCCCGGACACCCGGCGAGTTATTAAAACCCAGCCAGATCACCGAAATGTCGGGGTTGGAATTCATGACTGGTATTCTCAATGGAGAGCTACCAGGTCCGCCGATTGCCGAGACCCTTGGCTATCATCTGCTTAGTGTTGAACCAGGCCGCGTGGTTTTTCGCGGTACTCCTGAGTTTGCGACCACCAACCCGATGGGAACTGTGCACGGCGGCTGGTATGGCACTCTGCTAGACAGCGCTATGGCTTGTGCAGTGATGACAGGTGTTCCAAGAGGGTCAGTCTATACAACACTGGAATACAAGATAAATATTCTTCGCTCTATCCCATTAGGCATGACCATTGATTGCACCGGAGTGAGTGAACATGTTGGCCGCTCCACCGGGGTAGCACGAGGCGAAATTCGCGGGATAGAGGATGGCAAGCTCTACGCCACGGGATCGACCACCTGCATCGTTATGAACCTTTCGGGTGGGAAACACTGACGTTTCGGTGCGTTGCAGGTGTCGAGTCTGAGTATTTTTGAATAGATGACGCCTGTTGAAGTTTGGAAGTGTCAGCACTGTGCCGATCTGTGCCTAGCGCACCGCCTTGGATCTCAAGTTCTGTAAACCGGTGGCCTTTGAGACTGAACTGCTGCCAACACTGCAGTGCAGCCGCTCGCTACGGTCTAGGCCTACGCGTCGGCTGCTGCGCAGCAGAAATATCTTACCCCAACCGCGCCATGTTCCCACTGACGGCGCTGCCGGATCGACTGGAAACTGCAAACGCCAGTTTCCTGGTAGCGGCAAGCCGCAATCCTCGGCTTTCTCCAGCATCCACACCAGTGAGATATTGGCCAAAGGACGCGCGTCCTCGTAGCTACCCAATTGCCCGCCCACGTCACCATGCGCACCGCGGAACCATACCTGCTCCACATGACCCTTCCAGCCGGTGGGACATTCCCATAGCACTGGTTCAAACACTTGCCGGGTTTCATCCAGTGCCAACGCCTGAAAGCCATTGCGGATATTATGGCCCAGGTTGTGGTTGTGAAAGGCGTGGCGGTCCTCGGCCCAGCGCCACAGCAATGGCAACCGCAGGCCCAGCGCTTTGACCGTTTCCCACACACCGATCATTTCAATATCAGCCTTGGCGTGACAAAACGCTTTGGTAAACTGGGCTGATGCTTCGCTTCCCTCGCCTTGGTAATGACGATAGGCAGTGCGAATGTTGCGCACGGTGGCATGTTCGGCCTTGAGCAAGCCCACTTGGTCGATCACCCCGGCCAGAGACCGGACCGCATAGCCGCCGCGCGAATAGCCCATCAGGTAAATCCGGTCGCCAGGGCGATAGCGCGAGGCCAGATAGCCATAGGCGCGGCGAATCTGACGGTTGATACCGCGCCCCATCAGCACATCCAGCGTAGTCCGCCAGCTATGCCACTGCACCCCAGCCTCGTAAAACACCGAGACCTGACCGCCCATTTGGCGGCACAGCCGATAAGTGATCCCGGCATGGGTTTCCTGCCCCGGTTCCAGCGTCGACATAGTGCCGTCCAGAATAATGACATGGGCCCGCGGCCCGCGCAGTTTGGTCTCGCCCGAATGCTCTGATCGCAGTGGCCGCCCAAGCCACCCAATGATCCGCCGACCCAGTTGCGATAGAAACATTCCTCACCACTTTCCTTAGTATCCGTGCCTCAACTTGGCAAACACAGTCGCCGCGAACAGGATCGGCGGTCGCATTTCACCACAGCCTCTGCCTTGCTCAATTGGCCTGTACGCCAGGTCCTGTTCTTCACAGTTGGCTTTAGAGCCACTGATATTGAGGTAAAGCCAATGTTTGGACAGTCCACTGTTCCTGCGCTCTGACCAGCCTAGAAAGGCGCATAGACTTTGCCCCCCTATCCTATTCACAGCGCTCCAGCACTAGACGCCAACTGACGTTCCTCCGGAAACTCAAAACCATCTGTCTCTGCAGGATCGCCCAAAATACTTTCGATATGGTAACACAGGCACGCGCCAGGCAACCGCGCGCCGCGAATTATGTGATAATGAGGTGATTGTCCTGCACCAGCCAGCCTTTAGCGCGAGGTCTCGGCGGTCAGCTCAATCACTGTCACCACATCTGACAGTCCATAGCCGTTAAACTGGGTACTCATCGCCGAGGAATAGGCCCCCAACCCTGGAAACAGCACATAATCGCCAGCTTGCGCATCTAACGCTAGTGGCAGCCCGTCGGGCAATCGATCAAGACTGTCGCAGGTTGGCCCAAACACCACCCGTGGCCTTGCGTCCCCAGTGCGATGAGACCCATCCCCAGCCACCACATAGACCCGTCCCGGCAGCCCCATATCGCGGATATCAACCAAGCCGCCATAGATACCGTCGTTCAAGAACAACATCTCGCCCCCTTTGCGTATTCCCTTAATTCGCGCTGCAAGAGTAAAAGCTTCAGAGACCATGGCGCGCCCCGGCTCGCAGATCAGCTCGGGCAGATCCGTTCCAAACCCCGCCTTTACTGCCTCTGAAATGGCGCAGAACGCCTGCTCCAGATCCGGCGCCACACCGTCGCGGTTGGCAGCAAAGCCACCGCCGACATTCAGCCGGGCAATCTTGACCCCTGCGGCCTCACAGATCCGACCGGCCTCAATGATGTATTTGCCCCAAGCACTTGGGTCTTCGCATTGCGTTCCGGGGTGAAAGCACAGCGACGGAGTCCAGCCCTCGGCGGCGACCCGTTTCAACAGCTCCACGGCTTGCTCAGGGGCGGCGCCGAATTTGCTGCCAAAATCATAGGCCGCACCGGACACCGGCAGCGCAAACCGCACCGCGATCTCACAATCACGCGGCACCTCCGCCAGTTTTTCCAGCTCGCTCAACTCATCCACTGACCAGCTGGCTACTTTATAGGCAATACCGGCCTGAACCTCAGCCAACGACCGCACCGGGTTGTTATAATGCATCACCGCCGCTGGACTGGCCGCGTGCACTGCAGCCATCTCGCCGGGCGAGGCAACGTCAAAGGTCCCCACCCCGGCAGCCACCAGATTGGACAGCACCGCCGGATGTGGGTTGGCCTTGACCGCATAGGTCACCAGCCCTGGAAAACCCGTCTGAAACCGCGCCGCCGTCTGATGCAAAACGCGCGGTGAAAAATACAGGATCGGGTGATCCGGCTGGCGCCGCGCCAAATGAGTCTCGGGGTCGTGCCAGAGGGGAGGAATGTGCTGCATCAGGAAAAGGCCTCATTGTTTTCTCCAGTGTCGGGCATTTGCCCGTCGAATCCTCCTTACAGACCGCCTATAATGACCAAATCTTACGTCACAATGACAGGTTATCCATGCAACACGACGGAACTGACCAAAAACTGATGGCGCTGCTGCGCGAAAACGCCCGTCGTCCAGTCGCAGATTTGGCGCGCCAGTTGGGGCTGGCCCGCACCACTGTACAAGCGCGCATAGAGCGGCTCGAGACCACTGGCATCATCTCCGGATACACCCTGCGCGCCTCTGCCGCCACGCGCCCTCCACTGCAAGCCACGGTGCTGATCTCAATCGAGCCACGCTCAGGCCCTGATGTGCTGTCCCGGCTGCGCAGCCTACCCGGAGTGCAGGTGGTTCACACCACCTCAGGTCGGTTTGATTTGCTGGCGCAAGTGGTGGCACAAACCACGGCAGAACTGGACGAAACTATCGACCGTATCGGCGAGGCACGCGGGGTGAAATCCTCAGAAAGCCTGATCCATTTGGCAACCAAGTTGGACCGCACTTGAGACGTGCCACTGAACCCGGCGCGCCAAATTTCATCCTCAGAATTTGAGTATTTTTGGCAAAAAGATGCCAGTAACGGGTCCTTAAGGTTAATGAGGTATTAAAATTCTGCGGTACAGGCTGGAGAGCCGATAGCCGTGCAAAGAGAAGCCGCCTGACCGATTTTGGCTTGCGGGCTGTAAATTGGTCAGGCGCACATCTGGGTGCCGCCCCAAATTTCTTTTTGCCCAAAATACTCAAATCCCTGTCCTCACCTCCAATATTGCCGCTCACGTCCACACAATGCCGGTCCTCCCTTTCCCTTGGCGCCCCTATTCGCTAAGGAAACCACAACCACGGATACCTATTCAGGACGACGCACATGGCGATGGAAAAGACATTCGACGCGGCCCAAGCCGAAGACCGGCTGTATAAGGCCTGGGAACAGGCTGGTTGCTTCAAAGCGGGCGCCAATGCCAAACCCGGCGCCTCCAGCTTCTCGATCATGATCCCGCCGCCGAACGTCACCGGTGTGCTGCATATGGGCCATGCCTTTAACAACACCCTGCAGGACATCCTGATCCGCTGGAAACGCATGCAGGGCTATGACACTCTGTGGCAGCCCGGCACCGACCACGCAGGTATCGCAACCCAAATGGTGGTGGAGCGCGAGCTGGCCAAAGAGGGCAAGAAGCGCACTGATTTCAGCCGCGAAGAGTTCCTGTCCAAAATCTGGGCCTGGAAAGAGCAATCCGGCGGCACCATTGTTGAACAGCTCAAACGCCTTGGCGCGTCGTGCGACTTTGACCGCACCGCATTCACCATGTCCGGTGCCGCAGGCGATACCCGCACCGGACACGAAAACTCGCCCAACTTCCACGACGCCGTGATCAAGGTCTTTGTGGACATGTACAACAAGGGCCTGATCTATCGCGGCAAGCGGCTGGTCAACTGGGACCCGCATTTTGAGACCGCGATTTCGGATCTTGAGGTCGAGAACATCGAAGTTGCCGGTCACATGTGGCACTTCAAATACCCCCTCGCTGGCGGCGCGACCTACACTTACGTTGAAAAAGACGAAGACGGTAATGTCACTCTGTCTGAGGAGCGCGACTATATCTCTATTGCGACCACCCGCCCCGAAACCATGCTGGGCGATGGCGCGGTGGCGGTGCACCCCTCGGACGAGCGTTACGCGCCCATTGTCGGTATGCTCTGCGAAATCCCGGTTGGCCTCAAGGCGCAGCGCCGGTTGATCCCGATCATCACCGACGAATACCCAGACAAAGACTTTGGCTCCGGCGCGGTGAAGATCACCGGTGCGCATGACTTCAACGACTATCAGGTCGCCAAGCGTGGCGGCATTCCGATGTACAACCTGATGGACACCAAGGCCAATATGCGCGCCGATGGAGCACCCTATGTTGACGAGGCCGCCACCGCGCAGGCCATCGCCAATGGCGAGCAGGAGTTCACCGAAGCGTCCATCGCTACGATGAACCTGGTGCCCGAGGAGTATCGTGGCCTGGACCGTTTCGAGGCGCGCAAACGCGTTGTGGCCGATATCACCGCCGAAGGTCTGGCCGTGATGCAAACCGTAACCAAGACAGTTAAGGACGAAGACGGCAACGAGAGTGAGGTTTCCGAAACCACGCCTTACGTCGAGAGTAAACCAATCATGCAGCCGTTTGGTGACCGCTCCAAGGTGGTGATCGAGCCGATGCTGACCGACCAGTGGTTTGTTGAGACCGACAAGATCGTCGGCCCGGCGCTGGACGCAGTCAAAAACGGTGATGTGAAGATCCTGCCGGAAAGCGGCGAGAAGGTTTATTACCACTGGCTGGAAAACATCGAGCCCTGGTGCATCTCGCGCCAGCTGTGGTGGGGCCACCAGATCCCGGTTTGGTATGGGCCAAGTAAAGAACGATTTGAAGCTGGGATTGAGCTAGGAAAAGAGCAAGATAGAATTCGAGCTCAAAACAATGGCGAGCTACCTGCCGACCTTTGGAAAGAGTCGCTTAAAATTCTTGACGCTAGCCAGAATACGCCCCCTCTAGAGTTTTGCGCAGCAACCAAAGCTGAAGCAATTGAAAAAGCTCATGAAGTCTACGGCGCAGACGCTAGTATTTCTATCCAGCCAGCCGACACGCCCACCGGCTATCGCTCAACAGATTATACGACGTTTTCAGCGGGGCCTAGTGCAATGCTATGGCGCGACCCCGACGTTCTCGATACCTGGTTCTCCTCTGGCCTCTGGCCCATCGGCACCCTTGGCTGGCCCGAAGACACCGCCGAGCTGCAAAAATATTTCCCAACCTCAACCCTGGTCACCGGGCAGGACATCCTGTTCTTCTGGGTTGCACGGATGATGATGATGCAGATGGCGGTTCTCTCAGATCGTCCGGTTGCCGAAAAAATCCCGTTTGACACCGTCTACCTGCATGGCCTTGTGCGTGACGCCAAGGGCAAGAAGATGTCAAAATCTACCGGCAACGTGGTCGACCCGCTGGAAATCATTGATGAATACGGCGCCGACGCGTTGCGCTTTACCAATGCGGCCATGGCCTCGCTTGGGGGCGTGCTGAAACTCGACATGAAACGGATCGAAGGCTACCGCAACTTTGTCACCAAGATTTGGCAGGCTTCCTCGTACGGTGACAGCCAGATTGATGCCTTCAGCGCCACCCGTGGAGCCAATCCACCCAAGGCCAGCCTGCCCCTGAACCGCTGGATCATCGGTGAAATCGCCAAGCTGCGCGAAGAGGTCGACAGCGCGTTTGAGGCGTATCGTTTCAACGATGCCGCCAACGCACTGTACTCTTTCTTCTGGAACAGCTTTTGTGCGCGCTATCTGGAATTCACCAAGCCAATCTTCTTTGCCGATGATCAGTCGGCCAAGGATGAGACCCAAGCAACCTATGCCTGGGCCATAGATCAGGCGTTGATCCTGATGCACCCAATCATGCCCTTCGTGACCGAGGAAATCTGGAACGTCACTCAGGGGCGTGGCTACGCGGATGGTGATGCGTCACAGATGCTGGTGCATGGCAGTTGGCCCACCTACACAGCGGCTGATCTGGTTGACGCAGATGCCGAGCGCGAGATGAACTGGGTGATTGCCGTCATCGACAACATCCGATCAGCCCGCGCGCAGCTGAACGTGCCAGCCGGTGCCAAGGTGCCGATGCTGGTAACGCAGATCGATGCGGCTGGTCAGGCTTATTGGGATCGCAACGGCGAGCTGATCAAACGATTTGCCCGTATTGAAAGCCTTGAGCATGCCGAGACACTGCCCAAGGGCTGCATCTCAATCGGTGCGCCGGGCGCTTCGTTCGCGCTGCCACTAGCTGACATCATTGATGTCGCGGCTGAAAAGGCGCGCCAAGAAAAGAACCTTGGGAAACTAATGAAAGAGCTGGGCGGCCTGCGTGGTCGGTTAAAGAACCCCAAATTCGCCGACTCGGCTCCGGCTGAAGTGGTCGCGGAGACCCGCGCCAACCTGGAACTGCGTGAGGAAGAAGAGTCCAAGATCAAAGAGGCATTGGCACGCCTGTCTGAGCTGGGCTAAAATCAGAAAAACACGATTAATCAACTCTGTGTAGGGTGCGTGCTTGCACGCACCTTCCGCCTCTCGCAGCGCGCTACGGGGAAAATATGTCAAAGCAACTCATTGATATACACGCAAAATTGTTCCAGCCTGCCGTCATAGCACCAGGGGAGAGAAACATGCCAAAGGGATATTGGGTTGCTCATGTCGATGTTGACGACATGGCGCGCTACAAAGACTACGTTGCCGCCAATGCAGCACCCTTTGCTGAATATGGCGCCCGTTTTCTGGTGCGCGGCGGCCAGAAAGAAGTCCGCGAAGGTCAAACCCGAGCTCGCACCGTAGTGATCGAGTTCAGCGATTATGCAACCGCCAAGGCCTGTTACGACTCGGTGTCCTACCAGGATGCTAAAGCCCTGCGGGACCCGGTTTCCAAAGGCGACATGGAGATCATTGAAGGTTATGATGGTTAGACACCCTGTGTCTGGTCCCATGTTTCGGAGAGCCCCATGCCCATGTTGAAAAAATTTCTGCAAGCCATTCGTCCCAAGGGGCCGGCGACATTGCCTGACCCCGATGCCGAATTGGCCCTTGGGGCATTGATGGTGCGGGTGGCGCAATCCGACCGCGAATACCAACTTGAAGAGATAAGCCTGATCGATCGGATTTTGGCGCGGCTGTACCAGCACAATGCCATCGAGGCCGCCAAAGTACGTGCCACCTGCGAGAAGCTGCAGGCCGCGGCACCGGAAAGCGACACCTTTGGCCGGTTGATCCGTGAAACCACCGGGATCCAGGAGCGTTTGGCCGCAATGGACGCTCTGTGGGAAGTAGTGCTGGCTGACGACAAAGAGCACCCCGGCGAGATCACCATCGTCGAAGAAACACGCAAGGCAATGGGCTTGTCCTATGCCGACAGCCAAAACGCCCGTGCCAAGGCCCAAGACAAACTCACAAAACAGCCAGAAGAAAGCTAATCTGATGTTCAAGGACTTGCTGAATAAGCTGTTACAACCCGTTCCCACCACGCTCGGCCCACAGGACGCCCGCCTGGCGCTAACTGCATTATTGGTGCGCATTGCCCGCTCGGACCATGACTATGCCGATGTGGAGCAGGACCGCATAGACCGGATCACAGCAGCCCGCTATGGGCTCGATCTGGGCGAGGCAACCCTGCTGCGCGAGCAGGCCGAGGCCATGGAGGCCGAAGCCCCTGACACTGTCCGCTTTACCCGGGCCATCAAGGATGTCGTGGCCTATGAGGACCGCATTGCCGTGGTCGAGGCGCTTTGGCAGGTGGTTCTGGCCGATGGACAGCGTGATGACAGCGAAGATGCCATTCTGCGGCTTTCGGCCAATCTACTGGGTGTCAGCGACCGCGACAGCGCTTTGGCACGTCAACGAATGGAGCAGGCCCAGTGATAGCCCACCTTGGAATGTACGACCGGCCTGAAACTGCCGGGGCCAATGACGCTTTCTGGAGCGCCATCCAGGCGCAACTCGGGTTTGGGCCAGATACGCTGACACGGGGGGCGGATTTCTGGCAGGTCTGGCAGTCTCCGGATTTGCTGTTGTCGCAGACCTGCGGCATGCCCTACCGCACCCGTCTTTACAGCGAAGTGCAGCTTGTCGGATCACCGGACTACGGATTGCCAGGCTGCCCGCCGGGACACTACAACAGCGTTTTAATCGCCCATAAGTCCCGTGAGGGTGACGCCCTTTCCAAATTTGACGGGCAGCGTTTTGCCTACAACGAATCCCTGTCTCAGTCCGGCTGGGCTGCGCCGATCACCCACCTGCGCTCGCGGCACCTGATGCCCGGCGAGCTGGTGGAAAGCGGTGGCCATCAGGCCTCCGCTCGGGCTGTGGCTGAAGGGCGTGCTGATTTTGCCGGGTTGGATGCGCTGACCTGGGAGTTGATCCAGCGCTATGACAGCTTTGCCGCTGATCTGGTCGAGATCACCCGCACCGATCCAACCCCGGTGCTGCCCTATATCACCGCCATGGGACGCGATGCGCGACCATTATTTACAGCGATCAAGACCGCTATTTCGGATTTGCCTGACACCTACCGCGACACTCTGCGGTTAAAAGGGTTGCTGGCCATTCCAGCCTCGGATTACCTTGCGGTTCCAACCCCCGTAGGCCCCGCGCTGATGACCCATCAAGGTCGCGACCCAAGCTTGTGACAGGATCGCCTGCCCCGCGCGACGCGTAAGGTGCTTCACCAAAGAGGGAGATCGGACCCTCTCCCTCAACTAAAGCGCATACTCTGACCCGCTTATTGCCTGGCCGTTATCTGCGATCCCAAGTCGAGTACGCGACAATGATAGCGAACTCAGCTCTCAATCCCTTGGGCTGGAGTTCGAAATGTGAAGTCAACCTTAATGGCCGAGAGAGAGCCGCCTCCGTTCTGGCACCCTTCGCTGCCAAATTGCCAAGTTGCGTCACGATATAACCGCATTGCACATTGCAATGGCGCTAATTTTCAGTCCAATACTACCGGCAACTTAACAGCTGGTGGATGATCTTGACCTTGACCGACGCAACACCCGTTCTGGAAATCCGCGACCTGCACAAATCCTATGGCGAGCTTGAAGTCATCAAAGGCGTCGACATCACCGCCCACCGTGGCGACGTGGTGTCGTTGATCGGATCCTCCGGATCGGGCAAGTCCACCCTACTGCGCTGCTGCAACTTGTTGGAAGATAGCCAACAGGGCGACATTCTGTTCAAAGGCGAGCCCATTTCCTGGGCCGGTCAAGGTTTGGCCCGCCGCCCTTCGGATGCCAAACAAGTGCTGCGCGTCCGTACAAATCTGTCCATGGTGTTTCAACAGTTCAACCTTTGGGCCCATATGACCATCCTGCAAAACGTGATGGAAGCACCGGTGACCGTTCTTGGTCGCGACCGCACCGAGGCCGAAGCCGAAGCCCGTCGTTATCTGGACAAAGTCGGCATCGCCGATAAATGTGATGCTTACCCGGCGCAACTATCAGGTGGCCAGCAACAGCGGGCAGCCATTGCCCGCGCCCTCTGCATGGAACCCGAAGCGCTGTTGTTTGACGAACCCACATCGGCACTGGATCCTGAGCTGGAACAGGAAGTGATCAAAGTCATCAAAGATCTCGCTGCTGAAGGTCGCACAATGATGATCGTCACACACGACATGAAGCTGGCCGCCGATGTCTCAAATCATGTTGTGTTTCTGCACCAAGGCCTGATCGAAGAACAGGGCAAGCCGGACGACGTGTTTGGCAACACCCAATCGGAGCGTCTGCGCGGCTTCTTGTCCGCCACCCGCCACTGAGACCAAATAACTATAATAACCAACCAAACTGGGAGTAACACCATGAAGTCATTGTTTTTGGGGACCGCTGTCCTGGCACTAAGCACCAGCTTTGCCATGGCCGAGACCGTCCGTCTGGGCACCGAGGGCGCCTACCCTCCGTATAACTTCATCAATGACGCCGGCGAGATTGACGGCTTTGAGCGTGAAGTCGGTGACGAGCTGTGCAAACGCGCCGAGCTGACCTGCCAGTGGGTTACCAATGACTGGGATTCGATTATCCCCAACCTGGTATCCGGCAACTACGATGCCATCATTGCTGGCATGTCGATCACTGATGAGCGTGAAGAAGTTGTCGACTTTACCCAAGGTTACACTCCTCCATCGCCTTCGGCCTATGCTGCACTGTCCGCTGACGTTGACCTGAACGGCGGCATCATTGCTGCACAGACAGCAACGATCCAATCCAACCACGTCGTCGATACTGGCGCGACTCTGGTTGAATACCCAACCCCCGATGAAACCGTCGCAGCTGTCAACGCCGGCGAAGCCGACGCCGTCATTGCCGACAAAGATTTCCTGGAGCCCATCGTCGAAGAAACCGATCTCATGTTTGTTGGTGACGACGTGCCTCTGGGTGGCGGCATCGGCATGGCCTTCCGCGAAAGCGACGACGAGCTGCGCGCTAAGTTTGACGCAGCGATTACGTCGATGAAAGAAGATGGAACGCTGAACGCGCTCATCTCCAAGTGGGAAGTTGGCGGCACCTGGTAAGCCGTTGCTTTAACCATACGTTCAAAGCAAAGGGGGGCAGTGCTCCCCTTTGCGTCTCTTACACTCGAACATGTTTAGTCGACGAGGTCCGCCATTTTCTCTTATTGCTCTGACCCCTCAGTTCTGGAAGGTTTCCAGTGGCTGTCGTGCTACCTGACCACCGGGAAACACGCGTCGTTCTATCTCTCGTTTGGCACGGTACTTTTGTTGCTGGCGATCACCGCCCCTGCCGCAATGCTGTTTGGCTTTGGCGGTGCGATGGCAGCACGCGCGAATTTTGCACCGCTCAGCTGGTTGGGCAAAGGCTATATCGCCATCGTGCGCGGTGTCCCCGACATCGCCTTCTTCCTGTTCTTTGTAATCGCACTGGATCAGGGCATCGAATGGCTGCGGCATCAGGTCAAATGCCCCGACTGGGATCAGCCGATCCGCCAAGGCAGCGACTTTTTAGTCTGCGACATCGCTAAGATGCCGCTTGGCTCCTCTCCACAATGGATGCACGAGACATATGGCTTCTCGCTCGCTGTGCTGACCTTTGCCCTGGTGTTTGGCGCCTTTGCCGCCAATGTTCTGTTTGGTGCTATGCGCGCTGTGCCGCACGCCCAAATCGAAACCGCCGAGGCTTACGGTATGAGCCACCGCCAGACGTTTTGGCGCATCCTGGTGCCGCAGATGTGGATCTACGCCCTGCCCGGATTGTCGAACCTGTGGATGGTGCTGATCAAAGCCACGCCACTGCTGTTCCTGCTGGGTGTCGAAGACATCGTCTATTGGGCGCGCGAGTTGGGTGGATCTAAAACCGCCAAGTTCACCGCCTACCCGCATGGTGATTGGCGCATGTGGTATTTCCTGGCGCTGCTGGTGTTCTATCTGGCCTTCACCAAGGTCTCCGAAATATTCCTCGACCGGCTGAGGGTTCGGCTGTCACATGGTCAGGCCACCGTAGGCGGCGCTGCGCAAAGGAAAGCGTCATGAGCTGTCTTCAGACCTTACAGGACTATGGCCTGCGCTCGCTTGGCTACGGCGAACGACTGCTGCCGCGCAGTGACTTTACCCTGTGTGAGCAGTTCACCCTGATTGGATCCGGGCTGATCTGGAATGTCTACTTTGGCATTTTGGCGATTATCACAGGATTCTTTTTCGCAACTGCTTTGGCTGTCGCCAAAAGCTCGCAAAACCCCGTCTTTCGCAAACCAGCCGAGTGGTTCATCTTTCTCTTTCGTGGCTCGCCGCTGTTCATCCAGTTCTTCTTTGCCTACTTCCTGTTTTTACAACTGAAGACCGCAAGCCCGTTCTTTTCGTCCCTGACCTCAGCTTGGCTGGGCGCGCTTCTGGTGCTGTTCCTCAACACCTCGGCCTACAGCGCCGAAATCTTTTATGGTGCTTTACGCTCGATCCCCAAGGGCGATATCGACGCGGCGGATGCTTACGGCATGACCGGTTGGTCCAGGTTCCGCCAGATCATCTGGCCCACCATGCTGCGGCTGGCCTGGCCCGCCTATACCAACGAAGCAATCTTTATGTTTCATGCCACTACACTGGTCTATTTCTCGGGGTTTCCAACCTGGCGGCAGAAGGGAGACGCGCTGTATTACGCCAACTACTTTGCCGACAAGACCTTCAACCCGTTTATCCCCTACCCCATCCTAGCCTTCTACTTCATCCTTCTCACGCTGGTGATCATTGGTGTCTATGGACAGGTTAACAAACGGTTGAACCGCCACCTACCGCAGGCTCGCCGGACCAAACTGAAACTGCGGATGAACCTGATCCGCTAGGCTAGTGGATCGATGAAAATCTCTGGTACCCCAACTTGGAGCACCAGTAGAATTGAGTATTTTCGGCAAAAAGAAGCGCTGGTTGGAATAGGACACACGTTGGCCCTTTGGCGCGACCGAACACTTTTGATCAAATTATCTTGGCGCGCGCGTCGTCCTGCGCTAAAACCACTCCCAAGCACTAAGGGAGCCCAACATGGACCTGTCCAACCTCCGCACTATCCGGATCGCCGCCAGCGACCTGAACGGCCAGATGCGTGGCAAACGCATGCCTTCTGAGGCAGCAGCCAAACTGGATAAAGGTGGCGCCCGGATGCCGCTGTCCACCCTGAACCTAGACCTTTGGGGCAGCGACATAGACGACAACCCGCTGGTATTTGAAACTGGCGATGCCGACGGAATATTACTGCCCACCAATCGCGGTGCGGTGCCGATGCCCTGGCTGGCAACCCCATCAGCACTGGTGCCGATGATGATGTATCACGAGGATGGATCACCATTCTTGGGCGATCCCCGCCATGTGTTGGAAATGGTTCTTGCACGGTACGCGGATCGCGGCTGGACGGTGATGGCCGCCACTGAAATGGAGTTCAACCTGGTCGATGCCAGCAGTGAACAGCCCTGCCCGCCGAAAAATCCGGTGACAGGTCGGGCTTTGGACTGCCATGCCATTGTGTCTCTGGCCGAGCTGGATGCCTTTGATGCCTTCTTTACTGATCTGTATGACGCCTCTGCTGCGATGGGCATTCCAGCCCAGACCGCAATTTCCGAAGGCGGGCTGGGTCAGTTCGAAATCAACCTCAACCATCAGAACGCACTGCGCGCTGCGGATGATGCCTGGCTGTTCAAGGCCTTGGTAAAAGGGGTTGCCCGCAAACATGGCTTTGCCGCGACATTTATGGCCAAGCCTTATGCGGATGAGGCTGGCAACGGCATGCATGTGCATTTCTCAGTAGTAGATCAGGACGGAAACAACGTCTTTGATGACGGCAGTGAAACCGGATCAGACTTGCTGCAACAAGCCGTGGCTGGCTGTCTGGCGGCGATGCCCGCCAGCACTCTGGTGTTTGCACCTCAGGGAAATTCCTACACACGGCTGGTGCCCGGTGCCCATGCGCCCACAGGTGCTGCCTGGGGGTATGAGAACCGCACCACTGCTATCCGCATTCCTGGCGGCGCTACTGCCGCGCGGCGCATTGAACATCGGGTCGCAGGCGGTGACATCAATCCCTATCTGATGCTCGCCACCGTTCTAGGCGCTGCCATGGTCGGCATCGAAGACCAGATGCAACCGCCCGCGCCAACCACCGGCAATGCCTATGAGGTTGAGGACCTGCCGCAACTGGCTACGGATTGGGGCAGCGCCATTGATGCCTTTGAGGGCTCTGCGCTGATAGCCCGTATCCTGCCTGCCATGCTGATCAGTAATTTGGTGATGACCAAGCGGCAAGAGTTGCGACTGTTCGCACAGCGCCCGATTGAGACCCATTGGCTGTCGCTGCTCGAGTCAGTCTGAGCCCCTCTTGTATGCTGCCCAAGCCTCGGCTAGGCTAAATTTGATCAAATTCAGGTGACCCATGAAAATCGGAATTCTGCAAACCGGCCGCGCCCCGGATACGCTGATAGATACGGCTGGCGACTATGACCAGATGTTTTGCACCCTGCTGGACGGTCATGGTTTTGAGTTCGAGACCTATGCCGTGCTCGACGGCGTCTTTCCCGCAGGACCCGAGGCGGCTGACGGCTGGCTAATCACCGGTTCTAGATTCGGTGTCTATGAGGATCATCCTTGGATACCGCCACTTGAAGAACTGGTACGCGCAATCCATGCCAAAGCCTTGCCCCTGGTCGGCATCTGCTTTGGCCACCAAATCATCGCTCAGGCGCTGGGTGGCACGGTCGAGAAATATCCCGGCGGCTGGGCCGTGGGGCGTGTTGAATATGAACAAGACGGTCAAACCCTGTCTCTGAATGCCTGGCATCAAGATCAGGTCACAACGCCGCCGGAAGGTGCGCGCGTTTTGGCTGGCAGCGATTTCTGCGCCAATGGTGTTCTGGCCTATGGCGACACCATCTGGACGCTGCAACCCCACCCCGAATTTTCCACCGCCTTTGTCGCCGGGCTCATCGAAAAGCGCGGCCGGGGCGTGGTGCCTGATGCCATTCTTGATGCCGCCAGCGACACCCTGAACGGACCACTGAACACCGCCGAAATCGCCGCCTTCATGGCCGCATTTTTTACGAAAGAGAGGACTTGATGTCCGACTGGATCGCCACCCTGCCCGACGCCGCCAAAGCCTATCTGGAGGGTCGGCGTCTCGACGAGGTTGAGTGCATTGTCTCAGACCTGCCTGGCATCGCCCGCGGCAAGGCGGTTCCGGCCTCAAAATTTGCCCGGCAGGACTATTTCCACCTGCCCGACAGCGTGTTTTACCAGACCATCACCGGCGATTGGGGTGAGGCCGCAGGCGACGATGGCTTTATCGAACGCGACATGGTGCTGCGCCCCGACATGAGTACCGCCACCGCTGCCCCCTGGACCGGCGACTGGACCCTTCAGGTGATCCACGACGCCTTTGACAGCGCCGGCGAGCCGGTGCCGTTTTCACCGCGAAATGTGCTGAGACGGGTGGTCGATCTTTATACTGCCAAGGGCTGGAAACCTGTTGTGGCACCGGAAATGGAATTCTTCCTGGTTGCCCGCAACACTGACCCTTTGCAGGAAATCAAACCGATGATGGGTCGCTCGGGCCGCCCAGCTGCTGCCCGTCAGGCCTACTCGATGACTGCGGTGGACGAATTTGGCCCGGTGATCGACGATATCTATGATTTTGCTGAGGCGCAGGGGTTCGAGATTGACGGCATCACACAGGAAGGTGGCGCCGGACAGTTGGAGATCAACCTGGTGCACGGCGACCCGATCAAGCTGGCGGATGAGGTGTTCTACTTCAAGCGATTGATCCGCGAGGCTGCCTTGCGGCATGACTGCTATGCCACCTTTATGGCCAAACCAATTGCCAACGAGCCAGGCTCGGCAATGCATATTCATCACTCGATCATCGACATCACGACCGGCGACAACATCTTCTCCGGACCTCAGGGTGGTGAGACGGAGGCGTTTCATCACTTCATCGGCGGGTTGCAGACCCACTTGCCCTCGGCAATTGCGGTGCTGGCGCCCTATGTCAATTCCTACCGTCGCTACGTGAAGGACCACGCGGCCCCGATCAATCTGAGCTGGGCCCGCGACAATCGCACCACCGGCATTCGGGTGCCGCTGTCGGGGGCCAGTGCGCGCCGGGTGGAAAACCGCATCGCTGGCATGGACTGCAATCCCTATCTGGGCATCGCGGCTTCGCTGGCCTGTGGCTATCTGGGGCTGGTCAACGCGGTTCGCCCCAGCAAGGAATTCAAAGGCGACGCCTATGCCGCTGACGAGGATATTCCGCGGGTGATGGGCGATGCACTGGACCTGTTTGACAGTGCCGAAGAGCTACACAAGGTGCTGGGCGAGGACTTTGCCCGGGTCTATTCGATCGTGAAACGCGCTGAATACGATGAGTTCCTGCAGGTGATTTCGCCCTGGGAGCGAGAGCATTTGTTACTCAACGTTTGAGACAGAGTCGCCACCGCGCGCCAAGGCGGGGCGGTGGCGATTTGAGTATTTTGGGCAAAAAGAAACATCAGCGGCGCGAAACTCCATCGACGCCTCGCCAGATTGGGTGATCGAATGGGTTTGAACCTGCTGCACAGCAATGACCGCAAGGGCGAATATCCCCCGAGCTGGTATGCCGCAACCGCCAACAGGTTCGGCCCCTTTTCGTCGCTGGGTGGCGATACGCGCGCCGATGTCTGCATTGTTGGGGCTGGCTATACCGGCTTATCCGCTGCGCTGCATCTGGCCGAGGCCGGGCTTCGCGTCGTGTTGCTGGAAGCGCATCGTGTTGGCTTTGGCGCCTCGGGGCGCAATGGCGGCCAGTTGGGCAGCGGGCAGCGGTTGGATCAGCAGGGACTGGAAGCGCTGATGGGCGACCCGGAGGCCGCCAAACTGTGGCAGCTGGGCGAAGAGGCCAAGGACCTGGTCAAAGATCTTATCAAGCGACACTCAATCGATTGCGACCTGAAGCCGGGTGTCGCTTGGACCGGCTCTAGTGCTGGTGACGTGGCGCATCTGCATGACTACGGCCACCATCTGCAAGATCGCTATGGCTATGGTGAGCTAGAAATTTTGGATCTGCAGGCCTGCCACCAGATGTGCCCCTCACCGGCATATCGCGGTGGGTTTCTCGATAACGGTGCGGCGCATCTGCACCCGCTGAACTATGCACTAGGACTGGCGCAGGCGGCAACTGCTGCGGGGGCGCAAATCCATGAGCAAAGTGAAGTTGTGCAGATTGAACCCGGCACACAGGTCAAGGTCGCAACCGGTTCCGGCTGTGTCACAGCGGATCACCTGATCCTGGCCTGTAACGGCTATCTTGGCGGGCTCAATGCTCAGGTCGCGGCACGGGTGATGCCGATCAATAATTTCATTGCCGCAACCGAACCCCTGGGAGATGAGGCAGCCAAAGTCCTGACCCAGGATGTGGCGGTGGCCGACAGCAAATTTGTGGTCAATTACTTCCGGCTCAGCGCCAACAAGCGGCTGCTGTTTGGCGGCGGCGAAAGCTATGGCTACCGGTTTCCCAGCGATATCGAGGCTGTGGTGCGCAAACCGATGATGCAAATTTTTCCGCATCTGCGGGATGTCAAAGTAGACTATGCTTGGGGCGGCACCTTAGGTATCACCATGAAACGGATGCCCTATCTGGCGCGACTTGGGTCTAATGTGCTGTCCGCCTCGGGGTATTCCGGCCACGGCGTCGGAACTGCCACCCATGCCGGCCAGTTGATGGCGCTGGCAATACAGGGTCAGGCCGAGGGGTTTGACACCATGGCGCGGGTTCCGGCTCCGTCTTTTCCTGGCGGCTCTCGCCTCCGCTCTCCGCTACTGGTGTTGGCGATGACCTGGTACGCACTGCGCGACCGGCTGGGAGTCTGATCCAGCCCCAGAAACCGGACATCACAAGTAACAGTTGCATGAAATTTGACTGGCTAAGCAGTTGCTGATCGGATTTTCCTTGGCAGTCGCCCAACATTGTTTTACATTTTCCAAAGATTCAATTCAGGATTTTGAAATATGACGCTGCCTCCCAACGTTCATGACGCCGAACCCATCCCCGCCGCCGCCCGCGAAGCGATTGACGCGCTGATGTCGTCCGGTGATCTGTTCCGCTACACAGCGACGCAAGATGCGCCAGTTGCGCTGTTGGAGCAGGAGTTTGCCGAACTGCTGGGCAGCAAATACGCACTGGCAGTATCGTCCTGTTCCGCCGCCCTGTTCCTGTCGCTCAAGGCACTGGATCTGCCACGCGACGCCCGCGTCTTGATCCCCAGCTTTACCTTTGCTGCGGTTCCGTCATCAGTGGTGCATGCCGATTGCATTCCGGTCCTCTGCGAAGTGGGCGACAATTACCGCATCAACCTGGCTGATTTTGAGACCAAGCTGGACCAAGATATCGCTGCCGTTCTGATCAGCCACATGCGCGGCCATACCTCGGACATGGACGCAATCATGGCGCTGTGCGAGGCGCGTGACATTCCGGTCATCGAAGACGCCGCCCATTCGCTGGGCACCACCTGGAGTGGCCGCAACATTGGCACCATTGGGCGCATCGGCTGCTTCTCGTTCCAGTCCTACAAGATGATCAACGCCGGCGAAGGTGGTATCCTGATCACCGATGACGCTGATCTGGTGGCCCGCGCAGTGATCATGTCTGGCGCTTACGAGCACAACTGGCAAAAACACAAAGGCCCGCGCGGCGATAATTCATTCGAACTGGCGCAGGCCTTTGCCAAGTGGCAGAACCAACTGCCGCTTTATAACCTGCGGATGAGCAACCTGTCGGCGGCGGTGATCCGTCCGCAACTGCCCGAACTGATGCGCCGGGTCCGTGATGGCCGGGCCAACCATGACTATGTGGCCGAGCGGATAAATAGTTCGCCGGTTCTGGATGTCCCCGCGCCATTACCGCCTGAGGTACGCGCGCCGGATTCGATCCAGTTCAATCTGGTCGATATGGACACCCACGAAATCCAAGCCTTTGCTACGGCAACAGCTGCGCGAGGCCTCAAAGTGCAGATTTTTGGACAGTCCCGCGACAACGCCCGCGCGTTTTGGAACTGGCAGTTCCTGAAAGATCTGCCCGATCTGCCGCAAACCCGCGCCATGCTGATGAAGGCCTGCGACGTTCGCCTACCAGTCCGCCTGAAACGGAACGAGCTGGACGTGATTGCCGATATCCTGCTGGAGGCAGCTGCCGAAGTTAAAGGCCGCGTTGCCGCTTAAGTCATGCAATCACATGTCAGGCTGACCATCCCAGAAAGGTACACGCAGCATGATTGCCTACGTCACCGTCGGTTCTGATAACATCGCTCGTGCGAAACGGTTTTACTCTGCGTTCCTGCCAGCCCTTGATTACGAATTGGAGGAAGGTTCTGAAGGCCTAAGCTACGCACTGCCCGTACCATCGGGCCGGTCGGCCATTTTGCCTGATTTCTACGTTAAACCAACCTTCGATGGAGGTCCGGCATCGGCTGGGAACGGTTCTATGATCGCATTTCAAGCGCGCAGTCATCAGCATGTTCGTGACCTTCACGCCGCCGCGCTGGCCGCAGGCGGCTCTGACGAGGGCCAGCCGGGTTTTCGTGCCTCCTATGGACCTCACTTCTATGTTGGCTACCTTCGCGACCCTCAAGGGAACAAGATCGCACTGTTCACCAACGATCCGAACGAAGCTGGGCGAGACGGATAACGCAGATCACAAGGGGCTACAAAAGGCATTCGCTGCGTTGCAGAAGGTCGGTATAATGGGCTCGAACTGTACATTTGTGCTCTCCCAGCTGCCACTTCTCACTTCGGCAACAACGAAAATAGCACGGACATCGTCCAGATCAGAGTTTGCGATGACGGCCTCTGTCTAAATATTGCACTCTCTGACCATACGTGGTGGGCTGAAGGATGGCTCAACACAAACGGCTAGCAAAATATCGCCAAGGCCGCAGGACCTACCCGTCTAGGTAAAGGCCCGCATTGAAACCATGACCGATATGCCAGTGTAGGGTGCGTGCTGGCACGCACCAATGTCTGCAGGCTTATTTCAGCTTTGACAGCTTGTCCTGCAAATCTGCCAACTGCTTCTTGATTTCATCCAACTCTTCGCCACCACTGCTGGACGGTTTCGGCTCCTCGCGAGCCCCAGTCCAGCCACTGCCGGGCGCGCCAGTCATGCCGCCGGTCATCGCCTTCAGGAACGCTTCCTGCTGGGCCTTCATCGCCTCAAACCCCGGTATCTTCGCCATCGGGTTCATCGCTGTCAGATTTTCGGCCATCTTGGATTGGCTGTCGCGCAGCATATCAAACGAGCTTTGCAAAAATTGTGGCATCACCCCGCCACCGGGCACCATATAACTACGCACCAAATCGTTCAGCACGTCCACTGGCAGCACATTCTCGCCGCGGCTTTCGTGCTCAGCAATGATCTGCAGCAGGTATTGACGAGTCAGGTCATCACCCGATTTCAAATCAATAATCTGGACCTCACGGCCCTCACGAATAAAGCCGGCAATATCTTCCAACGTGACATAGTCGCTGGTCTCGGTGTTATACAGCCGACGGCTGGCATAACGCTTGATCAGCAAGGGTTTATCCTTTTCCGCCATGTCAATTCTCCCGGCACATGATGCATCGCAGCAAAGCCTATGCGAGCGCAGCACAAAAAGATAGCATTGTACTGCTCGACAGGCATTTTGTTCCGATCCCTTTTTTGATGACCTGCAGAGCTTCATATCCCATGCACTTCTTATTCACTTGACCTCAAGTGGGCTTGAGCTTTTAAAGATCATCCCCAATACAAACGAATAAGGGGATTCCCATGAAAGTTCTGATCCTGGGCGGCACAGGCTCAATCGGCACTGCCGTGACGGCCGAACTGGTCCAGCATGGCCACAGCGTCATCGGGCTCAGTCGCTCGGCAACGTCAGACCACAAACTCAGACAGATGGGTGCAACGCCACACCGCGGCGATCTGCGGGTGCCAGATCAATGGAACCACCTGGTGGCTGAGGTCGACGGGCTGATCCAGCTGGCAACAACCTTTGGTACAGACATGGCGCAGGTTGACGCGGACGCGATGCAAGCGGTTCTCGCCCAGGCCGCGCACCGAAAGGCTCCTCTTCGCCTGCTCTACACTGGTGGCTGCTGGCTATACGGAGCAACCGGTGACAATCTTGCCAGCGAGACCCGTCCACTGCGCCCGATTCCGCCGTTCGCTTGGATGACACAAAATGGTCAGGAACTGGCCGCGGCGCCGCAGGTGTCAGCTGCAATCGTCCACCCAGCAATGGTTTACCATCAACAGGGCGGCGTCTTTTCGCGTTTCATTCAACAGGCGCAGACCGGTGCTCCGATCGAGGTCTGGGGCAGTATAACCACCCGTTGGCCGCTGGTTCATCGCGAAGACCTGGCCGTAGCCTACCGCTTGTTGCTAGAGAACTCCGATCTAACCGGGACTTACAACGTCGCCGCTGAACCCGGCACAACAGTTGCCGATATTGTAGCGGAAATTGCCCAACGCCATCGCCATCAGGCCGGGTATCTTGTGCGGAACCTGAAGCACGTAATCGCCAAACACGGCGACTGGGCCGAGGGACCGACCCTGGACCAACAAATGAGTTCTGACAAAATCCGCGACCTATGCGGCTGGGCCCCCCGGCACATACAATTTCAGGACGCCGTATTCTGATTGTCAGACCACACCACCCGCCCCTAAAACAAAAAAGGGCAGGTCTTTCGACCTGCCCGTCACCGCAAGAGCACCTAGAGGGAGGAGCCGGTGCCGCTTGCGTGAATTTCTTACTTGGTTGCAGCTTTCTTAGCTGCAGTGGTCACATCAGCTGTGGCCTTTTTGACAACTGTTGCGGCCTCTTCGCTGATGTCTTTGCCAGCGGCCATCATCAGCTCAACAGTGTCCATCTGAACCTTCTTGGCGATCTCAGCGAAAGCGGCCATGTTTTCGGCAGCAACTTCAGCCGACGCGCTGGCGAAATCAGTCATGGTCTTGGCGTAATCAGCCGGATCAGCCTTAGCAGCCGACATGCCGCCCAGTTTGGCCAGAGTTTCCTTGGTCCACTTGCTGGACACTTCGGCAGATTTCTCAGCAGCACTCAGAGCAACACTCGACAGTTTCTCGTTCAGCGCGGCGGTATTCTTGAATGCATCTTCCATGGCAGACGTGTCTACAGGGAATGCACCCATCATGTCTTTCATGACGGCGGTAAAGTCTTGGTTCATAGCCATAGTTCCAAATCCTCAATGTGCCGCCGTCGGGACCATCCCGCCTGCTCAGCATGAGAACTATATGCTTGCTGCAGCGCAGCATTTCAAGATTTTTCTTGCTGCAGCGCAGAATAATTTCACTTCGCCAATATTTTCAGCGCCTTGCCGCCAGCTTCACATAGGTTCCTGGGGCCGGAGACAGCGGTGGATGTGTCGAATCACCGGGTTGGCGCGCCGCAACCTGCTTACCCGAGCGCGTTTTCAGCCAGGTTTGCCAGCGCGGCCACCACGAACCAGCGTGGAACTGTGCCCCCTCAAACCAATCGTTGGCATCCTGTGTCAGGTCCGCATTGGAATAATGGCCATATTTCTTCTTGCTCGGTGGATTGACGATACCAGCGATGTGGCCAGACTCGGACACAATAAAGCTCTTGCTGCGCGAGCCCATCTGCTGAACCCCGTGGTAACAATCTTTCCAGCGCGCAATGTGATCGGTCTCGCAGGTAATCGCCATCAGCGGCACATCGACTTCGCTCAAGCGCAATTTGTGCCCCATCAGATCAAATCCGTCGCCTGCAAATTCGTTGCGCTGACAAAGTCCGCGCAAATACTGTATTGCCATCCTGGCCGGCAGGTTCGCCCCGTCGCCGTTCCAATACAGCAAGTCAAAGGCCGGTGGAGTCTGACCCATCATGTAACTGCGAATAGCCGGCGCATAGACCAGATCGTTTGAGCGCAAAAACGAGAATGTGCGCGCAGTGATATAAGACCGCAGCATGCCAACCTGTGTGACCTCTTCCTCGATACCATCAATAAAGTCGTTCTGCAGAAACGGGGTAAATTCACCCTGCTCACCAAAATCCGTCAGGGCCGTGAAGAAGGTCGCCGATTTCACCGATTTGTCGCCACGCTGTTTCATCAACGACAGGGTCAGGCCCAGCGTGGTGCCCGCGATGCAGTAGCCCACAGCATTGACCGACTTAACGTTGCAGATCTGTTTGACCTCCTCAAAGGCGGTCAAATATCCGTCCTGAATATAGTCTTCCAGGCCGACATCAGCATAGCTCTCGTCCGGGTTGATCCAGGACACCACAAACAGGGTATGACCTTGATCAACCACCCATTTGATCAGGCTGTTCTGCGCCTTCAGATCCAGGATGTAGAACTTGTTGATCCAAGGCGGGAACAACACGATCGGTGTGTCAAATACAGTCTCAGTAGACGGGCTATACTGGATCAGCTCCATCATGCGATTGCGAAAAACCACCTCACCCTCCGAGGTCGCAATATTGCGCCCCAGCTCAAAAGCGCTTTCATCCGCCAGCCGAACGACCAACTCGCCATTATTGGCCTCCAGATCCGCCACCAGGTTTTCCAACCCATCAACCAAGGACTGACCTTCGGTCTCGACCGCCTTTTCCAGCGCATCTGGATTGGTGGCCAGAAAATTGGTCGGCGCCATCATCTCAACAATCTGATCGGCAAAATAACTGAGCCGCTGCTTGTCTTTGCCCTCTAGGTCGGTGATCTCTGCCACAGACTGACGAATGGCATCGGCGTTGGTCTGGTACTGCTGCTTGATGAAATTGAAATACGGATTGCTCTGCCACATCGGGTTGGCGAAACGGCGATCACTTGGCTTTCCTTCAGCCTGCTCACCACTGTCTTGGGAAAAAGCCTGCTGTGCTTCGGCAAAATTCACCACCGATTTACCCCAGAATTCAATCTGTTGTTCCAGTAATCTGGCCGGGTTTTGCACCGCTTCAGCCCAATAGGCCGTTGCTGCACGTGCATAAAGGTCTTGATTCGGACCGTCCAAAGCCGCGTTATGCGCCTTTTTCTGCGCCATCACCTCGATCAACCGCTTTGACAGCTGCTCAACGTGATTCATATTTTCCTTAAGTCTTTCAATATGTTCCGACGTATGCGCCGGGTTAAATTCGTCACTAGTTGCCATTTTAAGGAATTCCCCTTAATTTTCTGCTATGCAGAATAACGTCGCCCCCATGTTAGGGCAAAGCGACCAAAAGTCCGATGGGTTGGATGTTTTTCCACCATAAAATTTGGACACACTCTGAGGGACACGAGCATGCGCTATATGATGACCTACGATCTAATGGAAACTGCCCGCAACACCAACCAGTGGCTTGGGGCGACAGCGCGATCAATGGCATCTTATCCGATGTTCTCTGCCATGCCGAACCCTGCGCTAGATTGGATGGCCGCCTGGGGTGAGGTAACTGAACGCACATTTGAACGCATGGCGGCCCGACCCGACTGGGGTATTCGCACCTTTACTTGCGATGACGGCAAGGATCATCTGGTCGACATCGAGACCGTTGTTGAACGCCCCTTCGGCGATCTTATTCACTTCAAAGTGACCGGCCGCGCCGAGCAGCCCCGCAAAGTTCTGCTGGTGGCGCCGATGTCCGGCCACTATGCCACCCTTTTGCGCTCCACCGTGCAAAGCCTGATCGTCAACTGCGAGGTCTATGTCACCGATTGGCACAATGCCCGCGACATCCCGGTATCAGCCGGTAAGTTCGACATCGAGGATTACACCCTCTATCTGGTTGATTTCTTACGCGAGATGGGCCCCGACACCCATGTGGTCGCGGTTTGCCAACCGGTGCCCCTGGCGCTGGCCGCAACTGCTTATCTGGCGGAACAAGATCCCGCCGCACAGCCTAGCTCGCTGACCCTGATTGGCGGCCCGGTGGACCCCGACGCCGCCCCAACCGAGGTCACAGATTTTGGTCGCCGGGTGACCATGGGCCAGCTTGAAAAATCCGTTATCCAGCGGGTCGGTTTCAAATATCCCGGCGTGGGTCGTCTGGTTTACCCTGGATTGCTGCAGCTGTCCTCGTTTATCTCGATGAACACCGAGCGCCACTCCAAGGCGTTCACCGACCAAATCCAGCGCGCCGCTAAAGGCGAGACCTCGGATCACGACGCCCACAACCGGTTCTACGACGAATACCTGGCAGTGATGGACATGCCGGCCGAGTTTTATCTGTCGACCGTCGAGCGTATTTTCAAAACCCGCGAGATCGCCCTTAACGAATTCTCCATCGACGGGCACAAGGTCGACTTTGGCAAAATCACCGATGTGGCCGTCAAAACTGTTGAGGGTGCCAATGATGATATATCCGCTCCCGGCCAATGTATCGCAGCGCTGGACCTCTGCACAGGACTGGATGACAGTCGCAAGGCCAGCCATGTGGAACCCGGTGCTGGTCACTACGGCATCTTTGCTGGTCGTAGCTGGCGCAACAATATCCGCCCCCTGGTGATTGACTTCATGGACGCCAACAGCCGCAAGTCCAAAGCAAAGGGCAAACGTAAAGCTGCCAACAAAAACACGGCGGCTTAAGGCTATGGCCGCCGTGGATCAGCCCTTTGCCTGCAGCTGCGGCGCGCTCAGCGGCTATGTCTCGGCGCATGGGATCAAAAACGGCACCCGCGCGGTTTGCTATTGCGCCGATTGCCGCGCAGGCGTTTTATACCTCGGTCAGCCCGATCCCGCCCCGGGCCCAGTGGATGTTTTCCAGACCTCCCCGGATAGTGTCAAAATCACCCAAGGCGCTGAACACCTACGCCTGATGCGTCTTGGCCCCAAAGGCCTGTTTCGCTGGTATGCAAGCTGCTGCAATAGTCCGCTAGCCAATACCCTGGCCAAACCGACCCTGCCTTTTGCTGGTCTGCACTCGGATCGCTTTGCCAACAAAGATGCTCTGGGTAGAATTCGCGTCCGCGGTTCTGTTCCACAGCCAGGCAAGCCCCCCAAGACCAAAGGTGCTGCGGCAATGGCTCTGGGCATTATCAGCCGCATGGCCACCAGCCGCATGTCCGGCCGCTGGCGTCAGACGCCATTTTTTGACGTGGAGACAGGTCTGCCAGTGGCCAAGCCCGAGATCCCGTCAAAAGAAGAACGCGCAAAACTCTACTGAGGGCGATCTCGCCCCTCGGCCAACACTCGACAACACCCAAATCCTAGCCTCATGCAAAAGATTAAAATCCGACGCGGCCTTGGCATGGAGCCTGGAGCGAGGTGGGAAATCTGTATTGGATGCGCGGTAACATAAGACGAAAGAGTCGCTGGAGGGAGGAACTCCCTAAAATCATCGGTGCTCAAAAGCAGGGTTTTCTCGGCAAGATATCTAAGGAGATCTTTGATCAAGGTGGCACGATATAGCGACGCGCAGATTATGTGCATTTTGAAAAAGGCAGAGGGTGGCGTGCCAGTGTCTGAACCGCACTGAGAACATGGGATAAGCAGAACCTCCTTTTTTACAAATGGCGACTTGAATTCTACAGCCACACCTCGTCAAAAACGGGGGACTAGCATATCAAGGAGCGGCAAGGGCAATTGTTACGAGTTAAGGATGGATGGAAGGATCATAATCCACCCTAGGGCATCCGGTACCTAAAGACCCCAGAACGCAAGAAACAACTTCACATTCCTTGGCCGGATTAGGTGGTAGTGATATTTTTCACCGAGGCCAATGAGACCGACCGGCTTATTTGTGAGATTGGAATCGGTAGCGTCAGCGCCCCGATGATTGGGCCCTATTTCGATGGGATAGTTTTGACGATGCCAGGCTAAGAATCATTCAGCAGAAGGTTGGCAAGGAAATGTATATTCCCTGCACCCAACACCTGATAACCGCATTGAAACGCTTTCCCAAACGGCGCCCGACCATCTTGACACAACTGGACTGGACACCACTGCCCTACCGTCGAAGGACAGAGCGACCGCAAGCGCTTGGATGGCGACGCATATGACCTGCACGCGCTGCGCTATCGTGCAACCATGAATTGGCGGTGCAGGGCAGCACGGACGACAAAATTGCCAGCTATTCAGGCCACTCAACAAAGGCAACGATCAAAAAAACGCCGGTGCAGCATTGCAAAGAATGAGGGCTGGACAAGGTCATTAAAAACGGCAATAACGCGCTGGAACAGAACGGGGCAGGAACAAGGATTTGATAATTCTTGTGATAACTCGGAAAATGTTCGACCTATGGAATCCAGCCAGTCGGTTGTTTTCACACCACAAAGGCGAGTTGGCGGAGTGGTGACGCAGCGGATTGCAAATCCGTGTACACGAGTTCGATTCTCGTACTCGCCTCCATTTAAAATCAATCACTTACACGACATTCCCAAACACCTAAAAAACCGCTCGCAACACGTTTCGCAACATTCA
>MAAC01019030.1_pt1 | contig 39034 bp, 39 predicted proteins | sample 1115981 | NCBI WGS metagenome assembly MAAC01 (sample SAMN04961126, study PRJNA320927) | seawater metagenome | isolation source: sample BD02T64 sea water enriched with oil for 64 days | place: USA:Gulf of Mexico | collected 2013-07-27 | reverse complement strand
TAGTAGCGGGAACTGGACTCGAACCAGTGACCTTCGGGTTATGAGCCCGACGAGCTACCTACTGCTCTATCCCGCGATTTCGACTGCAAAGGTACGAATATTTTTATGTTTAAACCAAAATAAAAATAACATTTATTTAATTATTTTTTACCTGCCCTGATAAACAGCACAGTAACAATATTCTACCATTTTAATTCGTAAAACAAAAAACAAAACTATCTTTGCAGCATGACACATAAAGCAGGTTTTGTAAATATTATAGGGAATCCAAACGTTGGTAAATCAACATTGATGAATGCATTGGTAGGTGAAAAGTTATCTATTATAACTTCTAAAGCCCAAACAACCAGACATCGTATTTTAGGGATTGTAAATGATGATGACTATCAAATTGTTATTTCTGATACACCTGGAATCTTACAGCCAGCCTATGAGCTACAAGAATCTATGATGGATTTTGTAAAATCTGCTATTGATGATGCAGATGTATTGATTTACATGGTAGAAATTGGAGAAAGAGAGTTAAAAAACGAAGCATTTTTTAAAAGAATTATCAACACTAAAGTGCCGGTCATCCTTTTACTAAATAAAATTGACACGTCATCTCAAGATCAAGTAGAAGAAAAACTAGCATATTGGAGCGAAAAAGTCCCCAATGCTTCTGTCTATATCATATCTGCTTTAGAGAAATTTAATATTGATGTGGTTCTTAATAAAATCATAGAACACCTACCTGAAAGCCCAGCATTTTACCCTAAAGATCAATTAACAGACAAACCTGAACGTTTTTTTGTAAATGAAAAAATTAGAGAGAAAATCTTAATGCACTACAAAAAGGAAATTCCATATGCTGTAGAAGTAGAAACAGAAGAATTTGTTGAGGAGGAAAAGATTATTAGAATTCGTTCGGTTATAATGGTAGAACGTGAAACTCAAAAGGGAATCATAATTGGTCACAAAGGCTCAGCAATAAAACGAGTGGGAACAGAAGCTCGTAAAGATTTAGAGCTGTTTTTTGATAAAAAAGTCTTTATGGAGCTATACGTAAAAGTGAATAAGAACTGGCGTAGCGATAAAAGTCAATTAAAACGTTTTGGTTATAAAGAAAATTAATTTTTAAGAATATTTGTCATTAGGTCATGTAAATCATCCATCTGTGAGTGACCTGTACTTTTCCCTAATCTTCCTAAGAAATATAATAACACCCAAAATAATGGCAAAAATAGAGTCATTATCAAAGGGAGAATTATACTTTCATTCAAACTCCATCTAACATACAACATTACACTAAAAATCAAAAAAGCAACTCCCACGAGTGAGTGGATAAACATAAACAACGTCCAAACTTGAGGTTTTGGGCCAAACAGGCCATTTAACAACGTTTTATCTTCATCTGCATTTTCAACTTCTATATTTAATTGTGGAGACCAAAAATGATCTTCTTTCTTAGGAACATCAATAATAATATGATCATCTACAAATCTACTTGGAAATTTGTCATTTCCATTCTGTAACGCATTTTTAAATTTCTGAATAACCTTCTCTTTTTCATCATTTAGCTCTATTGAAAATCGAGGTCTTAAATGTATTGGATTACTTGTCTTCTCTTTCATTAATACTAATCTGTTTTATAAGACAACTTCATGGTTATCGATGCTGTTTTTTCTTTTGAGGTTGTATTAAATGTTCCTCCCCAAGAATAATCTTCAGAAGAATTTTGTCCTGTAATTTGAAAAATACCCATTCTAGCCGAAATCAAATTTCCCAACTTCCCTCCAGAGTTTTTAGCAATATTATCTGCTCTTAACTTTGCATCAGCAGTTGCTTTTGAAATCATTTCCACTTTTAAGCCAGCAAGCTTCGTATAGTAATACCTTGGAGGTTGCGAATAAAATTCAATCCCTTTATTCAACAGTTCAGTAATTTCTCTAGAAATTTTCTCAACTCTATTGACGTCATTAGAATCAATTTGCAGAGACTGTTTAAGAATATAGCCTAAGAACTTTTCTCCAATATACTTCCCTTCAATATTATAGGTTGCTTTCGTATTCTTTCTACTTGTTACTGCATTAAAAACCAACTCTACAGATTTTATACCTTTGCCTAGCAAGTAATTGGCGATTACTTTTTTCGATTTCTCGAGATTCGCATACGCTTGTTTTAAATTTAAACTTCCAGCAGTAAAAGAACCTTCCCAAACAATTAAATCTGACGTGAAATTCGCTTTCCCTAACCCAGTTACAGATATGGTTCCATCAGAGTTGTTTCTATTCACGATAGAATTCCCTAATAAATATGCCGAGATTACGATGGCAATTGAAAAAATAACAGCAGTAAAATTGTTTTTCATAGTGATGAAATTTATAACTCCTTAAAATTAAACAAATATCATTCCCTAATCACTATCTTTGCAAAAAATTTCGATAATAATGAATAGTATTGTTGCCATTGTAGGAAGACCAAATGTAGGGAAATCAACCCTATTTAATCGCTTGGTTCAGAGAAGAGAAGCTATTGTAGATTCAGTGAGTGGAGTTACACGTGATAGACATTACGGTAAGTCTGATTGGAACGGAAAAGAATTTTCTGTGATTGACACTGGTGGTTATGTTATTGGTTCTGATGATATTTTCGAAGCTGAAATTAGAAAGCAAGTAAAACTTGCTATAGAAGAAGCAGATATTATTGTTTTTGTTGTAGATGTTGAACAAGGAATTACTCCTATGGATGCTGAAGTAGCAAAATTATTACGTAAAATAAAAAAACCACTACTTATTGCTGTAAACAAAGTAGACAATGCAATGCGTGATGCAGATGCTGTTGAGTTTTACAACTTAGGTTTGGGTGAATACCATACAATCTCTTCTATTAACGGAAGTGGAACAGGAGAATTACTAGATTCTATTGCTAAAATTATTCCTGAACCAGAAGAAGTAGATTTAGAAGCTGAAGAATTGCCAAGATTTGCTATTGTTGGTAGACCAAACGCTGGTAAATCTTCTTTTATCAATGCTTTAATTGGCGAAGAAAGAAATATTGTTACCGATATCGCTGGAACAACAAGGGATTCTATCGATACAAAATACAATCGTTTTGGTTTTGATTTTAATTTAGTAGATACTGCCGGAATTAGAAAAAAATCGAAAGTAAAAGAAGATTTAGAATTCTATTCAGTAATGCGTGCTGTTAGAACTATTGAATATTCTGATGTTATCATATTAATGGTAGATGCAACTCGTGGATTCGAAGGACAAGATCAAAACATATTTTGGTTGGCCGAAAAAAACAAAAAAGGAGTTGTCATATTGATTAACAAATGGGATTTGGTAGAAAAAGAGACCAACACTATGCGTGATTATGAAGCTGCTGTTAGAAAACAAATCGCACCTTTTTCAGATGTGCCAATCATCTTCGTTTCTGTATTAACTAAGCAACGTATTTTTAAAGCGATGGAAACTGCAGTAACAGTATTTCAAAGTAGAAAAAATAGAATACCTACAAGCAAGTTAAACGAAACAATGCTAGAGATTATCAAGAATAATCCACCTCCGGCAATTAAAGGGAAATATGTTAAGATTAAATACTGTATGCAATTGCCTACTCCAACACCTCAATTTGCATTTTTCGCAAATTTACCTCAATATGTTAGAGACGGATACAAGCGTTATTTAGAAAACAAATTACGTGAGATTTACGATTTTAACGGTGTGCCAATCATTATTTATTTTAGGCAAAAATAATAGCAGTTCCGATTCATATTTTTTTTGAAAAATTTTTAGCGCTGTCATGGCTACTTGAGTAAATTAACTTGTTTATAATATTTTAGAGTTAATTTCTATTTTAGATGCAATGATTTTCTAAAAAAACGTCTATAAATATACAATTCGTACTTTAGCAGTACTAAGAAGAAAATCTTATGAAAATATTAAAACCTGAAAATCAACAACCAATTGAATTACCCTTACAACTAAAAATTAGTTTTGAGAAGGTATTTTTAATGTATAAGAAATACACAGGCAACGATTTCAAAGAACACCCTTTTCATAAGTCAGCTAAAGTAATGGTTGCAGAGATTGAAAAGCATCCTGAGTTAATCGATGGTTTTTCAGATTTTAGCTTTCTCGAAAAACTACAAGACAAAATTAGCCTATTACTAGAACCACTATTCCCAGAACCCTTATTGTTAAATGAGATTAAATCAGCAACAATTCCATTTACCTTTACATCGTTTAATTTTACTACTCGTTTTGAAAATATAATAAAAAACGCAGGAGAAAATTTTGAAATAAAAGTTCGTAACTTTGAAGATGACCTCTTATACATCTATGGTTGCACGATGATTTTAGCAACTGTTTATGATTATAACATAGATTTAAAAAGACCTTTCTTTTTCGACATACCAGATGTGAACACCGGAATAACAAGGCATTATAGAGCTGCATTTAATGGTGATTTTGGAGAGATTTACCCAACCGAAAATGCTCCAAAAATAACAGAAGAAGACATTAAAATATTACTCGACAATTTTGACAATGTCGCTATTTGGAAAGAGAAATTCCCTCCAAACAGCTATATTTATAAAGGTTTTGGTATTATGAATTTGTTTGACGTAACAACAGATGAAACAATTTCTAACATTCGAACAAATTTATTACGTAGTGATGACAACTTATTATCAGACCTACAGAATAACATAAGAGAATTCTACAGCATCAATGATTTAAAGTTAGGATATTCTGTTTTCGACATCTCTTCAGAAAGCAACAATAACATAAAGAGTAAGAAATCTGAAAGCTTAATTATTTCTACTGAAATGCATGTCTGTTCTGAGTCATTTTTTTGTGATCACACACTGCAAACAATCTTTGACAACCAAGAGCCTTTTGCAATCTCAGATATTGAAAAATATGGTAAACAAACCAATAAAAATCAATTATATAAAAAATTAGTTTCACAGGGAATTGGCAGTATTATTTTATTCCCAATTAAAGCTACTTCTGGCAAAGATTTATCAATCTTAGAAATAGCTTCACCAAGAGCTTTTGAACTAAACTCTATCAATCAGAATAAATTGAAAGATATTATCCCTGTCTTTAAAGCAGCTATTGATCGTTTTTCTGAAGAACACTTAAACACAATTGAGGCCACTATTCAAGAACACTACACTACAATTCACCCAGCAGTTAAATGGCGTTTTATTGAAGCTGCAGAAAATTACCAACAACAATTATCTGATAAAGTTGAAAAACCCAAATTAAAGCAAATTGTCTTTAACGATGTTTATCCATTATTTGGGCAGAGCGATATAAAAGGGTCATCTATCGCTAGAAATATTGCGATAAAAGGAGATTTAACAACTCAGTTAACATTAGCTATAAAAATACTAAATGAGGCATGCTCTGTAGAGAAATTACCAATTTATGATGAATTAATATTCAGAATAAAAGAATACTCAACAAATGTTTCACAAGGATTAAAAGCTGGTGATGAAATTGCAATTATCGACTTTTTAAAACGAGACATCTACCCTGTTTTTAATCATATTAAAAATGTAAATGAAAGTCTATCTGAACATGTAGCAGTCTACATGGATCGAATAGATTCAAAATTACATGTTGTTTACGAAAAACGTAAAGATTATGAAGATAGTGTCACTTTATTAAACGATAAGTTAGCCAAGTTTTTAGATCAAAAACAAGAAGAAGCACAAAACATGTTTCCTCATTATTTTGAAAGATATAAGACTGATGGTGTTGAATACAACATGTATATCGGTAACTCTTTAGTTAAGAATAGTTCGTTTGACAAACTGTTTTTATACAATTTAAGGTTATGGCAATTGCAAATGATGTATGACATGGAAAATGTTGCATTTAAAGCAAGATCAGAAATGAATCACGACCTAAGAGTAGCATCACTAATTCTAGTTCATAGCAATCCATTGGCTATTAAATTTAGAATGGATGAAAAACAATTTGATGTAGATGGAGCTTATAATATCAGGTACGAGATAATCAAAAAACGCATTGATAAGGCAAATATAAAAGACACCAATGAACGCCTAACAGTACCTGGAAAGATAGCAATTGTATATTCTCAGGATAGCGATGCTGTAGAGTATCTAAAATACATCAAATTCTTACAATCTAAAAATTATTTAGGTAAGGTAGAAAAACTAGAAATTGAAGATTTACAGGGTGTATCTGGACTAAAAGCTTTAAGAGTTGAAGTTATTTTCAATAAAGATTTTGATGAAGAAAAAGCCATCTCTTTTAATGATTTGATCGAAGAGTTAAAGGCATAACTACTTTAAACCACTCCAGTTTCTTGCATTTTAAAAGCCAGTGCAAAAGCAGTTACAGAAACAATGATTCCTATCATAAATACTAAATAGGTTACTCGTAATATTTTATATTTACGGTCTAAAACCTTACCTAAAAAGTACAAATCTTTGGTCATTGAACTGTACAAATAAGCCTTATCTTTCATTAATTCTCCCATTGCCCATTCAAATTCGGGCAAACTCATTTTATGAAAATTCCCAAAGAATAATAAATTCACTTTTTTATCTTCTACGTCTTTTCTAGAAAACTTCCCTTCTGTCACATTGGGCCTAGTTGCAATTACAGACAATATAATAGATGCAACCGTAAAGGCTATAAAAATAATGGTTGGAGTAATTAAATATTGATTTGAAGGATTGTCTAATTTAGGTAACAAACTAGACAATGCTAAAGAAATGATAATCGCGTTTACAGATAATAAAATATTGGCCTTTGTGTCAGCAATATCACTTAAGGTAATATGATTTCTTAAGGTAACTCTAAACATGGTTTCTATACCACGTTCCGGTGTTTTTGCCTTTTGTTTTTTGAGTTTTAATTCTTCTTTTTTTGTATTCTCTTTCCGTTCTTCTTGCTTTATTTTTTTTTGAGATTTAAACAATTGCGCCAAATTCTTATCTTTTCCTTGTTGCCAATTTTCTTGTGCATAATTGGTGTAATAATGGTGCTTTGTAGATAGAAAAGTAATGTTCTCTTTTATCCATTCTAAATCACTATAATCTTTATCAAAAACAAGGTTAACCTCTTCTTTTAAGAGGTCACTAATATCAGAAAAACTTTTCTTTGAAAAATGCGAACAATCTGCATCTTTTATAATTTTCTCAAGATTAGTATCAGCTTCAACACCCATTTTAGTTGCCCTAATCAATCCATTCACTTGATTAATTATACTGTCATCTATATTATATTCTTCTAAAAAATTCGTTGCTATCCTTACACTTTCTTCTTCATGATTATCATTTCCTTTTATGTAACCAACATCGTGTAACCAAGCTGCTAGCAAGAGAACATTCGCCTCAACTTCAGCAATTTTCTCTCCTTCTATTAATTCTTTCACAGCATTTACAACTCTCTGAGTATGGCTTAAATTATGGTACAAATAATTAATGCTTAACTCTTTGGTTAGCAAAGAAAAAACATATTTTTCGGTTTTAAGCAGCAAGGTTTCCATAAAAGAATTATTTTTACTAATGTAAAAAAAATTAGATGAACAGTCCAAAGTATTTCAGCTTAATTATTTTCTTCCTTTTATTAAGTAATTGTGCCACATACCAGCCACAATACAAAAATGCAAAAGAGAATTCAACTTCATTTTCTACTAAAGACGTAGCACATTCATTTTACTTACTTGGAGATGGAGGTAATTCGCCTTTAGGCAGTGAAACACCTACTTTAGGAAAATTAAGAACGGAATTAAAATCAACCTCAAAAAACAGTACGATTTTGTTTTTAGGGGATAATATTTACCCCGCTGGCCTACCTAAAAAAGATCATAAACAAAGAGCTTTTGCAGAACATCAACTAAACATCCAAACAGATATTGTTAAAGATTTTAAAGGGAATACTATTTTTATCCCTGGAAATCATGATTGGTATGCCAACGGATTAAAAGGGCTAGAGAGACAAGAAAAATACATCACAAAAATTTTAGGCGAAGGCTCTTTCTCTCCACAAAAAGGATGTCCGATTGATAAAATCAACATCTCAGATGACATTGTTTTAATTACTATTGACAGTGAGTGGTTTTTAACGGATTGGGATAAGCATCCTACCATAAATGACAATTGCGAAATTAAAACCAGAACCCGATTTTTTGATGAATACGAGAGTTTGATAAAAAAAGCTAGAGGTAAAACTACAATTGTAGCGATGCACCACCCGATGTACACCAATGGGCCTCATGGCGGACAGTTTTCTTTACAACAACAATTATTTCCAATTGGAGGAGGCATTCCATTGCCCATACTAGGAACCTTTATCAATTTGATCCGGAAGACAAGTGGAGCTAGCAATACTGATCTTCAAAACAAGCGTTATTTAGAATTTAAAAATCGCATTGTTACGTTGTCTCAAGAAAATGAAAAAGTAATTTTTGTCTCTGGCCATGAGCACAGTTTGCAATATATAAAACAAGACAACTTACCACAAATTATTAGCGGAGCTGGCTCTAAAACAAATCCAACAAGAAATGTTAGTGGTGGTTTGTTTTCTTACGGAAAAGCTGGATATGCACGCTTAGATATTTTTAAAGACGGCTCTTCTGTTGTGAACTTTATTACTTCAGAAAAAAACGAACTTATTTTTCAAACAGAAGTATTAAAAGCCAATAAACCAGTCACTGATTATCAACACAAGCCAATTAGTACTGAATATACAAAAGCAACAATTTACACCCAAAAGGAAGTAGAAAAAACTGGTTTTTATAAATATGTCTGGGGAGAACGCTATAGAAAACATTACGGAACAACAATTAAGGCTAAGAATGTTAATTTAGACACATTATTCGGAGGATTAAAACCTGTTAGAAAAGGAGGTGGTCATCAATCAAAATCGTTACGATTAGAAGATAAAGATGGAAGAGAATTTGTTATGCGCGCCCTGCGAAAAAACGCCCTTCAGTATTTGCAAGCAGTAGCTTTTAAAAATCAATACATCGAAGGTCAGTTTAATAATACATACTCCGAAGGCTTACTATTAGATGTTTTTACAGGCTCACATCCTTATGCTCCATTTACAGTTGCAACCCTTGCGAAAGCGATAAATGTCTTACATACAAAACCTCAACTTTTTTACGTGCCTAAGCAAAATGCCCTACAACATTTTAATGATGAGTTTGGCGATGAATTGTATATGATAGAAGAACGTGCTTCTTCTGGACACGGAAACAAAGCTAATTTTGGATATTCTAACAAAGTGATTAGCACAAACGATGTATTGAAAAAGATTCGCAAAAATGCAAACTCTATTATTGACGAAAGCGCCTATATTAGAGCTCGATTATTTGACATGGTTTTAGGTGATTGGGATCGACACGAAGACCAATGGAGGTGGGCTGCTTTTAAAGAGAATAATAAAACCATTTACAGACCAATTCCGAGAGATAGAGATCAGGTTTTTTCTATAATGGCAGATGGTGCATTGTTAAATTACATTACAAAATCTGTTCCTGCTTTACGGTTAATGCAATCTTATGAAGCGGAAATGGGAAATACGAAGTGGTTTAATTTAGAACCATATCCATTAGACATGGCCATCATTACTGAAGCAAAAAAATCGACTTGGGATGCTGAAGTGTCGTATATTCAAAAAAACATAACTAGTCAAGTAATTGATGCAGCTCTAAGTCATTTTCCTTTAGAAGTTACTGATAAAACAGTTGTAGACATCAAACGAAAACTAAAAGGAAGAGTTCGAAACTTGCAAAAAATATCAGATGAATACTTTGTACACATAAATAACTTTGCAGTAATAAGAGGGACCGATAAAGATGATTATTTTGAAGTCGAAAGACTCGCAAACGGCATCACTCAAGTAACTGGGTATCGCATTAAAAAAGGTAAAAAAGAAGACATCTTTCATCAAAAAAAATACGCTGCTAGTGCCACCAAAGAAATATGGATTTACGGCTTAGATGACAAAGATGAATTTAAAGTCTTCGGGAACTATTCTAAAGGAAGTTTTGTTCGAATTATTGGTGGCCAAAACAATGATGTTTATAATGTACTAAATGGGTACAAAGTAAAAGTGTACGATTACAAATCAAAAAAGAACACTTTCTTAACTAAAAAAGGGCGTAAAAAACTCACAGATTCTTACCATACTAATGTATACGATTATAAGAAGTTAAAATACAGTTCGACGGAAGTGTTTCCCGCATTTGGAGTAAATCCAGATGACGGAATGAAATTAGGTTTACTTGGTGTTTTTACCAATTATGGTTTTGATAGAAATCCATTTACTTCACAATATACCTTAGCCACTTCATATTATTTCTCAACCAAAGGGTTTGAAGTCAATTTTGATAGTGAGTTTGCAAATGTAATTGGTAATTGGAATTTTGGTTTCAAAACCGAGTTTACAAGTCCAAATTATAGTGTAAATTTCTTTGGATTTGGAAACGACACAAATAACTCTAATTACACAGATGAAAATAATTTTGATGAAAATTACAATCGTGTAAAATTGCGCAAATTATTAGTTTCCCCTTATTTAATCTGGAGAGGAAAATTAGGAGGAAACTTTAAAGTAGCCCTAAATTACCAAACGATTAATGTAGAAGAAACCTATGGTAGATTTATAGCAACAACTAACTTAGACAATAAAAACACCTTTTGGGGAGCAGAAACTCATTATAATTTTGAACATAATGATAACAAAGCTTTCCCTACCTTAGGAATAATTGCAGATATTAAAATTGGTTACAAATCAAATACAGATACTAAAAACAGTTTTAGCTATATAATTCCCACGTTAGGTTTTGCGTATAAAATCACTTCAAGCGGACAATTGGTATTGGCAACCAAGTTTAAAGGTCATTTGAATTTCGGGAATGGATTTGAATTTTATCAAGCTGCAAATATTGGTGGAAAAGACGGGCTTAGAGGTTACAGAAATCAACGTTTTACAGGCAAAAATTCTTTTTATCAAAACACAGACATTCGTTTAAATCTACGTAAAATAAGAACTGGCCTACTTCCTTTACACATTGGTGTTTATGGTAGTTTTGATTATGGTAGAGTTTGGCATGAGAATGATTTTACCAATAATTGGAATTCTTCTGTTGGAGGTGGTCTCTTTTTAAATGCAGCCGACATGATCTCGGCAAACTTAGGAATTTTCAAAGGTGATGAATATGCAAGAGTTGCATTTTCTTTAGGTTTCTCATTTTAAATATAACAGATGAATCAATTTACATTAGTTTTTGCCGCAACATTTGGAATGTTAGCAATTATATTAGGTGCTTTCGGAGCACATGCATTGAAGAAAATATTGAATAAAGAACAATTAAAAAGTTTTGAAACCGGTGTTAAATACCAAATGTATCACGCCATTGTATTGTTGATTCTTGGTTTCCAGTTAGAATTTACGCAACCCATAGAAAACTATATTGTATATTGTTTTATTAGCGGAATAATCCTATTTTCATTTTCTATTTATGGATTGGTAATCTCTTCTGCAAAAAGCAAAAAACTACGCTTCCTAGGCCCAATTACTCCTCTGGGAGGTTTACTTCTAACTATTGGATGGGGACTATTTTTGTATTATTCAGCAACTACTCTTTAATAGAAAAAGCATATAAATTACCTTTTGTTGACATTGAATATTCATCAGTAATAAACAACGTGCTATCATCTTTAAAACAAATCCCTTCTTTTTGAGAAATATGCCCTAAAGAAAGTTCTTTTAGCTTGCCTGAGAAAAAATCATTGTCTTTAAAATTTGTCAATACAAAAACAGACTTGTGACTTAACAGCACTACTTTATTCCCATCTTCAGAAATATCTGCCGCCGTAATTCTACAATCTATACTATTACAAAAAGAGTATTCAGAAATAAACTCTGCAATGTGCTTCCCTTTCATATTAGGCACTTTAAAAAGCATTGTTCTTCCTAGCTTTTTCTTTTGCCTGCTTTTGGTGAAAATATAAAAATAGTTCTGGTGATAAAAGAATCCTTCAGCATCAAAAGAAACTTTCTCTTCTCCAGATAACTTCGGGTATTCAAAGCTGATTTTCTCAATTTCTACATTGTCACTATTCAATAAAACTTGATTTGCTATTTTTAAAATGGTTAGTTTTTTTCTCTTTCGATTGTTATTACCAAAATCTGCAATATAGAGGTTTCCTTTTTCATCAGAAGTCAGATCTTCCCAATCGTGATTCTTGGCATTTACTTTAACAACCTTTTCAATTCCACCTTGCCGATTTACACCAAATATTTCAGACTTATTTCCAGAATCATTGACCATCCAAATCAAATTAGAATTGGCAATCATTTCATTCCCAGAAACTTCTTTTAAAGAGGTAGATAAATCAGCAACAACAGTTAATTGCCCAAAATTAGTGCACGAGATAAAGACTAAAGAAAGTAAAACTATTTTTCTCATTCGAATGTATAGTCAATAAGAACGCGGTCAAAACTGAATTATTGAGTCATTTATAAAAAATTTATTACCAACTTCCTCCAGCACCACCTCCGCTAAAGCCTCCACCACCAAAGCCTCCACCGAAACCACCGCCAAAGCCACCAGATGATCCGCTACTACCTCCAAAACCACTACCCCCACCAAAACCTCTACCGGCATTGCTTAAAATAATAGCATCTAAAATAGAAAAACCTCCGTTGCGTCTTCCTCCTCTTCCTCCTTTACCTCCACCTTTATTTCGCTTCGATAAAATAATAAACAGAATAATGAAAAAGATAATTGGTATGATTCTGAAAAAACTTGAAGATTTTTCATTTCTACTTCCTTTATATTCTCCTTTTAATACTTCAAAAATGGCATCAGAAGCTTTATCTAATCCTCTATAATAATCCCCTTTTTTAAATTCTGGAATAATTACGTTTCTTGTTAACTCTCCAGTTATACCGGCTGTTAACAAATGTTCAACTCCATATCCTGGCGAAATCCATATTTTCCGGTCGTCTCTTGCTAATAAAATAAAAACACCATTGTCTTGTTTAGCCTGACCAACCCCCCACTTCTGAGCCCATCTTGGAGCTAAAATCCCAATACTTTCTCCTTTAGTAGAATTTATAATTGCAACAACTATTTGTGTAGATGTAGTATCTGAATATCGAATTAATTTTGCCTCTAAATTTTGCTTCTCTGAATTTGATAATAATTTATAATCATCATAAACACTTGTTTGAAGTTTAGGTTTCGCAGGAACCTTATACTGACCAACAATAGTTTGAACAGCGAAAAAACTTAGAATTAAAACTACTATTTTAAATTGATTTTTTAATTGCATTACCCTTTAGAAATTTCGTTAGACAATTCGTTTGTGTCATCAGTTTGATAAGGGAAAAAGTGCTTCAATTGTTCTCCGGCATTTAAAATACCGGCAACAATACCTTCTTTAAATTGGCCTTTTTTAAAATGAGTTGCCATAATATCTCTCGTGCAATCCCAAAAATCATCAGCCACTACTTTATCAATCCCTTCATCTCCACAAATGGCAAATTGATGATCATTCACAGCAATGTATAACAAAACGCCATTTCGTTGTTCTGTAGCATGCATTTTCAGCTCCTCAAAAACCTCTAAGGCTCTATCATAAGGTGCTGTTTTTGAAGTTGCTTCTATATGAATACGTATCTCACCAGAAGTATTTAACTCAGCAGTCTGAATTGCTGCCACAATTTCTTGTTCTTCTTCTTTTGATAAAAACTGATTGTCTTTTGCCATTATTCTTTTTTATTGAAGTCAAAATTTACATCTGGTGCTTTATCTGCTCCTTCAACAGATTTAAAATAAGGCTTTGCCTCAAAACCAAACCAACCAGCAAATATTGTATTTGGAAATGTTTTTATATGACTATTATATGGTCTTGTAGCTTCATTAAAACGAGTTCTTGCTGTTAAAATTTGATTTTCTGTGCTTGCCAACTCATCTTGTAATTTTAAGAAATTCTGGTTTGCTTTTAAATCAGGATATCTTTCTACGGTCACCAATAAACTTTTCAAAGCGCCACTTAATCCTCCTTGTACTTTATTAAAAGCAGCTAATTGTGCTGGTGTCACATTTGATGGGTCGATATTAATTGAAGTTGCTTTTGCTCTAGCTTCAATCACAGCAGTTAGCGTATTCTTTTCAAAATCAGCCGCACCTTGTACCGTTTTCACTAAGTTTCCAATTAAATCATTTCTTCGTTGGTAAGTTGTTTCTACATTCCCCCAAGACTCTTCAATTGTTTCATTTAATTGCACAGCTGTATTGTTAAACCCAACGACCATTTTATAGCCAATAAATACTAGTATAACAATAATTATTAGTGGTAACCATTTTTTCATAATATGTGTTCTTTATAATTTATAATTGATTTTTAATATTGTTTAACTCTGCTTTAACAGCTTCTAATCGACTAATAATCTCAAGATTATTTTTAGTCCCCTCTGGGTTCTTCTTTAGCTTTTGTTTTGCTCCATCTAAGGTGAATCCTCTTTCTTTTACCAGGTTATATATCAACTTAAAGTTTGTAATATCTTCTGAGGTAAACATACGATTCCCTTTTGCATTTTTTTTAGGTTTGATAATGTCAAACTCTTTTTCCCAAAACCGAATTAGTGATGTATTTACATTAAAAGCTTTCGCTACTTCCCCAATTTTATAATACCTTTTTTCTGGTAAATCTATGTGCATATTTTTTTTAAAATCTGGATAATAAAAGGTATTAATCGTATGATTGCCCTTCAAGCTCAGCTACTTTTAACATGGCTGCAAATTCTTCTGCTGTTAAACTTCCGTAGTAAAAATTAATCGGATTTATTTGATGCCCATTTTTACGCACTTCGTAATGAACGTGTGGTGCTTTAGATCGACCTGTACTTCCTACATATCCAATTAAATCTCCTCTTTTAACTTTTTGTCTTCTACTCACAACATATTTTGTCATGTGTCCATATAGAGTAACATATCCAAAACCATGATCTATGCGCACATGTCTTCCGTAACCAATTGCTCTTCCATCAGCTCTAATTACAATTCCGTCGCCTGTTGCATAAATAGGTGTTCCTTTAGGTGCTGTGAAATCCATTCCTTTATGGAATTTACGCGCTTTGGTAAATGGGTCATTTCTCCATCCATAACCAGAAGCCATTCTGGACAAATACTCATTACTTACTGGCTGAATTGCAGGAATTGAAGCCAACATTTTTTCTTTTGCTTTTGCCAATTTCACTATTTCATCCAAAGAATTAGATTGCACAGACAATTGCTTGTCTAAAATATCTAAATCTTTCGTCGCTTTTGCAATCATAGAAGAATTGTTAAACCCTTCTAAATATTTATATCTATTCACACCTCCAAAACCAGCTTTACGCTGTTCTTCTGGTATTGGATTTGCTTCAAAAAAAACACGATATACGTTATTATCTCTCTCTTGCAACTCGGTAAGTACACTCGAGTTTTCTTCAATACGCTTGGTCAATAAATCGTAATGCAATTTTAAATTATCAAATTCTCTCTTTTGAGCCCTCTCGTTTGGCGACATTAAAAACTGACTAAACCCAATAAAACCGAAGAACGCAACCAAAACGATTGCCAATAGAATAAAACTCGTTTTTCTAAAAACATCCTTTTTTTTACGATCAATCTTTCTGTATGATAATGTGTCTGCGTCGTAATAATATTTTACTTTTGCCATAATCTTAAATGTACTATTTTTGTGTCCTTTAACAAGAGCGATATTAATGTTCTTATTAGAAAACAGACAAATTTACAAAATGTTTTTCAACTACTTTATTCTGTAGTTTATTTAAACATTAATAAACAGGTTAAATTCATGTTTTGCAAACTCTATATTATAAGTAGATGAGTGCAGCAAAATGTTACAAAATAAATAATCTTTCCCTAAGGGTGTGAGATAAAAAAACAGGGATTTCCATTTTATTTAGTCATATGGAAATTAAATACAGTTGGGCTATCGCCCTGCCATTAAAGTACAGAAATTCATATCTATGAAATCACAAGACATAAGAGCTACTTTTTTAAATTTCTACAAAGAAAAACAACACGACATCGTGCATTCTGCACCAATGGTGCTAAAGAATGACCCAACTTTGATGTTTACCAATTCTGGTATGGCACCTTTTAAAGAGTTTTTCTTAGGAAATGCCACACCAAAAAACAATCGTATTTCTGATTCTCAAAAATGTTTGCGTGTTTCTGGTAAACACAATGATTTAGAAGAAGTGGGTTATGACACCTATCACCACACCATGTTTGAAATGTTAGGAAACTGGAGTTTTGGTGATTATTTTAAGAAAGAAGCAATTGCTTGGGCTTGGGAATTATTGACCGAAGTTTACAAAATTGATAAAGATATATTATACGTAACTGTATTTGAAGGCAGTGATGATAAAGACAACTTATCTTTAGATCAAGAAGCATACGATTATTGGAAACAGATCATCCCAGAAGATAGAATATTGATGGGAAATAAAAAAGATAATTTCTGGGAAATGGGAGCACAAGGACCTTGTGGACCTTGTTCAGAAATTCATGTAGATATTAGAACTCCAGAAGAAAAAGCTGCAGTTGACGGAAGAACCTTGATAAACGAAGATCATCCGCAGGTTGTAGAGATTTGGAACCTTGTTTTTATGCAATACAATCGTAAAGCAAATGGAACTTTAGAAGATTTACCGTCAAAACATATTGATACAGGTATGGGCTTTGAGCGTTTGTGCATGGTTTTACAAAATGTAAAATCGAATTACGACACAGATGTTTTTACGCCTTTAATTAGAGAAATAGAAACGATTACAAATGCAACTTATAACAAGGATGAAAAAACAGACATTGCCATTCGTGTAATTGTAGATCACGTAAGAGCAGTTGCTTTTTCTATTGCTGACGGACAGTTGCCAAGTAACACAGGTGCTGGCTATGTAATTAGAAGAATCTTACGTAGAGCAATTCGTTATGGATTTACCTTCTTAAATCAGAAAGAGCCTTTTATTTACAAATTAGCAGATGCTTTGGGTCAACAAATGGGAACTGCATTTCCTGAAATTAAAAGTCAATCAAATTTAATTCACAATGTAATCAAAGAAGAAGAAATTTCTTTTTTAAGAGCATTAGATCAAGGATTGGTGTTATTAGATAAAGTAATCTCAACGACTAAAGGAACCGTGATTTCTGGAACCAAAGCTTTTGAATTGTACGATACATTTGGCTTCCCTTTAGATTTAACACAATTAATTGCAAGAGAAAAAGGATTTACTATTGATGAGCATGAGTTTTCGTTAGAAATGACAAAGCAAAAAGATCGTTCTCGTTCTGCTTCAGCTTCAGAAACTAGTGATTGGACTATTTTATCTACTGATGAATCTAAAGGCTTTGTTGGTTATGATAGTTTATCTACTGATGTGAATATAACTCGCTATAGAAAAATAACGACAAAGAAAGATGGTGATTTATATCAATTAGCGTTTAATCAAACTCCGTTTTACCCAGAAGGTGGTGGACAAGTTGGTGACAAAGGTTTCTTAGAAGATATTCATGGTGATGTTATTTACATCATCGACACTAAAAAAGAGAACAATGTAATTATTCACTTTACAAAGACATTACCAAAACATATAAACGAAACGTTTAAAGCAGTAGTTGGTGAAGAAGCTAGACAATTGTCTGCAAGTAACCACTCAGCAACACACTTACTACATCAAGCACTGCGCACTATTTTAGGAACACATGTAGAACAAAAAGGATCTTTGGTTAGCCCAAAACATTTACGTTTTGATTTTTCTCACTTTTCTAAGGTTGATGCAGATCAACTACAAGAAATAGAAGATTTTGTAAATGCTCGTATTCGTGAGAGCTTGCCTTTACAAGAACAAAGAAGCATCCCGATGCAACAAGCAATTGAAGAAGGAGCAATGGCGTTGTTTGGTGAAAAATATGGAGATTCTGTTAGAGCAATTCGTTTTGGGAAATCAATGGAGCTGTGTGGTGGAATTCACGTACAAAACACCAGTGATATTTGGCACTTTAAAATCAAGTCGGAAGGAGCCGTTGCTGCAGGCATCAGAAGAATAGAAGCAATTACAAACCAAGCTGTAGGTTCTTATTTTGAAGCTATGGATAAAGAGTTTGGATCTATTAAACAATTATTAAAAAATCCTAAAGACACCATAAAGTCTATTGCAAATTTACAAGATGAAAACGCATCTTTAAAGAAAGAAATTGAGCAATTACTAAAAGACAAAGCAAAAAATTTAATTGGAGATTTAAGAAGTCAATTACAAGAAATAAACGGAGTGCAATTCCTAGCAACGAAAGTAGATTTAGATGCAAACGGAATTAAAAACTTAGCGTTCGATTTAGGAAAAGAGCACAAAAACTTATTTTTAGTATTTGGTTCTGCTATAAAAGACAAAGCATTGTTAACTTGCTCTATTTCTAAAGAATTGGTTGATGAAAAAGGATTAGATGCCGGTAAAGTAGTTCGAGAATTAGGGAAATTCATCAACGGTGGTGGTGGTGGACAAAAATTCTACGCAACTGCAGGAGGTAAAAATCCTGGCGGAATTAAAGAAGCCTTAGAAAAAGCCAAAGATTACATTATATAAGAAATTACAAAGTGATTTAATGACAAAGGTTCAAAGTATCGTTTTACTTTGAACCTTTCTTTTTTTATATTTATACTTTGAAATAAAACTCCATGAACCTACAAACACAAATACCATTAAAAAAAGAAGCGTACAACCCAATAAGTTACGATTCTAAAATTTTATTATTAGGTTCCTGTTTTTCTGAAAACATTGGAAATAAATTAGCCTATTTTAAATTCCAAACGAATCAAAATCCGTTTGGAATATTATTTCACCCAAAAGCAATTGAATCGTTGATTACAAATGCAATCAATGAAAAAAGATACACAGATAAAGATGTTTTCTATTTAAATGAACGCTGGCATTGTTTTGAGGCACATTCTAGTTTGAGTTCACCCAATAAAGAAGAATTGTTAAATACGTTGAATCAACAAATTAAATCTACTAACAAACAACTACACGAATCAACTCACCTTATTATTACGTTGGGAACAGCTTGGACATATCGGTTCATTGAGTCAGACACTATTGTGGCCAATTGTCATAAAGTTCCCCAAAAGAAGTTTTTAAAAGAAATTTTATCGGTTGATGAAATTACAGACAGTTTAGAAAACATCCTTTCATTAATCAAATCTATCAATAAAAAAATTACGATCACTTTTACCGTTTCACCAGTTCGTCACCTGAAAGATGGCTTTACTCAAAATCAACAAAGTAAATCACATTTGTTATCAGCCATTCATCAAGTTATAGATGCAAGAAGCAAAATTCATTATTTCCCTTCTTATGAAATTGTAATGGACGAGTTACGTGATTATCGTTTTTATACCGAAGATATGATTCATCCAAATAAAACTGCCATCAAATATATTTGGGAAAAATTTTCTGACATGTGGATTTCAGGAGATTCTTTGGAAACGATGAAAGAAGTAGAAACGATTCAAAGAGGCAGCAACCACAAGCCTTTTAATCCTAATTCTGAGCAACATCAAAAGTTTTCAGAAAACATCACAAGAAAAATAGTTGCTATAAAAGAGCAATATCCTTTCATCAAATTTGATAATTATCTTAGTTTAAAATGAATATTGCAAATCGATTCAATTATTTTCACTAAATTTATCCTGTTTAATTTTCCCCGATTTTAAAAAAAATGATTCAGAAAGTACTCATTGGAATTATCCTAGGAACCTTAATTGGTTTATTCACTACGTCCTTTTTTTTACCAAAAGGAACACCTATTATTGAAATATTCTGGACTAAGATAACAGCTACCTCTATTATTACTGGTTTACTTTGTGGAATATACGCACATTTATCAAAATCGAAACTTCAAATATTTTTAGTTTCAATTTTAATAGGAATGGCTGTGTTTTTTCTTAAATACTTAATTACAGGACATAATTTTGACCCTTTAACGATGGGTGCATTTACTGGTGCTCTTTTAGGAGGGATTATGGCTGTAATAAAAAAAATAAATACCTCATTAAAAATAATGAGGCGTTTAAAAAGACATCGAGAGTCTGGTTTTAACAAATACGGATACTAAAGATATTGATCTACATTTTGCCAAGGCCCGCCATTAATTACATCAATTCCGTTACTAGATAAAAACTGAGTTGCTTGTCCGCTTCTTCCTCCACTTTTACAAACTGCAATTACTGGTTTATTGAATGCTTTGATTTCTTCTAATTTAAGAGGTATTAAATTCAGGACAATATGTTCTGCCCCTTCACTATGGCCTTCATCCCATTCCGCTTGCGTTCTCACATCTAAAACTACAGCTCCTTTTTCTAAATATTCTTTGATCTCTGATCCCATATTATTTCTTTTAAATAGGTCAAATAAACCCATATTTTTTTGATTTTATATTAATTTGAACACAAAGCTATGCCTTTTTCTATAAGCGTAGTGTAGCTTTTGTTACATTTCAATTTTTCTAATTCTTTTAATAATATGTCTTTGTTTGAAAAATTATTCTTCACAGCCAGTTCGTACAGCTCTAACAGTAACAACCAATCATTTGGATAACTAGCAACCAAGGCATTAAACACCTCATCAACACCTCTTTCCGTAACAGAATTATTCTCTCTAAACTCTCTAACCTGCGTATATAAACCGTATAACGATTTTTGATTTTCTGTATATTGAATCTTATGTGTTTTTATTTCAGAAACTTTATTTACACCTTCAAATGATTTTACAGATGCCGGACCAGAATACGCTGAAACAACCTCTACTCCAACGGCCATATCATAGATTCCCCAAGACGGATCAAACAATACTTTGTCTTCAAAAGTTACGGTACAATTTTTAAAAGAAATCAACTGAATCTTTCCTTGTAAATCTCGTGTTCCTGTGATTACTTCTCCTACAACTTTTACGCCACCAACAAATTCTAACGTAGTTTCTTTTCCTTCATAAATCCCATAGGCTTCCAAATCTCTAGGACTCATGTTTTCAATGGGAATATTGATCCCTTTTAATTTTCCAATGGGACTTCCAAACCCTTCTGCATGATATTCTACACCATGACCAATTAATTCTTTATCTCTATTTGCCAACGCTGTTGGTCCAGTTGTCTGAATATAAATAGACTTTCCATCAAACTCAATTACATTGCTAAAGTGCCCTGAAATTTGAATTCCTGTACTCAATTCTATCGTTCCTAAGTTTTTAGAATCGATTAGTTTCTTTACACCTTTCATACCGCCTTTTCTAAGCGACATGGTATTTGCAAATTGTTCTAAAACCAAACTTAATTTTGCAAAATCTGGTGTTACAAACAACTGTGGTTGTGGCTTTGTAATATCAAAGCTTTTGTTTGAAGCTTCTAAAGAATATGGTAACTTCTCAACCTCATCAGTTAAACACCAATCACTTTCTCCTATAGAAGAAAGCAATCCAGCTCCGTATATTTTTGGTTGATTTAATTCTCCTATCAATCCATATTCGACAGTCCACCAATGCAAATTTCTAATTTGTGCCATTTCCGACATTTCTCCCATATCATTTTGCAACTCTTCTACAGCCTTTTGAGCTTCTGTAACTTCTTCTTCTGTAGAACTGGGGTTTTCTTTTACGATGGATAATAATCGAATTGCCTCGTACATTTCATAATCTTTAGAAGATGAAATTGCTTTGCTTCCAATCTCTCCAAAACGTCTTAAATATTCTGCGTATTCTGGATTGGCAATAATGGGTGCATGACCAGCAGCTTCATGAATAATATCTGGGGCTGGTGTATATTGAATATGATTAATCGTTCTCATATCTGAAGCAATAACTAACACATTATAAGCCTGAAACTCCATAAATGCGTTTGGCGGAATAAATCCATCAACAGAAACTGCAGCCCAACCTATCTCTTTTAAAATACGGTTCATACCTTCCATATGTGGAATTGTATCTAAAGAAATCCCTGTTTTTTCCAACCCTTTTAAATAGGAATCGTGTGCAACTCTACCTAAATAATCAACATTCATTCGCATAACATATCGCCAAACCGCTTGATTTTGCGCTGTATATTCTTCATAAGGCTGTTTTACGATAAACTTATGTAAATGCTTGGGTAATTTCCTGGTTACTTCATTCAATTCGAAATGATTCTCCATTTTATAAAGACACGAGCTTGCGCTCTTTTTTAAGTTGATAAATCTCTTTGTAAAGTTACATCTTTTGAGATTGATTCGCATAAAATTATTATTTAAAAGCAGCTATTTATTATCTTAGCTGCTATCAAAATCAGATCTCTCTTGAAAACCCTCATTTCTAAAATAATTCCCTTTTGCTTTTTAGCTTTTACATTGACAAACTGTCAAAAAGAAGAACGCATTTATATTTCATTAAAAGATGAGTTTGTAATTCCTAAAACTTATGTGGTTCATAAAACAACAGCAGCAATAACTATTGATGGAAAAGCTAAAGAAAGTGATTGGGAAAATGTCGAACCTACTTCTAACTTCATAGATATTGAAGGCGTAAAAATTCCGAATCAACAGACCAATGTTAAAATGCTTTGGGACGATAATTTTTTATACATCTATGCCAAACTACACGAAAAACACATTTGGGGAGACATAAAAAAAAGAGACGAAGTAATTTTTTACAACAACGATTTTGAAGTATTTATCAGTCCGTCAAACGACACACATAATTATGGAGAAATAGAAATCAATGCATTGGGAACCGTTTGGGATTTGGTTTTAAACAAACCTTATAATGTTGGTGGAAAACCAAAAAACAATTGGAATTTAAACAAGTTAAAATCTGCTGTTTTCATCAAAGGAACCTTAAACAATTCTAAAGACGAAGATAAATTTTGGTCTGTAGAAATGGCAATTCCATTAAGTGCTTTTGCCGAACTAAAAAACAAACCTAAAAGAAAACCTAAAGCAGGTGAACAATGGCGTGTTAATTTTTCTAGAGTACAATGGAATCACACCATTACAAATGGAATCTATTCAAGAAAAAAGGAAAACAATAAATTTTTACCAGAATACAATTGGGTGTGGTCCAATCAAGGAGCTATAAATATGCATTTACCAGAAAACTGGGGATATATTCAATTTTCTGATAATTCGCCTACTTCTCCTATCAAATTCAAGCATCAAACAGATGTGCTAACCGAACAAATTACATACGCACTGTTTAGATCTATCGCATTTAAAAAATTGAAATACCTAAAAAAAGAAGCTACCGGAACTATCCTTCAGATTGAGTCAATCAAGATTGGGAAAGAAATCATAAACGCTTCCTTTTTAAAAACACATACAGGTTTTACAATCCAGACTCAAAATAGTAAAAAAAACATGCAGTATTCAATCAGTGAAAATGGCTTGATACATCGAAGTAAAATCATCAACTCTAAAAAATAATCTTTTGAAAAAACTCATTATTCTCTTTACGCTATCAATTTTCATCTCTTGCAACCAAGAACCAAAAAAGAAAGAAACCCCTTCTAAATTCACATTCAGTTCTTGGGTAAATGCTGGAGGTAAATTCAAAAAGAAAACTTGGGAGAAGAGAATTAGCTTTTATGATTCTTTAGGAATTAGTGAGATTTTAGTTGGAGGATCTCCAGAAGTTCTAGAAAAAATAATTCCAATTGCAAATCAAAAAAACATCAAAGTTCACGGTTGGATGTGGACCATGAATCGGCCAGGTGATACCATTGCAAAAAAACATCCAGAATGGTATGCAGTAAATAGAAATGGTCAGAACTCTTTAGAATACAGAGCGTATGTCAATTATTATCAATGGATAAGTCCTTTTCATCCAGAAGCAAGAAAACACATTATTAATAATGCAAAAAAGATAATGCAAGTAAAAGGGTTGGCTTCTGTACATTTAGATTATGTTAGATATCCTGATGTGATTTTAGGCGCCGATTTACAACCTAAATACAATTTGGTTCAAGAAACTGAAATGCCAGAATACGATTATGATTATCATCCATTAGCTAGAGCAGGATTTAAGAAAATTTTCGACAAAGACCCAATGGATTTTAAACATCCAGAATTGTCAACAGAGTGGCGTCAATACAGATTAAATGCCATAACAAGTTTGGTCAATGAAATTGTTGACATTGCACATTCAAAAAATCAAAAAGTAACAGCGGCTGTATTTCCTTTTCCAGAAATGTCTAGACAAATGGTAAGGCAAGCATGGAATGACTGGAACTTAGACACTGCATACCCAATGTTATACCAGAATTTCTACAGAGAAAACATCAATTGGATTGGCTTTGCTACAAAGCAAGGCGTTTCTGATGTGAACTTCCCTATTGTTTCTGGGCTGTATGCTCCTGCTCTAAGAAACCCTAAAGATTTAGAAAAAGCCATTAATATTGCGAAAGAAAATGGCGCCAAAGGGATTTCAATTTTTACTGCGGATGGATTGACAAAAGAGCAACAAGCGGTATTTGTAAGAATGAAAAAGCAATAATCATTGTAACTTTTTAGCTTTTTCGCCTACCTATAAGTATCTAATAACCTTAAATTTACAGCTATGAGTTTTGGAGGAGCAGTTGCTGCAATGGCAACAAGTTTAAAAAACAACAAAAGAATAAGACCTAGTGCTTTTAAAAAATTGAAAGGATATGAAAATGGTGTATACAAAAAAGGAAGTATAGACCAAAAAGCAAGCCCTAAACTATTAAAAAAAATTAGAGAAAAAGCAAAAAGAGAAAATAAAATACGTCTTATTAAAAATATTATTTTGATTTCGGCAGTTGTCGCAATTATTTCTCTAACAGTCTGGCTAAGTTCACTCAAAACAATTCTCTAACGGTTTCGTAAAATTATATGAGCAAGCTAAAAATCTTTCTTATTTTTACAGTATAAAACTTCGGTATGAATAAAAAAGTAATCTTACTAATATTAGATGGTTGGGGAATTACACAAGACCCTAAAGTATCTGCCATATACAATGCAAACACACCTTATATAAAATCGTTGTACAACGACTTTCCGAATGCAAGTTTGCGCACCGATGGCGAACATGTTGGTTTGCCAGAAGGACAAATGGGAAATTCTGAAGTTGGCCACATGAATTTAGGTGCTGGCCGAATTGTATATCAAAATTTAGCAAGAATAAATAAAGCCGTCAAAGAAGAAACATTAGCCAAAGAAGAAACGCTAATATCAGCTTTTGATTACGCGAAAAAACACAATAAAAATGTCCATTTTTTAGGATTGGTTTCTAATGGTGGAATTCATTCTCACATCAACCATTTAAAAGGGCTATTAAAAGCAGCAGATGATAATGCTGTAGATAATGTATTTTTACATGCCTTTACAGACGGGAGAGATTGTGACCCTAAATCTGGAAAATTCTTTATCAATGACATTGAAAAAACCATGCAAGAAACTACCGGAACCCTTGCTTCTGTTACAGGTAGATATTACGCAATGGACAGAGACAATCGTTGGGAGAGGATACAGTTGGCATATAGCGCCTTGACAAATTCAATAGGAGAAACTTCTACAAATGCAACTGAAAGCATTCAGAAAAGTTATGACAATGGGATTACAGATGAGTTTATCAAACCTATTATTATGGTTGATAAAAACGAGCAGGCAAAAGCTACAATTCAGAAAGACGATGTGGTCATTTTTTTTAACTTTAGAACAGACCGAGGAAGACAATTAACCAATGCATTAAGTCAGCAAGATTTCCCTGAATTGCATATGAAAGCCATCCCGTTGCATTATGTCACCTTAACAAATTACGATGCTACTTTTAAGAACATCAATGTTGTTTACAATTCAGATAATATTGAAAACACCTTAGGAGAAGTATTAGAAACCGCTGGTAAAAAACAAATTAGAATTGCCGAAACTGAGAAATATCCGCATGTAACATTTTTCTTTTCTGGCGGAAGAGAAAAAGAATTCGATGGAGAAAAACGATTGTTATGTCCTTCTCCAAAAGTGGCAACTTACGACTTACAACCAGAAATGAGCGCCTACGAGATTAGAGACGCAATTGTTCCTGAATTAGAAAATGGAGAAGTAGATTTCGTTTGTTTAAATTTTGCAAATGGAGATATGGTTGGTCACACCGGTGTTTTTGAAGCCGCTGTGCAAGCATGTGAAGCTGTAGATACCGTAACCAAAGATGTAATAACGACGGCTCTTAAAAATGATTACACCACTATTTTAATTGCAGATCACGGAAACTGTGAAACAATGATGAATCCTGATGGATCTCCTCATACAGCGCACACTACAAACCCGGTTCCTATGATTTTAATTGACAAAGAAATCAAATCAATAAAAAATGGTATCTTGGGCGATATTGCTCCTACCATTCTTAAATTAATGGGGGTTGAGCAACCAAAAGAAATGACTCAAAAACCTTTAGTTTAATTATACCATGAAAAAGTTAGTCCTATTATTAGTATTATCAATCAGCATTAGCTGTACAGCACAACAAAAAAACGCAACAAAAAATGCTTCTGGAGATTTAGTTGGGGTAACTGCCAGAGCAGATTTTGACCAACAGCCATATGCAAATTGGTTTAAGCGGTATAGCGACAGTTATACTATTGATCAAAAAGTTGCGAAAAAATTAAAAAAAGCACTAAAAAATGTTACTATTAAAGCTTTTATGGGAACTTGGTGTGGAGATAGTAAAAGAGAGACACCAAAGTTTTATAAAGTTTTAGAAGCTGCAAATTTCGATTTAAAAAATCTAGAAATGATTACCGTTAATAGAGGAAAAAGAACTCCAGATCACTTAGAAAAAGGTTTTGAAATTAGAAGAGTACCTACTTTTATCTTTTTTAAAGAAGGAAAAGAAATTGGACGTTATGTTGAATTTGCTAGAGAGTCTTTAGAAAAAGACATGTTAAAGATTGTTACTGGCAAACCATACAAACATTCATACGACCACACTAAATAAAAATATGTTACCAAAAAACCATTTAATTATTGCCATAGATTTTGATGGAACCATTGTAGAAGATGCGTTTCCTAAAATTGGTAAACCTATGATTTTCGCTTTTGAAACCATACTAAAGTTACAAGCAGAAGGGCATCGGTTAATTTTATGGACGTACAGAAATGGACACAAACTAAAAGAGGCAGTTGATTTTTGCGAGCAAAATGGTATCGAGTTTTATGCCGTAAATAAAAACTATCCTGAAGAAGAATTTGACGGGAAAATAAGTCGAAAGATTCATGCGGATTTATTCATCGACGATAGAAATGTTGGTGGTTTTTTAGGCTGGACAGAAATTTATAAAGTCATCTTTAATTACGAACCAGAACCACCAAAAAAGAAAGGTTTTTTCTCTCGATTTATGTAATTCTGATTCGGATTTCTATTTACTTTATAGCTTCAAAATAATCTCTTTCTATACTTTCTCTAAAATTTGGGTGCGCAATCTTCACCAAGGCTTGCACTCGTTGTTTTAAGGTTTTTCCATATAAATTTGCAACTCCATATTCAGTTACAATATAATGTGCGTGAGCTCTTGTCGTAACAACACCAGCACCAGTCTTTAAAAAAGGAACTATTTTACTTTGTCCTTTTGCTGTAATAGATGGTAATGCTATTATTGCTTTTCCTTCCTTACTTAAAGAAGCTCCTCTCATAAAATCCATTTGCCCTCCAACACCAGAATACATGCTTGTACCAATAGAATCTGCACAAATTTGCCCAGTTAAATCCACTTCGATAGCCGAATTAATCGCAACCATTCTTGGATTCAATTTAATATTCGCAGCATCATTTACATAATCTGAAGGTCTCATTTCTACAAAAGGATTGTCATCTACAAAATCGTATAGTTTTTTGCTACCTACTAAGAAAGTCGCCAAAGCTCTACCAGGATTAATTCCTTTATAATTTCCATTGATTACATTTTTTTCTATCAAATCTACTACTCCATCAGAAAACATTTCTGTGTGTAAGCCTAAATCTTTATGATTTCCCAATCTTGATAAAACAGCATTCGGAATAGTTCCAATTCCCATTTGAAGCGTGCTCTTATCATCAATTAAATTGGCAACAAAATCACCTATTTTATTTTCAATTTCAGTTGAATCAGGCATGTGATGTTCAAAAATAGGCACATCAACCTCTACCAAAGCATCAATTTCTGAAATATGAATAATTCCTTCGCCATGCACTCGGGGCATTTGCGGATTTACCTGCGCAATGACATGTTTTGCATTTTCTAAAGCGGCTATTGTTGCCTCTACAGAAACGCCTAAAGAACAATACCCATGTCTATCTGGCGTAGAAACATGAATCAATGCAACATCAACAGGTAAAATATTGCGTTTAAATAAAACGGGAAGTTCACTTAAAAAAACGGGAGTATAAGAACCGTTTCCTGCTTTGATTGTATGACGCACATTCTTTCCGATAAAAAATGAATTAACATGAAAACTGTCTTTATAAATTGGATTAGCATAAGGGGCTATCCCTTCTGTATGTAAATGACAAACCTCTATGTTTCTCAATTCGTCATACCTTGCAGACATAGCATTTATTAATTTTTGCGGTGCTGCCGCAGCAGCCTGAATATAAACTCTATTATTTGATTTTATAACTTTTACGGCTTCTTCAGCAGTGATTGATTTGTACATGTCTTTGGTTTTAATGACTCTACAAAATTACTGACAGAAAAGAATTAAAAAGCTGCTAAATATCATGTTTTAATTAAAAAGTCACACAAATAATCAATGCTATTATTCACTACAAAAAATTCTTTTTTTTAAAGTATATTTGCGCTTTAATTTAGCCACCATGATTCATATTAAAACCTTAGAAGAAATTGAGTTGATGCGCGAAAGTGCTTTAGTCGTTTCTAAAACATTAGGAATTCTAGCCAAAGAAGTAAAACCCGGTGTAACTACACTACAGTTAGATAAAATTGCAGAAGATTTTATCAGATCTGAAGGTGCTATTCCTGGTTTCTTAGGATTGTATGACTTTCCGAACACCTTATGTATGAGTCCTAATGCCCAAGTTGTACACGGATTCCCTACAAACGAACCATTGGTAGAGGGTGATATCATTTCTATTGATTGTGGTGCTTTTAAAAACGGTTTTTATGGTGATCATGCCTATACTTTTGAAGTGGGTGAAATTGCTTCAGAAACTAAAAAACTACTCGATGTCACCAAACAAAGTTTGTACGAAGGAATTCGTGAATTAAAAGCTGGAAATAGAGTTGGTGATGTTGGTTTTGCAATTCAACATTATGCTGAAAAACATGGTTACGGAGTTGTAAGAGAATTGGTAGGACACGGTTTAGGAAGAAAGATGCACGAAGATCCAGAAATGCCAAACTACGGTAAAAGAGGACGAGGAAAGAAGTTTGTAAACGGAATGGTAGTTGCCATTGAGCCTATGATTAACATGGGTACTCACCAAATTAATCAACTAAAAGATGGTTGGACAATTTTAACTCGAGACGGAAAACCAAGTGCACATTTTGAACATGATGTAGCTATTGTTAATGGCAAACCCGAATTGCTTTCTACATTTAATTATATATATGAGGCATTGGGTATTACATCTGACGAAGAAAAAGAATTCAGACAAAAAGAATTTGTACTATAATTATGATTCAAATATCTAACATTCCATCAAAGGAAATTTTACCGGGTTTTGTGGCTCGTTTTATTCACACAGAAACAAACACTATTGGATTTGTTGAAATTGCTGCTGGTGGAGAATTGCCTGAACATGCACATATTCATACACAAACTACACAAGTTACTGAAGGGAAATTAGAACTGACTATAAACGGAAAAGCTACAATATATGAACCAGGAATGATTGCCGTGATTCCATCTAACATTCCTCATTCAGCAAAAGCTATAACAGCATGTAAAGTAACTGATATCTTTTCTCCTGTTAGAGAAGATTACAAATAATTAACTTTTGAAAACGATTTTTAAATCTATATTAAACACCGTTCCGAGACCATTACTTATAAAACTAAGTTATATCGTTAGGCCTTTTATCGCATTTTCTTTAAAAGGAAAGACCTTCACAGACCCTATAGACGGGAAAAGCTTTCGTAAGTTTTTACCTTATGGCTACGAAAATCAAAGAGAAAATGCGCTTTCTCCTAGCACCTTATCTTTAGAAAGGCACCGTTTGCTTTGGCTGTATTTGCAAAATGAAACTGACTTTTTCAAAACTCAGAAAAAAGTTTTACACATGGCACCCGAGCAATGTTTTTTAACAATTTTCAGAAAACAAAACAATTTAGAGTACACAACAGCCGATTTATATTCTCCGATTGCTGATGTTAAAGCAGATATATGCAATTTACCTTTTGATGACAACTCCTATGATGTCGTTTTTTGTAATCATGTGTTAGAACACATTCCTGACGACACAAAAGCCATGCAAGAATTATATCGTGTACTAAAACCTGGTGGATTTGGAATCTTTCAAATTCCGCAAGAACTCTCTAGAGAAACAACTTTTGAAGATGATTCAATTACAGACCGTAAAGAACGTGCCAAGATATTTGGACAATACGATCATGTTAGAGTATATGGTAGAGATTATTTTGACAAGCTGCGTTCTATTGGTTTTAAGGTTATGGAAGTTGATTACACAAAAAAAATCGCTCCAGAAATGGTAGAGCGATTTAGTTTGGCTAAAGGCGAAATTTTGCCTGTATGTTTTAAATAATTAAGGATGCTTTCTTAAAAAATCTTCTAGCGTCTCTAACTTTTCAGTCCCTAATACAATATATATTTTTCCACTGATTGTTTGATGAATTTGAAACGCACCAGTATCGAGCGTTACAATCTTTGAAACTCCAGAATAACTACCATTATCATCTGTAGCTGAAGTTACTTTTGTTCCATTCTGATTAACCCAATACGAAGAATCATCTGAGTTCTCAACATAGAATTTCCCATTATAAAAAGAACCAATGCCTTGATAGTTGTTTGTCTTTAAAATAGAACCGTCTAAACTACATAGAAAACCATAGATAGAATAGTCTGATAAGTACAAGGCATAAACGCCACCCCCAAGATGGCCTCCTAAACTAAACCATTTTTTATTAATCTTTACTTGACCGTCTTTATTGTAGTTGTCAATTTTATCTGTTTTTTTCAGCTCTTTAAATAATGTTCTTTCATCCGAAATATTTAAAAATTTTCTTGACACAACATTGTATATGTACATTTTTAAAGAATTATTAGGATACGCTACGATTGTTCCATTACCTCTAGGCATCATTACATTACCGTAATGCGTAGACAGCGTGTTGAATTCGGACACACTAGGCAACACAAAGCCTGACTTTGTATTGGTATTAAAACAATAAATCTTAGTTGGTTCTTTCTCTTTATCTTGCAACAAAACAAAGCCATCAAAACTCTTTGCTACCTTATAATTTTCTGCTTTTACAAGTATTTCTCCAACATCATTTATAATACCATAGTCAGCATTCTTTTTGAACACAGCAATACCGTTTTTATTGAATTTCTGAATTGATGCAATGTTTAAAGACATGCCATCTGCTTTCAATTTCCAAACATTTTTTAGAGAGTCAATTCTTCTTGTTTCTTTTTCTCTTGCAAGTCTTTCTTTTTCTTTACGTGCATTTTCTATTTCTACCCTCTCTAACTCTTCTTCAATAGTAACATACAAATCTAATAGTTGCGAGTATTCTTCGGATGTTTTATTTTTTACCAAAGCAAAATATTGTTTTGCATAACTTTTTGCATTCTCATATGCTCTCAATTCAAATTGAATTAGGGTTCCTAACCTTGCAATATCTGACTTTACAATAGTATCCAATAATCTGATTGCTTTTGTGAAATTTTTAGCTGCTAAGTCAATTTCTAAATTTGAATAGTTCTTTTTTGCTTTTTTAATATACACTCCTGCTAATTCTTTATTCGATTGCCCATAAGAAGTCCCGAATGAAATCGCAAATGCGAGTATTAGTAGTATTTTTTTCATAGTTGTAGCTAATTTGTATAGTTGTGCCCTAGGTTAGTTACTGCAATATAAGGAAAATAGTAAAAATTCACACTACAATGACCTGTACTCTTGTAAAGCACCATTAGCATCTAAATAAATAAGCAGCACTTTTATTTGAGGATATTTCACTAAGAAAGCTTTGGTTTTTTCTAGACCCATGGCCATAAATGCTGTAGCATACGCATCAACATCTGAACAATCTCCATTAATTATTACAGAAGCACTTAACAAGTTACTTTCTGTAGCAAAACCTGTTTTAGGGTTTACTGTATGCACATACTTTTTCCCTTCTTTAGTAATTCTAAATTTTCTATAATTACCAGAAGTCGCCATAGACGAGTTTTTTAACATTACTGTTGTTTGAAATGATTGTGTACCATCAGTATTTGGTTTTTCTATTGCAGCTCTCCAATAATTATTTTTTATGTTTTTTCCACGAGCTCTAATTTCACCTCCTATTTCTACCAGGTAATTTTTAATTTTTTTAGACTCTAAAAAGCGTCCAACAACATCCACTCCAAAACCTTTGGCAATCGAATTGAAATCGAAAACGATCGCTGCGCTGTCTTTTACAATTTTCCCATTTAATAATTGCGTTTTATCAAACCCAACCAATTGCATCATCTTATCAACTTCTACGCTGTCAATATCTTTTTTTGCTTCTTTTGGACCAAAGCCCCAAGCGTTTACCAAATTACCAACAGTTGGGTCAAAATAACCTTCGGTTTCTGTGTAAATTCGTTTAGATTTTTGATAGACCTCTTTAAAAAAGGCATCAACCACAATTGTTGTATCGCCTTTATTAATTTTTGATATATCAGAAGTTAGCAAATATGTAGACAAGGACTTATTCATTAAATAAAACAAACTGTCTATCGATTTTTGATAGGCCGAAGTGGCATCGTCTAAATACGTAATATGATAGGTTGTACCAAAAACATAGCCTTCAGTTTTGATTGTTTGAACTTGTTTTTTTTGCCCACAAGAAATTAATATCCCTAAAAAAAGCAGCACAAAATATCTTTTCATTATTATAAAATTAAGTTTCACCAAAGATAAGGTATAAAATACTCACAAAAAGCTCATAAAATACTGTTAATCTGCTTATTTGTTCAATCATTTTTATAGATTTGTATCTTAACAATTTTTAAGGAAAAATGAAAAAAATACTACTTACCCTAGCCGTTGCCATTTTTGCGAGTTCTTGTGTTTCTAAAAAAGATTTAGTTGCTTCTCAAGCCTCACATCAAAAAACAAAAGAAGAATTACTTGCTGTGAAAACTAATTTGACAAAATGTTTAATTGACAAAGAGAAAAACAGTAGTCAAGTAACTGCTTACAAATCTAAAATTACAGATTTAGAAGCATCTGTAAAAGGGTTGAAAGAAGACAAGAAAAAGACCTTAGAATTTGTTGACAATTTAACTGTATTGACCAAAGGAGCTAACGACAACATTAAAGAAACGTTGATTCAGTTAAGCAAAAAAGATCAGTATATTAAATACATTAGAAGAGCAATGACTAAAAAAGATTCTTTGAATCTTGCAGTGGCTTTTCACCTAAAGAAAGAATTAAAAGAAGGATTGGATGATGAAGACATCGAAATCAATGTTGAAAAAACGGTGGTTTTCATTTCTATTTCAGACAAGCTATTATTTAAAAGTGGAAGTTACAACGTAACTGATAAAGCGTATAAAGTATTAGAAAAAGTAGCGACAGTTATAAACGGACAACCAGAAATGGATGTAATGATTGAAGGACATACAGATTCTAAAACGATTAAAACAGAATTTTTAGAAGACAACTGGGATTTATCTGCAAAGAGAGCAACCTCTATTGCTAGAATTTTACAAAACAGATTCGAAGTAGCACCAGGTAGATTAATTGCTGCTGGTAGATCTAGCTATGTGCCATTAGTTGAAAACGATACAGATGCAAACAGAGCAAAAAACAGAAGAACAAAAATTATCATTATGCCTAAACTAGGTCAGTTCTTTGACTTATTAGAGCAAAAAGCTGATTAATTTTTTACTCCATAAAACAAAAAAGCCTGTTTCATTGAAACGGGCTTTTTTGTTTTATCTAGATTATTTGAAATTACAATGCAATCACATTCTAAATAAACTAGTAAAAACAACCAAGTAAGTGAAAAACACAATTCCTGAAATTAAACAAATTACCACTTCAGAAACCCTACCGATTCGACACAAAGTAATGTGGCCTAATAAGCCAACAGACTATGTTAAATTGCCTAATGACGATGAAGCTAAACATTTAGGCTTGTTTGTAAATGATGAAATAACGGCAGTAATATCATTATTCATTGAGAACAATGAAGCGCAGTTTAGAAAATTCGCAACATTAGTTGAATTTCAAGGATTGGGCTATGGAACGATTTTATTAAAAAGTACAATCGATATCATAAAGAAAGAAGGCATTAAAAAAATCTGGTGTAATGCTCGGGTAGAAAAGTCAAAATTCTATGAGAAATTCGATTTAAAATGCACAGATAAAAAATTTGAGAAAGGTGGAATTGAATATGTAATTATGGAGAGAATCTTTAGCTAATCTACTCCAACACCTTCACAAAATCTTCAAAAGCTACGTAATAAGGTTGATCTTTAAATACAGGGTTTTCTACACTTTCTGCATTTGCAATACCAACACCAGCAAACCAAACCTTGGCATTCTGTTTTTTAGCATGTGCTTTAAAGGTTTCCATCCATAAGACATCATAGTCTTCTGGAGTTTGAATATTATTCGTCGTTTTTACCAGCACAAAAATGGTAGGCTCTCCTTTTTTAAACAATACAAACTGCGGATGTCTTTTTAACTCACTATTAATTGCCACGAATTCATAGCCCATTTCTTGTAGTTTTTTTCCTACAATATTCATTCCTAAGTTATGCAACTCTTGCTCGGTTAAAACCTGCATTCTTATTTCTTATTACGGTTGTTGTAATTTTTATCGCCACGTGTTTTTGGCTTCTTGTATTTCTTTGCAATTTCTCTACGGTAAGAACCACCTTGATTTGTTTGACTGTTCTTCTCGCTCTTTTCATGAAACGCTGGTCCAGGAACATATTCTAACTTTGTTCTGTTTTTAGAACGCTCTCTATCTTCTCTTGGTCTTTCGTCTTCAGTGAGTATTTCAGAAATTTCAACTTCTTCTGGAAGTGCTACTTTCGGAATCTCATAATTCATCAACTCTTCAATAGCTGCTTTATGCTCTTGTTCTTTTGGTGTAGAAAATAAAATGGTCTTCCCTTCTTTTTCTGCTCTACCAGTTCTACCAATTCTATGCATGTAGTTTTCTGGAAAGTTTGGTGTATCAAAATTGATTACATGACTTACACCACTAAAATCCAAACCACGAGCCATTACATCTGTAGCAACCAATATTCTATTCTTTCCTTCGTCAAACTGACGGATAGAACGGATTCTATAATTTTGCGTTTTATTAGAATGAATTAAACAAATCTCTTCTGCAAAAGATTCATCTAAAGATTTAAATAACAAATCTGCAGTTCTTTTAAATCCAACAAAAACTAGTATTTTGGTAAAGGTCTCTTTATCCTTTAAAAAATGGTCTAGTAAATTAACCTTGGTAAAGAAATTTGGAACGTCATAACATTGTTGAGAAATATTATCTAACGGTGTTCCACTTACTGCAACAGAAATTTTTTCTGGAGCTGTAAAGAAGTCTGTAATTAAGCCATCAACATCTTCAGTCATCGTAGCAGAAAACATGATATTTTGTCTTCTTTCTGGTAAAAGATCAAAAATATTTAACAACTGAAAACGGAAGCCTAAATCTAACATTACATCCACCTCATCAATTACTAATTTCTGAATTGCTTTTAACTGCAATGATTTACTCAATGCTAAATCGTACAAACGTCCTGGTGTTGCAACAATAATATCTTGTCCTTGTGCAATTCCGGCTCTCTGTGTATTGATGTTTGCACCACCATATATACCCAAAACCCTAAGGTTGATGTATTTTGCTAGCTTTTCAATTTCTTCTACAACCTGCAATACCAACTCTCTAGTTGGTACCAACACTAATACTCTAGGATGCTGCTGTACAGAATATTTTAAATCTCTTAAAATTGGCAGCATGTACGCAAAGGTTTTTCCTGTTCCTGTTTGCGCAATACCAACAACATCTTTTCCTGATCTAACTGTAGAAAAGGCTTGTTCTTGAATTGGAGTTGGGTTTACAAATCCTAAGTCTTCAACAGCGTTTAAAAGTTGACTGGATAAATTTAAATCTTCAAAAGTAGTCATGCTAAATATTTTTGCAAAGGTACACTTTCTTAAAATGTTAGTTGGCTAAAATTCTTTTTAAAGTAGACTGGTATTTTTCATACGACCTTACATTGTGATGCGTACCTTTTTCTAACGAAAAAAATTCTTTTTCAGAACTTGTTATCAACTTAAATAACTCTTTACTTCCTTCAAAAGGAGTAACTTTATCATCAGTACCATGAAAAATAGTTATAGGCGATTGTATTTTTGAAATGAATGAGTACGTCTTGAATTTAAAATTTAAAAAAAACTTCGGAATTACTTTGTATTTATAGTTGGCAGCATTGTGCAAACTGTAAAAAGGTGCTTCTAAAATTAGGTGCTTTGGGCTGTTTTCTGACGCTACTTTTGCTGCAAATGTGGTTCCCAATGATCTGCCGTACACTACAATTTCTTCCTCTTTGAATTGTTTTCTTACATGTTCATAACCCAACAAAGCATCTTTATACATTTGTGCTTCATCATATACACCAGTACTTTTTCCATAACCACGGTAATCAATTACAAAAACATCGTATTGAAATTGTGTAAAATAAGAAGTGATTTCTCCCCAACGAACTAAATTCCCTTGATTTCCGTGAAAGTATAAAATGATTCCCTTTGGGCTTTCTGCTTTTATATGCAGTGCATTTATCGTTTGGTTATCAGAAGTTATTAAATTGACTTCTTCAAAATCAAACGGAAAATCATACACAAAGCTCGGCGCTATTGGCTCTGGCCTAAAAATTAATTTTTCTTGAAACACTTGTAAAACTCCCATAATTAATACACACAATACTACAGTTACAACAATAACCTTTTTGAGCCTCTTCATTTTTTAGCCTTGCGTTTAGTTCTGATAAAATCAATACTTGTATTTTCTCTATCAACCTCTGTAATTCCGCCAGAATTCAACACCTCTTCTAATGCCCTATGATAACTTTCAAAGTTATGTAAATCTTTATGACCGCCACCAATAATTGGATACAATCTAGTTAGCTTGGGTTTCATTTTAGACAAACGTACACTCGATTTAAACCGGATTACTTTATCATCTGTTCCATGAATAATTTTAATAGGACATTTCACATATTTGATCCACTTATAGGTAGGCATAGAATATCGCATCACTAAGCCTAAAGGAATAAATGGCAAATAACGTTTTGCATTGTTAGACATGCTAAAATACGGACATGCCAATACCAACATTTTTGGATTGTTCATAGAAGCAACTTTTGTTGCCAAACCTGTTCCTAAAGATCGTCCATACACAATTATATTTTCTTCTTTTACTCTTTCTTTTATTTTATCGTACACCAACAACGCATCGTCTTTCATGCTTTGTTGACTCATTTTTCCAGTACTTTTTCCAAATCCACGATAATCCATCATTGCAACATCATAGCCGAACAAAGTAAAATCTACAGCAAACTTCCCCCAACCTTTAATACTTTTAGAATTCCCTTTTAAGTAATATACCAATCCTTTCGATTTCCCTTTTGCTTTAAAAAGCAACCCATTAATAGTAACCCCTTCTTTTATCTCTAAGTTGTATTCTTTCACCTCTTGATTATTATACTGAAATTGAAAATCTTTAGGAAGTTTTTCTGGATGAAACAAAAAATTTTCTTGAAAAAAATAGATGATTACACTTACAAATGCAATAACAGAAAATGCAATGATAATAATTGAAATATAGTTCATGTATAAATATTGATTCACTAATCTACTGATTTTTAAAGCAATAAAAAAATTGTGATTTTAACAGAAATAATACAATTAACTTAAAATTGACAACTATGAACAAAGGAACTATATTTTTAGGCATCTTGTACTATTTCTAATATTTGGCATTACAACAAATGTTCAAATATCTATTAAAAAAATTGATACGTTAGTAAACACCGTATTGAAAAAATTTAATATTGCTCGCACTGGTGTTGCTGTTATAAAAGAAGGAAAAATTGCCCATATGAAAGGGATTTCGCCAAATATAGGTTTTAGTTTCGACTTTCAAGATTTAGGTTTAAAACGCGTAAAACATGAACCCCCTTTTATAAAGCAAAAAACCGATACGGTATTAGTATCGGTTTTCAAAAATCATTACTAGCCCCTAATCTAATAATGATTTTTCTTTTAAAATAAAGTTTGTGTTCATGAACAATATCCATGTATATTTTTTTCTACAATTAAAACATTTTAAAAAATTAATTTCAGGAATTAAGTTTAAAATCGAGAATTTCTTATTTTTTGTACGTTTACATTTTGGACACATACGCTGTTTTATTTGTTAAATCAAATATCTAACTTCTTTGTAACCTATCCAAATATTTGGGAAGTTTGAGCCTTTTTTTGGGAAGTTGAATTACATTAACCCACTAACTACCAACTACTTAATAACTACTTGTTTAATTTTCTAAAACCTCCTTATTGTAAAGTCCATATTTTCAACCCCAAAAAACAATAAAAAACAGGTAATCTAAAAACCCCTAAGAAGTTAGATTTCTTAGGGGTTTAAAATTTTCAAGTATTGATTACTTAGAATGAACCATCTTTTAAAACAGGTACTTAATCACCACTTCCATAGATCCATTGTTATTAATTTGATTGATTTTTGAAGTTGTAAAATCGTAAGCTGCTCCGAATTT
>MAAC01018657.1_pt1 | contig 39040 bp, 35 predicted proteins | sample 1115981 | NCBI WGS metagenome assembly MAAC01 (sample SAMN04961126, study PRJNA320927) | seawater metagenome | isolation source: sample BD02T64 sea water enriched with oil for 64 days | place: USA:Gulf of Mexico | collected 2013-07-27 | reverse complement strand
GACTATTTATTCAAGTATATAATTTTGAATTTAGAGCTCAAAACCGCACTAAACCCTCGTTAAAATAGTTAATATAAAAATGGACCTTCCCTTATTGTTTAATCAATTTTTCCTCCATAGTTAACCCTGAATGGGTCACTACTTTTAATACATACAAACCAGTGCTCAGAAAAGATAAATTGATTTCTTCGGTGGTCATGTTCACCTTGGAATAAACAACCTGTCCTTGAGTATTGTATATGTTCAATGTTTTGATTTTATCTGGATCGGTAATGCGGATGTTATTTTGAAACGGGTTGGGGTAAATTAAAACCCCATTGTTCGATAATTCACTATTAATGGAGGTAACGAGGTCTCCAAGCATCCATAGATCATCCGTCACATGAGATGAACTACTTCCAAATTGTCCCATACCATAATAGATGTTATTGTTAAGTACAAAAGTGATGGCATTATGTCGAGGTGTATCTGGGAAACTTAAAATTTGTTGCCAAGAATTATTACTAGCTGTGAATTCCCAAACGTCTCTACTATTTACAAGGTTTTGAAATTCTCCACCCAATATATAGGCTTTGTTATTTACGGTAACCACTGAACCAAAAGCAATTGGAGATGAAGGGGAACCGGGTAATAGGGTCCATACATCGGTCGTTGGATTATATTCGTGAAAATCGGTTAAAAAGGAACTCGAGTTTTCGCCATAACCCATGTAGCCTTTGTTTCCAATCCCAAAACTTATCATTTCAGCACGTAAACCACCTGGATAATTTGCCTTTTGCGTCCAGGTGTTCAAAATTGGATCGTACTCCCAAAAATCATCGAGATAGACCATATTCCCGCCTACATATTTAGCTCCTCCGCCTACATAACCTTTTGAGTTAATAGTCATTGCAGATGTGAAAATCCTTCCGTCTCCAGGGAAAGGGGCAATTATAGTCCTACTCCATACCTCCGTATTCATGTTATACGCCCAAAACTGGGATCCTAGGTTTCCGGATTGATTAACCCCAAAACCAACATATGCCATACTATCAATGACAAATGAAATGTGTCCATATATGGTGCCTCCCGGAAAATTAGGCTTTTGCAACCAAGTGTCGTTAACCGCGTCATATTGCCAAAAGTCGTGAAACCTTACATTCCCTTTTAAACCACCTAATACAAAAGCGGAGTTTTGGTTATTTGAGAATGAGGTAGAAGCCATTCTACCGTTGTTTCCGCCTCCTGGGAAATTCGATTTTTGGGTCCATGTTTGTGCGAAAACGGAATGAAGTAATAAATTTAGTAAAGTGAAAAGGAACAATTTTTTCATGTAGTTTTTGTTTTAGTTTTTTTGAGATTTTAACTAAATACGGATAATAGCTAAAGATGGTTGGGCAAATAAAATTTGGGGTTGGTTAAGGGAGGGATTATTTTAATTCAAATAATGCGAATGGGAATAGTAAAATGGGATGTTTTTTGGCTAAACCAGACAATTTGGACCGTGCTTCTAAATTCTATAAAGTTGCGGTGGAGCTGGATTAAAATGAGTTTCAAACTTCCATTAATCGGGATGGGCACTATAGGGAAATTGGAGAACCAGAGAAAGTGATACGTGATTTTACTCCACCATTAAAAGAAAATATTCACCGCATACGTATGCTATCATATATTACCAAACACCTTCCCATCTCCCTCAAAAAAATAGTAGAGGCATCATTTTAGCTTTTCAAGCGGATAAGCTTAGAAAACCGGAAGGACCATTGGTTTAAAAAGAAGGAATTAAATTGGTATTTGTGATAGCCTAGGTGATAATCAGCGTATAATTTATTCCCCTTACCTCGTAGTTTTCTAACCGGAAAACCTATCTTCGGGAGGTCTTTAATTACCCTTTTTTTTTAAGGCTTTTAGCATCGAATAATATAGATCAACAACCTAATAATAAACGTTTAATCTAGGGTTGAAAACACGATGCACCTATTGAAAATATATCCCAAGAGTGTGATGTATAGGAAAGGAAAGCCATAACCCGAAAAATGACGAAAATTTATTTATTAATACCATTAATTTCACCAATAACTGTACGACCCTTTTCTAAGGGAATTTTATATATGATTGGATATCAATTTCTAAGGGGGACTTATCATAGTATGGCATTAGCACTAATAAAATCAATAGAATGATGAATAACAAAGTATTTATTTGGGGATTTTTTCTCTCCGTTATTAGCACTTCTTGTGCTCCCAAATTGAATGTGCCCTCTGAATATATTATTTCGGGAGTTTCTTTAAAGGATTCATTAAAACAAAATGATAAGAATCTTGTATTATTTTGGACCGATTGGTGTGGAGCATCTAAACATAGAATTGAACGGTATTATAAGCCATTGAGCGATAAGATTAAAAAAGACGATTTAGACTTAGATTTAATTTTGTTAGCCTCAGATGCAAATATCACTTTGGAAGATATGGATAAATTTAGAAATCTTGGAATTTCATGCTATTTTATTGACAGACCAGGTGGGAACGCAATTTTAAACAGAATGTCCATTAAAAGGTTTATAAATAATACCTTCCCAGATAATCAGATAGATAAACTAACAAAATTCCAATATGGCATACCTGTGGAATTACTAATAACTAAAAATTTAGAAATAATAAATGAAAAGGAAACTAAAAAGAGCTCTGAATTTATTTTTGAGATCTTGAATTTGGCTAACAAAAATTAAACGTCAACTCGGTTTGTGCTCTTCCTAAAGTTCTCGTGTACCGAAAGCGTACTAAACATATTTACGCTGAGATTAGTCGAAGTGCTTGTGCCGCTCGTATTGCTGGTGCAGAGCTACACGGATCGCAGCCAAAGTATGCGGCAGTGGAAGTATCGAAGTAGCTTAACGTTACTCAAAATTTGAAGTAGACAATTATAAAAATGGACCGACTACATCGAAAAATTAAACGTGGAGATGGTCATCCGAAAGATGGAGCTATAGCAGATAAAATATTAAGTGTGTTAAAAAATGGAAGCTGACCACCTTTATGCTGCAAACCGATGGAAATAGGCCGTCTTGTAAGACCTTGATAAATTGCTCGGAAAGCAAATAAATAGAAACTTTTAAAAGTTGGGTAAAATTAAAATACATTTTATGAATTTATTGAAAAGTATACTAGGAGTTTTTCTAATACTAGCATGTAGTTGCGAGAGCAAAAGTACTGGGGGGAGTTTTTCAAGGGATGGTGTTTCTTTTACATACCCATCAGGTTGGAGTATAACTGAACAGGAAGATTTAGATGGAGCAGGTTATTATTTATCTGTTGAAAAGGCAGGATTTGATGCAAGTGGGTTACTTACAGTTACATGGATAAATGGAATTCTAGATTCACATGAATATCTTGAAATACTACAAAAAGAATATGAAAATCAGAAAATGTTAAATAATATAGAATTTCAATTAGTGAGAAATGACAATTTTAATGGCATAAAATCTATTTCATGTGATTTTAAATTTAATTCTTTGGGTGTTAAATACAGAGGAGTAATTGCCATTTTTTTAAATGGAAAAAATACCTATTCAGTTATAAAGCAAGAAGCTATGGAAGATGTTTCAAAAAACAAAAAAGAATTTGAATGGATAGAATCCACATTTAAAGTGGAATAAAAGCCTGTAGCAAGGTGTCTATTGCAAACCCCAAGCAGCTTGCCATTTCTCCAAAAAAAACAGTAGATGGAGCATTTTGCCTTTTAAACGGATATGCGATAGAATAATGACTTACTACTAGCGCTATTTTTAATGCGTTAAAATTTGGGGGGAAGAAAGTCCCTTTCTGGTAGTCCCTCAACCCGAAGTTTCACCGCAGGTAAAGTGTGGTTTTTGAGGTAATAGGGTGGAAAATACATGATCCAAAAGCATCGGTGCATTTGACACATTTACATTTGCCATAATACGATCTAACCCTTAAGTCCTAAAGAGTTTAATTCTCCAGACCTTACCATATAAAAAAAGCACCCATTTCATAAAATGATAGACAGGCTAAGGGTTAGGGTGTAGTAGCGCCTAAAGAAACCGGATATCCGATACCACTAGATTCCTTTCCTTACAGGTATTATCGAAGAGGCAGTTTTTCCTAGGCCCAATTAGATCCTTTTTTATCCTAATTGGAATGAACCACACATGAAGTAAGGGCCTCGAGCATTGAGCCTAAAAGCTTTCCATTTCCCAATTTCAAGTTCCTGTTTGCGGGTTTCACTTGGTGTGTTAAATCAGGTAATAATCAACGTGTTAGGTGTGAGTTTGTTTGGTGTTGATAGTTTAATTTCGGAAGGCATTTGCGTTCCTTGTATTTTGAAGACGACTATTAACGCATCCGGTTTACTAATTAACCGAAGAATAAACGTTTAAGTTAGGGTTGAAATTGGGATCTATGTTGCAGATAAAAAGTGCGAGTGTGATATATATGGAATGTTGGCATTGATTGTATGATACCCATCAATAATGTTTATGTAGGAATATTTAAATCATTAATCGGCAATTAGTTAGAATAAATTAAAATGTTAATTATGGATAAAGTTAAAGCGGCAACAAAAACTATTTCAGACAAAGTAGATGACGCGCATATTACTGTAGAAGAAAAAACACTTAAATACAGAGAAGTGGTCAAGCTGGACCATCATCGAATGGCGGAAAGAAATGGCGCTGAGACACCTCCTGCTATTGTTTCTATTTTTGCGGATGATTCTAGAATTGTATCTGAGCTTTTATCTATAAATCAATTGATAGGAATAGATATGCCTTTTAAAATTCTGGCATACACGGAACCCAACTCTCAGAAAGCATCTTATGCCTACACATCTGCTGAATTTATTCGAAGAAGACATGATTTAAAACAGCATGACCTGACAGATTATAAAAAAGTAATCGATGATATTGTTGCGCAACTCCCTCCGGACGCAATTTCATCAACGGATTATTTAACGGTTAACAATGGCTTTGGTATAATTAAAATTAAATCGGATTATAAATTTTATTTGACCTTAACTAAAATCAGAGAATTTGTACATGATAATCAGACTAATCGATGGTTTTCTCAAATTGATTTTCAAAAAGATGCGATGGAATATGACATATCTGTGGGTCCTACCATGCTGTGTCTCTTTGGAGTTCCTGAAGTAGGTGCCGAGGCGATGTATGATGCCACAAAAATTGGATTGGAGGCATTTTGTCAGAAAGTTCTAGTTTATGAAGATACAGATGGATTCGTATATGTCGCTTTTAATGACGCCACTAAATTTGGAGAATTGTATTACGGAAAAACCAATAAAGGTCAAATAAATGTAAAAACCCAAATGACCGTAGGTTTAACTAATACGGTGACAAATCCCGAGAAATATAAAAAACAAGAAGCCAACATCGTGGAAATCGACAATTGCCTCCCTAAACCCTTTACCATCTAAAAAATGTAAATGGAGCCTTGTAGGTTTTCATGCGGAGCGGTAGCTTAGAAAACCGGAATGGCAACCGGTTTGAAAAGAAGGGTAATATGTAAACTTTTGGGATAGGGTAGGTGATAATCAGCGTGTAATATTTTACAATGTTCCGGTGGTTTTATAAGTGGAAAAGTTATCTTGTGAAGGTCTTTAATAACCTGGTTTTGGAGGCTTTTATTAACGAATACGATTCACTAATTACATATTGCAGAGATATCATCGGAGTGTGATGTATGCGTGTGTTGGCATTATTTTCCAAATGAAGAAAATCCTTCTTATCCTTTTACTTCTGTTTCAAAGCGGGCTCTCCTTTTCATGCATTTGCATGCCCAAACCGTATGATCAAATGTTTAAGAAAATGTTGGATTATGGAGAGTTGATTTTTGTTGGCGAAATAACTTTAGACGAAAACAACCACGATTTGTACATTAAAGTTACAGAGGTTTTTAAAGGTGAACTGGAAGTAGGTCAGGAAATTCATGGATTAAATTTGATGTATTGTACTCCGTTCGTATCTACATCCGGAAAATGGCTTTTGTATGGGCATTTGGAAAATGGCAATTTTAGAATGTACGAATGTGGTCTGAGCCGGAGCTTTATAAAACCATATGAAAACAGTACATTTTTTCCTATACCAGATCCTCCACCTCAAAATGAATCAGAAGATGAAAAAATGAAAAGGGAAGCGGAATTTTTGACTGAAGAACAAAGGGCTTTAAGGGATTCATTTGAGATTCTAAAATCTGAATTGAAGACACTTAGAGAAATAAAATAAACAATGCAGAACACGTAATAATTAATACGGCCGAGGGTTAGGGGCTGGAAGTCTTTGTAAGTAATAGCATAGGTGATAATCAGCGTAAAATTTGGCCCCCCTTACCTAATAGTATTCAAACGGGATAACCTATCTTCGGTAGGTCTTTAATTGCTTGTTTTTGAGGGTTTTTAGTAACGAATACGAATAACGAGTATACCATGGGTTAAACGTTTAATCTAGGCTTGGGAATGGGGAGCATGCCTGATATATCACTTGAGTGTTGGGTATAGGTAAGGTTAGCCCTAATTAATATATGCCCTAACAAACATTAGAATGAAGAAAAAAACAAGACTTGTTATAGTGATTTTAATTGGAGTAGTCGTTTCTCTATTCCTATTCCGAACGATCTACAGGAACTTTGATTTCGAGAAGGATAAGCAAACTTTATTGGAATTAAAATCAAAAGCTGGAGCTGGAGAAATAACATACGTGTTAAATGAAATGGGGGAGATTGAAAGTCTTTCCAATCCAATAATAAACTTTGCGTACCAAAAATGGAAGGCGAAAATGTATGCGCGTTTTATTTCTAAAGATGAGATAATTGAAAACACTTCTGACCATAAAATTGTGAATGATATTTCAACGATCTATCGTGAATATTGGAGAGATGAACTCTTAAAGGAAAGTCCTGAAAACAGAACGGATTCTATACTATATAAAAACCTTATCGAATATTTAATTACGAATCACCTAACCATACTATCAAAAGACAGTTTGTCTAAAACGATTAAAAATGATTCTGAACTCAAAAGAATAATAGAGGGGCAAGGGCTTCAAACAGATTTTAAATTCCGAAATGGTTTTCAGGAACTTTATATATGGGATAAAGAAACGATTAAAAACTATGAAGTTATCTTACCTAAACAAACGATCCAAACCCAGGTTGTATTTATAGAAAATTATCTTTTAAATGGATACGACTATTATGCCTCCTTAGGCTCTTCACAAGTGGGTGGTTGGGCTGTCAAAGAATCGGCAACTTTGTACTGCAATAAGGGGGTGTACGACATAAACTCTGAGAAATTTAAGGTGTCTTATTTAAAACATGAAAGTTTGCATTTTACAGATTTGAACGAATACCCTCATTTGAGCTCTTCGGACTTGGAATATAGGTCTAAAGTTATTGAGTTGATCTACTGTACTGAAGAAACTATTTATGATAGAATGGAAGAATTTATTAATAGTGCAAATAATAAGAATAGAATTTATTCTCATGCCTATGCCAATTACATTTTGATTGAAAATTTATCGAAATTGCTATTTAATTCCGAATTCAATTCCGATATTAATCAATGGAAAAAAATACCAGTCGATAAAATTAATAAGGCGGCCTCTTTGTTATATAACTCAAGTGAAGAGATACTTCAAAAAGACACTAGTTTGACTGAATTAATATAAAAAACTACGTAAACAAAACCGAATAGCAAAGGCCCCTAGCACCTTGCCATTTCAAAAAATAGAGAGGACTCATTTTTACTTTTCAAGTAGAGTAGAACCCCACGTTCTTTCATCCATTATCTTATGCCAACAGTCAATAGCCGCAAGCCGACAGCCAAAGTCAATCATCCTTAATCCATAGTCCATCATCTATCTATCTATCTATCTATCTATCTATCTATCTATCTATCTATCTATCTATCTATCTATCTATCTATCTATCTATCTATCTATCTATCTATTTATGGTGCGATTGTTTTCTAACTGAGTAGCTTATCTTCGAGAGGTGTTTATTAACTTTATTTTTAATGGTTTTTACAATCCTTTCGCTTATGTATTTTTATTTGGAGTCCATTTCAAAACACTTAATTTTTCCCACTTTGAGACTACTTCCTGTTTTGGGAGTGGCTTCACTTCTGTGATTCAGTACGTGACAATGTAATGTATTGTAAAGCAATGTGTTAGTAATAATGGCATATGTATTGATTGTGAACTCATTGAAATGAAAAACCTAAAACATCATTCATAAAGTGAAAATTCAAAAGATATATTTTAAAGGATTAAATGCGCTGAGATTTATTGCTGCAGGGTTGGTGGTACTCATGCACTCAAAAAGTAATCTAACCCGGTTCGATTTACCTACTTTCCCAGAGATAGGTCTATTTTCAAAAGGAATAACTGCGGTATCATTTTTCTTCGTTTTAAGTGGGTTTTTAATTACTTACCTCTTGTTTGAAGAGCATCGTAAAAATAGCCGGGTGAGTATCAAAGCGTTTTATTTAAGAAGGGTATTTCGAATATGGCCGCTCTATTTTTTTATTATTGGAATTGGAATTTTGTTTTACTGGTATTTTGTTCCTGTTTTAGGATTAGATTTTCAGACAGATTATAATAAGAGTCTTGCTGTTTTTTTGTATTTGTTTTTTGGCGCAAATTTAATGAGTAGCCTTTTTCATGTGGGAGGTATTCTTCATGTAACATGGTCCATTGCGGTAGAGGAACAATTTTATCTAATCTGGGCTCCTATATTTTCAAAATTCAAAAAAAACGTGAAAACAATCTTATGGAGCACATTGCTTGTTTCAGCTACAGTGGCAATCATGAATAAATTTAATTTTTTCAATTTGACTCAAGGGTGGCAAACCTTTATTGACACCATGCAGTTTCATTACATGTGTATTGGTGGGTTATTAGCACATGCCTTGTTTCACCACAAAGAAAAACTACTGTCGTATGCTTGTTTTTCCTCAAAGAAGATTCAGCTCTTGTTGGGTGTGCTCCTAATTACATACATTGTTCTCTATCAAAAAACGAATTGGGCGGAACCCATTCTGGTTATTCCCCAAGGACTCCTATTCGGGTGGCTAATTATTAATATTAGTTCAAATCCAAAATCTATATTTCACGTAGATGGAAAAATATTAAATTACTTAGGTAAAGTAAGTTACGGTATATATATGTATCATATGATAGTCATTTATACATTGACCTTTCTAGCTTCAAAATATATAGCTCCTGAGGGCTTTACGATTGTCTTTTTACTATTTTATTTAGTTGCAGTATTTGCATGTACCATAGGGGTTTCCGCTTTATCTTATATGCTTTTCGAAAAAAGATTAATTATTAAAGGGAGCTCATCATCCAAACGTATTACCGAAGAGCAAATTAAATAATGCCATATGTTGTTGATAGGTAGATCCCTTTTTGGGCTGTTCGCATAAACGGCATTTTGCCCATCACCCTATGCCAACAGCTGCAAGCCGACAGCTTTAATTATTTTTTGAATAATAATTGTCTTGTCCAGAACAGTTTGGCCAAGGCCTAGAGCCTTGGTTTGTTTTTGTGTTTATCGCCAAGTTCTTTCATCCATTATCCTATGTCAACAGCTAACGGCCGCAAGCCTACAGTCAACAGCCAAAGTCCATCATCCTTAATCCATAGTCCATCATCCTTAATCCATAGTCCATCATCTCAAGTTTCCACCTCAACAAAGGCAATAAGCCAAGGCGCAGGCTTCCATTTACCTGTAATACGTAATTTCCAACACCGTATATTACGATGCTTATTTGAAAATTTTCTTACTAATAGAACCTTCAGCCGTTTCTAATAGCAATAAATAAGTTCCTTTAGGTAAGAAGTCGAGGTCATTTATTTTTTCATTAAGAACAGTGCCGCTTTTAACGGTACGTCCATCGATGTTTAGAATTGAAAAAGGTATTCCATTTTCAATACCGTCCAATTTCATTGTGGTATTAAACGGGTTAGGATAAAAGTTCCGGTTTATTTCAGAAACAGACTCATTTATTCCGACTGTTGAAACTATTCTTCCCAAGTAGTTAATACTATGAATACTCAAATTTGTCTGAAAACTACCTCCCAGATAGAGATCCCCATTCAAAAATGAGACACTATTTACGGATTGATCCAAAGATGCAATTGCTTCAACCAAATTGGTAATTAAGTTATAGGTGGCAAGATGACTACCATAAGTTCCAACCATGGGTTGTACCTCAAAGTTACCTCCAAATGTAAACTCGTTTCCCGATTCGTACGCAATGGTATGGACCGAATAATCTTCTATTCCAGAATCATTTAGGAATAAGGGTTGTAATACGGAGTTTAAATATCGGCTGAGACATACATTACTTGAACCAGATTGGTTACTGCAAGTTCCTCCAAAAATTAATGCGCCTCCTACATCTAATACCACATTAACGGTATCACTGATATTATGGCCTATTCCATGCCAAATATTGGTGGCGTTATGATGGATTAAAACATTGTTTACAGTAAGTGTTGTGTCAACGGTAGAGTTAGAGTTATAAACTATTACCGAGTCAAAATGACCACTATGAACCCGACCGTAAGCGCTGGCTATTATATCCAATATTATTCCTTTAACCTTGGCCTGTTTCTCCCACGTATTATCATTTAAATAATGCCAAATCTCTTGATATTGAGGAAATGAACGATGACTAATGGCAATCTCAAATTGATATCCTGTTCCTCCTATATTCGCAGATGTGCATATGGCACTATCTCTACTTGGTATTCCTAAATAACTCCAAATGGAACCATCATATTTTGCGATAGGAAATACTTGGCCATTATGATGTAGCTCGCCAAAAGCGTAAATATCTCCTGATTGATTAATAACGTCATTGATTAATCCATCAACTCCAGTTTCCAAACAAGAAAGTTGATTGTTTTTGTAATATCCAATATTTAAGCATGGGAGGTTATCTAATTCTGTGAAATCGCCCGCAATTACAATACTTTGATCAAATGGGTTACGTACAATTTTGTTAACACTTCCATTTGTTCCATCAAGAACTTGTTCGATAGTTGCAGTGGGTGCATATCCAGGTTGTATCCATTTAAGTTCTTCTATTGTAAATCCAAATTCATTTGCCCACTCCTTAATTCCTTCCGTATGAATATTCTCAATATAATCATAGTTATGCTCTTTGCTGATTTTGGTAACGAGATCCTCATAACCGGAAAGGTAGATCATTTGTCCAACCGCACAATTAGTTCCTAAGTCATCCACAAAGTAAGGTTGTCTAATTAAATGATACTTGTTTACAGGAAAAACTTTTTTGTTGGCATATTGTTGAAGCTTACCTAATAGGAATTCTCTGTTCGATAATTGCAAGGAGTTTAAGTTGGAAGGGCTATTGGATTTCAAATATTCGATGACTAAATGGAGATGTAACTGAATTCTATCTAGGTCAGAACTAAATGAGATGGGTCCTTTGGGGCATGTTTCTTTGTGTTGTATCCACTCTTTATTAATTTCGGAAAGGTGGTTGAAATACGACTTCTTTAGGTTGGGTTTGGTGGCATATAACGATAGACTAAAACTAATTAAAATGGTGAGTATCATTATTTTAATACTGGGTTCTAATTGATTAGTATGCATGTTTTTTGATTTTAATATTTTACGAATATATTTACTACGATGTCTCTATCGTACCCCATGCACTTCAACGTTTGTTATAGGGCATTAGGAAGAAGTGCACTTTCAAGTTTGCCTTTAGCCAAATTTACAATTTTGTTTTTATAGAAAAAGCCAAATTGAAAATTTAGCGGGATAGGAGTGGAACGCGGAATTTTGGTAACTTACGGATTGCCGTATTTGCTATATATTGCAGATGTATCACCTAAGTGTGATACGCACCGGGAAATAATTGAAATAAACGAAGAAGAAAAAGCGCTAAAAAACATACCCAAATCAACCTAATCGTTTTACGCTTTTAAGCGAAACGTTTTACAGAGAAATAACCATGACGTTAAAAACAACATTAATTCTCCTTCCAATAATTATTCTGACAGGATGCTCAAGTATCCGGAACTCAATGACTTTTTTTCCGGATAAAGAAAGTGAAATCCCGGTAGAAAATATTCCTTCTTACGTCACGGAGAAAAAAATAAAAACAATTGACAAAGAGACTATCCAAACATTCTATTTTCATCATTCAGATAATTTAGAGCATTCATTGGTAATTTATTTTCATGGAAATGCCGGTAATTTATATGGCAGATTTGGTGATGCAAATAAACTGTACCATATGAATCAAAATGTTCTTTTGGTTAGTTATAGAGGGTACGCAAAAAGCACAGGAAAACCAAGTGAGAAAGGAATTTATCTAGATGGTAAATCAGCATTGGCTTTTGCCAAAGATAGTTTAGGGTATTCGGAAGAAGATATTACAATAATCGGTAGATCATTAGGAACAACAGTTGCAATAAACACATCTCAAGGAAAAAAATTGAATGGAGTCATACTTATTACACCGCTAACTTCAGGAAGTGAAATGGCATCAGCAATGGGAATGAAATCTTTAAGTTCTGTTGCTAGTGATTCTTATAATTCTCTTGGTAAAATTAATAATCTAAATTCACCCATTTTAATTATTCATGGAACGGATGATGACGTAGTTCCTTATGATATGGGAGCGTCACTTTTTAAGGAATACAATGGGGTAAAGAATTTAATAACCATAGAAAGAGGGGGGCATAATAATTTGCAAAGTATTAATCCGAAGTTATTTTGGGGGGAGATAGAAAAATTTATAACTAAAATATAATACCTCCAGAACCTTGTTAGTAAAAAAAAATGGAGTGGCATCATTTTAGCTGTTCAAGATGTAGGGTAGTACTTAGATAAACCATATATCCTATACAACTAGCCCCTTTCCCTAGGCGTATTATTGAATAGGTAGTTTAACCTAGGCTAATTTACATCCTCTTTTTTTTACCTAATTGGAATACACCACACTTGAAGTATGGTCCCCTAACGCGGAACAAAAAAGCATAAAACCTTTCCAATTTTCACTTTTCATTTTCTGTTTGCGGGTTTTACCTAGGGTGTTAAATCAGGTAATAATTGGTAGTTTAAATGTGGGTGGATTTATGACTGATAGTCTACTTTCGGTGGGGCTTTGAGCTCTTTGCAATTTAAAGCCTTTATTAATGAATACGATCCACCAAGAAACAATGGATTAATTTAGAATTCCACAAGAGAAAAAAAATAGTTATTTAACAATAAAATACGTAACAATTATAATTATGAGATATTTAATAACCTTTCTAGCTTTATTTTTATGTTTAACCGGATTTAGCCAAACAGATTATCTCTTGGTTAATAAAACACGTTGCGACCTAATCTATAATCTTAGAGTCGTTAGTTCAAACAACTGTGCAAATATAATATCGACCACAAATGTAACGGTTCCTGTGCATTCATCCTCTGTATATACGGTACCACCAGGAACAGAGTTAATGCATGTCGCTGTTTTTTTTGTAGTAAATAACTGTGTAGGAATAAATATGTCATCTCCTGCAAATGCTGGCTGTCCTAATTGCCCTAATTGGTATGGAACCCAAGGTTCATGGGTAAGTACTTGTTTAAATAACTGTATCGGAATGACATTTAATTGGAAGTGGTTTCAGTCTTGTACTAATGTGGATCAAATAGTCGTTTATAATTAATACCCTTTAAAAGAATCGGTTGAAAGGTGAAATTGCATAAATTTTGATTTTCAAGTTACTGGGTAGGTAGTTAACTTGTGTGGAAATCCAGGGTAGGTGTATTTGGCTTTAAACCAAGAGTGGTTTTTATAACTTAAAAGGTGCCTTTTCGGCTTTTACCAAGTGTATAAAATTAGGTAATAATCCACATTGTTTTTCACGAAAGTATCTTCGTTTATATAGGTGGTTCACCTAGTTCCCCTACGTCTTAAAAATCCTGTTTTTGAAGGCTTTAAGTAACCAATACGATGAACCAATATACCCTCGGATAAACGTTTGAAATAGGATATACCTATTGCCAGTTTAGCACACGAGTTTGATGTTTCGGTTCTGGCTCTATAATTTTTTTCTCCGTGGTTTTCTGTGAGTAAACTGCCAATATGCATTCTTGGCTCTGATGGTAAGTCAACTCCCTTTTATAAAGATCCATGCAAGGCTAAGATCCGTAAAAAATATTAGTTTAGCCGTTATTAATTAAGCTACTCGGCAAGAGCCATTCTTGTACTGCTTGAACTGAGGGACTTGTGCTCAGCGAAGTCGAAGTACCGAAGTAGGGTAAGGTAAGCTATTTAAAAAAACGGATTGCACATTAAAACCAGATGAATTATAATGAAACTAGTAGACTGTCAAGATTAACAGCAATCTTAATTCAATTCCAAACCAAACGAATTTTGACAGCTTCGGAATTAGCCATCAAATTTGAGGTAAGCAAAAGAACAATTTACAGAGATGTAAAAGCATTGGAACAATCAGGGGTTCCAATCTTAACAGAAGATGGAATAGGTTACACTTTAATGGATGGTTATAAAGTTCCACCTGTAATGTTTACCGAAAGTCAAGCAAATGCCTTAATACTAGCAGAACAGTTAGTATTAAAAAATAAAGATTCTTCATTTATTCGAGATTACTCCGAAGCTATTGACAAAATTAAAGCTGTTTTAAGGCAAAATGAAAAGGACAAGGCTAATTTACTTGCGGGTCGAACACGTTTTGACCAAAATATAAATCGAGAAAGAAATAGTAGCAATTTGTCAGATTTACAAAATGCACTTACCAATTACAACCTGGTCCAGATTCAATATATTAATAAGGAGGGAGCTACAACCAACAGATTGATAGAGCCTTTTGCACTATTGAGTGCCGAAAATTGGTATTTGGTTGCTTGGTGTCGTTTACGTAAGGAATTTCGATTTTTTCGATTGGACAGAATTCAAAAGATGGAAATTCTTTTAGCGAATTTTGAACCTCACAAAATGTCTTTACAGGAGTATTTTGATAAATATCATTAAATATTTTTCACCCTTGCCATAAGGCTGTCGCTTGGCAGTCATTTATTTGTTTTTTCAATCTTTAAATCAAATAAAAATGACAAACGAAATGAATACCATGTTTAATCCAACGGAGTTTCCCAAGCCAACTCTTATTTCAGTCAACGGGGTGGAACTTGAAGTTTTTGAAGCAGGTCAACAAAATGCAGGAAAACCTATTGTACTCTGCTACGGATTTCCGGAGCATGCCTTTTCTTGGCGATATCAGGTGCCCGCTCTTGTTGAAGCGGGCTACCATGTCATAGTCCCAAATCAAAGGGGGTATGGTAACTCGTCCCACCCCACAGAAGTAACTGACTATGACATGGAACACTTATCGGGTGACCTCATTGGGCTACTCGATTACTACGGATACCAAGACGCCACCTTTGTCGGTCATGACTGGGGTGCAATGGTTGTTTGGGGACTTACTTTATTGCATCCAAATCGTGTAAATAAAGTGATAAACCTGAGTTTGCCATACATGGAGCGTGGAGAAAAACCCTGGATTGAGTTCATGGAAGAAATATTTGGCGGAGACTTCTATTTTGTCCACTTCAATCGACAGCAAGGAGTAGCAGACGCTATATTGAACGAAAATACATCCCAGTTCCTTCGCAACATGTACCGAAAGAACGAGCCCCGCATGGAACCTCAACCAGGTATGATGATGATTAATCTTGCCAGAGCAGTAACGCCACTCGGTGAACCCTTAATGAGCGACAACGAACTGGCCGTTTTCGTCTCCGCCTTCGAATCATCTGGGTTCACAGGTAGTATAAATTGGTACAGAAATCTTGACCGTAACTGGCACTTATTGGCGGATGTGAACCCAATTATCCAACAGCCTGCACTCATGATTTATGGCGATCGGGACCCCGTTGCGAAGTCTGTAAATCTTGCAGAATTCGTACCCAATGTGGAAGTGGTCAGTCTGGATTGCGGTCATTGGATTCAGGAAGAAAAGCCGAAAGAAACTAATCAAGTGATTTTAAAATGGTTGGAAAAGCAGGATGCCAATTAGTCCCATGAAAGTTTCAAGGTTTAGCATGCCCTTAACCGACTGAGATCAAAAAGACGGTTAACAACCACTGAGCTATCATAAAATTTAAAGTCTGTATTACTTTAGTACCAAAGAAATAGAAATGCGTAAAAAGGAAATAGAAACATTTTGTCCTAAAAGTCGAGCAGATTGGCGAAAATGGTTAGAAAAAAATCATCAGTCAGAACATTCTGTTTGGCTTGTTTATTATAAGTCATCAACAAAAATTGCGTCTCTTAGTTGGAGTGATGCTGTGGATGAAGCACTTTGTTTTGGGTGGATAGATAGCACTAAAAAGACGATGGACGAAGAAAGGTATATGCAATATTTCAGCAGAAGAAAACCGAATAGCACATGGTCAAAAATAAACAAAGAAAAAATAGCTAAACTCATCCAAAACTACCGAATGACAAAAGCAGGTATTGACAGCATAGAAACGGCTAAACAGAATGGTTCTTGGACATTTTTAGATGAAGTTGAAGCCCTTGTAATTCCAAAAGATTTAAAAGATGAATTGGCAAAAGGCAAAGCCTCCATGCAGTACTTTGATAGTCTAAGTAAGTCCGTTAAAAAGGTTTTATTGTACTGGGTCGTTTCTGCTAAAAGAACAGAGACAAGACAAAAGAGAATTTTAGAAATCGCAGAGAGTGCACGTGAAAATTTGAAACCAAAACAATTTAGATAAAACGGCTTACAACAAGGTGTAAAAGCACTAGCGGTTTGGGAGGGAACTTGAACCGCTAGTGTATTTAATTAAGTATATTGCTTCCCAAAAATCAGGTGTAAGTTGCGTAATTGTTGAACAAGTTGATTAGCCACCCTTACAATTAACTTAAACGAGCCGTTTTTAGCAGATTTGCCCATATTACCTTGATATCATCCAATAATGTAGAAGTATTATTTTTGCTTTTCAAGTGGAGTAGCAGCTGATAAAACAGGAATAGCAATCGGTTAATATGAAGGGGTTAAAGTAGTGGAGGTGATAAATAGGATGTAATGTCACCCGAGACCCAAAGGTTTTCTAACTGGGTAGTCTATTTTCTGGAGGTCTTTAATAACCCTGTTTTTAAGGATGTTTTATTACGAATAAAATAGACCAATAGCTATGTTAAACCTTTAATTTACGGTTGAGATGGGAAACATAGCGGAGATAACGCATGAATGTGATATAGTAGGTAATATTGTGATAAATTAAAAAAACAGAAAGACTAAATGAAACAAAGTTTAACATACTATATTACGTTATTCGTTATTAAGCTAAAAGGTTTGAAAAACGATTTTAGTAAAGACCCAATTGACTTTAAAAAAATCAGAAAAGAGGATGTTCATTACCCTAAGGGCAAATTTTTCAAAGAAAATCAATTACGAAATTTTAAGATTTCAGATTCCATAATTACTGAAATTGCAGTGAATGACAAATTCGATAATCTCTTAATATTTATTCCCGGAGGGGCGTTTATTTCTGGTCCAGCACAACATCATTGGGATACATTAAAAGAAATAGCTAAACGAACAAATTATAAGATTTGGATGTGCGATTATCCAAAAGCTCCAGAAAGTAAAATAGGCAAAATATCAGAGAATATAGATTTAATTTATACAACTGCATTAAAGAACTATCCATCAAATCACATTGCTTTTATTGGAGATTCTGCAGGCGGAACTTTAATAACTTGCTTAATGCAACGTCTGTTAAAAAGAAACATTGAATTACCTAATCAAATAATCTTGGTGTCCCCTGTTATGGATGCAAGTATGTCAAATCTTGAAATTAAAAAAGTAGAAAGTATTGACCCAATGCTTTCTAAAATTGGGGTGTTAAGTGCTAAAAAAATGTGTGTTGAAAATAATGATTTGAAAAACACCATGATTTCACCCTTGTATGGGAGTTTTGAAAATTTCCCTCCAACCAGGCTATTTCTTGCAGAAAATGACATTACTTATCCAGATCAAAAATTAGCGATCCAAAAATTTAGGCAAGCTAAAGTTAGTCTTGAAATAATCGAAGGAAAGAATATGCCACATATTTGGCCTTTCCTACCGGTAATGAAAGAGGCTGAAATATCCTTAAGGGAAATAACTGAAATGCTTAATAACTAACCAAACTAAGGTGTATAATATATGGCTAACAGTGACGAAACCCAAAGTTTAGTTCTTATTCATTAAGTTCAGCCAGCACCTTATCACCAAAAATACGGTAGATGTATTATTTTTTATTTTCAAGTGGAGTAACTGCCAATAAAACCCGAATGGCAATCGGTAATAAGGAAGGGGATAAAGTAGCGTAGGTGATAAATAGGGTGTAATATCACCCGAGACTCAGTGGTTTTCTAGCGGGATAACCTATCTTGTAGAAGTCTTTAATAACCCTGTTTTTAAAGACTTTTAGTAACGAATGAAACAGACCAACAGCCGTGGTTAAATATTTAATCTTGGGTTGAAAATGGATATTAATCGTGGGAGTTATATCGCATCAGTGTGAATCATAGTAATGGAGGGCACAATTAGCATATCCCCGAACAAACATTAGAATGAAGAAAAAAACAAGACGTGTTATAGTGATTTTAATTGGAGTTGTCGTTTCCCTATTCCTATTCCGAACGTTCTACAGGAACTTTGATTTCGAGAATGATAAGCAAACTCTATTGGAATTAAAATCAAAGGCTGGAGCCGGAGAAATAACATATGTGTTAGATGAAATGGGAGGGATTGAAAGTCTTTCCAATCCAATAATAAACTTTGCGTATCAAAAATGGAAGGAGAAAATGTATGCGCGTTTTATTTCAAAAGATGAGATAATTGAAAGCACTTCTGACAATAAGATTGTGAATGATATTTCAACGATCTATCGTGAATATTGGAGACGCCAACTCTTAAAAGAAAGTCCTAAAAATAGAACGGATTCTATGCTTTATCAAACCCTTTCAGAATATTTAATGGCGAATCACTTGACAATACTATCAAAAGACAGTTTGTCTAAAACCATTAAAAATGATTCTGAACTCAAAAGAATAATCGAAAGTCAGGGGTTTAAGGTGAATTTTAAATTCCGAAATGGTTTTCAGGAACTTTATATATGGGATAAAGAAACGATTCATAACTATGAAGTTGTTTTACCTAAACAAACGATCAATACACAGGTTGTATTTATAGAAAATCATCTTTTAAATGGATACGACTATTATGCCTCTTGTGGCTCTTCGCAAGTTGGCGGTTGGGCTGTCAAAGAATCTGCAACTTTGTACTGTAATAAGGAGGTGTACGACATAAATTCAGAGACGTTTAGGGTTTCTTATTTAAAACACGAAAGTTTACATTTTTCAGATTTGAACAAATACCCTCATTTGAGCTCTTCAGATTTGGAATATAGATCTAAAGTTATTGAATTGATCTATTGTACTGAAGAAACTATTTATGATAGAATTGGAGAGTTTATTAATGGAGCGGATATTACGAATAGAAGTTACTCTCATGCGTATGCCAATTACATTTTGATTGAAAATTTATCGAAGTTGCTATTTAACTCCGAATTCAAATCAGATATTAATCAATGGAAAAAAGTACCTGTAGATAAAATTAATAAGGCGGCCTCTTTGTTATATCAATCGAGTGAAGATAGACTCAAAAAAGACAATGGTTTGACCGAATTAATTTAAAATTGTGGTTCACAAAACCTAAAATAAATAGCGCCCTTCTGGTTGCTAACCCGTAGTACCAAATCCCCAAAAAAAAATGAACGAAGAATTTCAAATTAAAGAAAATGGCTTTAAGGAAGTAAAAAAAGCAATGCTTATTAAATCAATTCCAATTCTAATTCTTGCAGCAGGAGCAGGTGTAGCAATTAGTTATTTAAACCCGAATGGACCACCAAGTGATGTCAATGTTTTTCCGTTTGTAATTCCGATAATTATTGGAGCGTTAGTCTTTGGATTATTAAAGGGAATTAATAGACAAAAAGGCCTATTTGAAAGTTTTAAGCTTATTATAAACGAAAATGAAATTATTAGAGAACAAGTTAATACTCCCACTATTTCTATTGCGTATAATGACGTGAAATCTATTATCCGCAACCCAAATGGAATATTGACTATTGTTGGAAATTCTACTTCTGACATTATTGGAGTGCCTTCTCAAATTAATAATTTGGAGAAACTCGAACAACTGTTAACTCAAGTCCAACCGATTACCGACTCGGATAAAAAATCTTGGTTGGTAAAGTATAAAGGTTTAATAATTATACTAATGCTTGGATTAATGGCTTGCGTTTATATCTCAAAGGACAAATTGTTGGTTGGTCTAACGGGGACGATTTTGATTTTGTTTTTCGGCTATTCCTTTTATGAAGTCCGGAGAAATAAAAACATAGATAAAAAAACTAAAAATGGAATGTGGTGGCTCCTCCTTGCGTTATTTTTTATAATCGGGAATATGTACTTTAAACTGACGGGGAAAATGTAAAAACGGGGACTAACACAAGCTCCTATGTAAAGCATTAATTTAGTATTGCCCGCAAGCCCCTGGATACAAAAAAAAGTGTGGAAGTATCACTTCAACTTTTCATGCCCAGCAGTTTGGACCGTCCGAATGGCAATCAGTTATTAAGAAGGGGGTAGGGGAGCGATCGTTATTTCAGTTTCCTTTAGGGTGGGTAACAGTATGGTTTATTAATAGTACCAAGGGATATTTCCATTTTACTTTTTCAAAGTATGCGATAAGCCATGTGTAGAAGCAACCATTTATTAATTAGAGTGATGGTCATTTGACCAAGATTGATAATGTAGATACCATCACCTACACGTTAAATAGGTAATTACTTAAAGGTTTATTACCTTCGATAAAGCAACCGTTTTAGTAGGGTGATCTATGTAATTGAAATTCAATAGCGAACAGAGATGCCGTTTACTCCTTTAAAAATTCTAGTAGTACTACTCTTTACTTCTTGTTCTGAAGGTAGGGTGCTTTCAACTGGTGGTACGGATAAAACTTTTGATGAAATTAAACGAGCACAGAATTATGAAAATTTTGTAGAGATTAAATCTGTTATTGAACTTATACCGGTTACTAATTGGAGTAACCTTAAAGATACGCTCGTTCTCTATTCCGCGGTAACCCGTTTTTATGCAGATAATTGGAAATCGGTCAAATATCTTCGCTTATGTTTTCTTTCAAACCCGTATCAATTCTATCAAACTCAAATTGAAAATGGATATTTTACCTATTCAATAGGCAAAGTGGATATCTCAAAAAAATCAATTCAGATATTGAGAAATGAAAAACCATTCAAATGGGTTTCTGAAATTCATTATACCCTAATGGAATGATATCCCCAGCATCTTTGTATAGAAACAAAGCACCCATTTGCATAATTTGATAATCAAGTTATGGAGAAGTGGAATGCATCTTTATGGAAACCTAGGGTAGCTGAAATTGAGTTGAAATCAAAACTGGGTTTTGGGGTGTACTTTACATTTTGGTGCTTAATATGCATTTTGTAATTAGTGTTTAACATTTTGTTTGATCTAGCGATTTTCTAATTTGGGAAGTCTTTATTTAGTTGGGGATAAATGGACCCAATAGCCGTAGTTAAACAGGAAGCCATGGGTTGAAAATGGGGTGTTCCATTGCTGGTATAACACACGAGTGTGATATAAATGGAGTGTGGTCAGCCGTTGACGCAAGGATGACGTTAACATGACGTAACCAACAATTAGGTTTCCGAGATACATTTGCAGAAACAAATAACAACATTCAAAATGGAACCAAAAGATTTGGCAAAAAGGCTAAAGGAATTTAGAGGGATAAGAGGAATGTCTCAAGAATATTTAGCGGATGAATCACGAGTAAGTTTGAGGACCATTCAAAGAATTGAAAATCAGGAGACGAAACCAACTGGCGAAACGATTAAAAGAATCGCAAATGCGTTGGACGTAGAATTGAGAGAATTAATGGATCCGCCTCTGGTCACGGAAACAAACAATTTGAAAGCCACTATAATATTTCTGAAAAAACAGCGATCTAAAACGAATGAAAAATCGGAAATTAAAACGTTTGAAAATTTTATAGCCCTTTTACAAAACCTAAAAGAGAAGGATTTAAGTCCGGTACAAATGGCAGGAATTGAAAGTTATATCCAATACCTAGAACTTGAAAAAATACCTTCATTTAGCCATGAAATGTTCCGCCAAAAACTGACTGAATTTAGAAAGTACTTGAAAAACAAATTACGTTTTGTGCCAAATGATTATTACACCACTTGGGCAGCCAGTTTTAGTCTTTCATTTGCCGTTGGTTTTGGTGTTCAAAATAATATAGATGATACCATCAGAATAGGAGTGGTTTCAGTAGCTTTAGTAATAATCGTCATTGGAAGGGTCATGGACTTTAAAATTAAAAAACAGGACCGTTCATTTTGTTTCTGAAAACGACAGTTTATAACAAAACAATTAAGAATTTGATTTCTTAATCTAGATTAAGATTTTTCCAATACGCTTACGTTAATCTTGCATTGAATTTTAGATCATAAAAATATGCAGCAATTAATTAAACTCTTTTTACGCTTATCATTAGCCATTGGATTTCTATCCGCAGTAGCCGATAGATTAGGCTGGTGGCCAGTTGAAGTATCCGCCTGGGGTAATTGGGGGAGTTTTTTAGACTACACACAAACTTTAAATCCGTGGTTTCCTGCTGCTACAATTCCATCTGTTGGATTCCTAATAACCGCTCTTGAAGTGATTTTTGCTATTGGTTTAATAGTCGGTTTTAAAACCGCTATAGTTGCAAAATTAAGCGGCTATCTGTTATTGGTTTTTGCTTTTGCGATGCTTTTCACCACAGGTATAAAAGGGGTATTTGATTATTCGGTATTTACCGCATCAGCTGGTGCTTTTTCCTTAAGTTTTTTGAAAGGTAATTTTTTAGAACTGGACACGTTTTTTTCAAAACAACCACGGCAAGGAAATAAGGATTGATAGCGATCAATTATACCAGCAACTTAGGAAATTGGTATGGCAATCGGATTGTAATGAAGTGGAACAAGTAAGCGGGTAGGTAGTAGCAGACAAGTGTAATATATTCGTAACCTCTGAATTAGTTTAAAAATAAGGAAATGAACCATAAGATTAGCCCGATTATTAATTCTGTAACTTCTATTTCTGATACGTCAATGGCTAAAATAAACGAGCTAGTGGAATACATTAATATCAAAAAAGGAGAATTAATTACTTCCGTTGGACATAAGAATAATCTGGAGTATTTTATGATAGAGGGAATCTGCAAAAGTTTTCTACTTACTCCTGAAGGAGAAAATGTTACGATTTCTTTTTTCATGTCTAATTCTATAATTTCACCTAGTACCACACGGAATAATGAGGGTAAATCCGTAATAAATATACAGGCATTAACAGATGGAGAGATTGCAACTATTGATGCTACAGCGTTTGAAAAATTAATGATTGATGATCTAGAAATTCGAGATTTCGGAAATTCGGTATTAAGAAATGAGCTAATGGCAAAGGTCCAAAAAGAAATAGCTTTAGCTTCCCTTAAAGGAAAAGATCGATTACTCCTATTAAGAATGAATTACCCGAATATCGAAAACTGTATAGCCCATGCTGACATAGCATCCTATTTAGGTATGACCACCATTTCTTTGAGTAGGTTAAGAACACAATCTTAATCCTTATCATTTGTTAATGGAATCACATTTTAAATGGATAACCTTTGAGCTCAAATCAAAACATGAATTATGTCAATTTTCACATCCTTACTTCAAAAAACCTCTTCCGTAAAAAGCGTATGTATTCTTTTTATTGCTAGCCATCTCATTTTGTTAGCAATGATGGTATTTACTTTTCCGGTTATCAATAATCAAATAGGAACCAAAGCTTTCGACTTGCAGCCTTTTGGGTATTCCGTATCCATGGCCGAATCCATTGTCAACAACTTAAATGCCCAAACGACTCAACTATACCTTTTCCCCCAACTAACATTTTTAGATCTATTTTATCCACTGCTATTGGCGTTATTCCTAAGTAGTCTTTTATTCCGCTTTGTTAATATGGAAAGTAAATTAGGATCAATACTTGTGATAATTCCATTTTCAGCGATGTTTTTTGATTACTCAGAAAACATATGTATCATTCTAATGATTTCAAAATCAATAGAGATTTCTGAGTCGTTCGTGCTTTTTTCAAGTACATGTACTATTCTAAAAGGAGTCCTAACTTCCGTTGCCTGGATTGCCATCTTTGTATATGGGATCACATGGCTTAGAATGAAAATTAAAGAAAAGAGTACGAAACTACCGCTAATAAAATCTTAATGGCATTAAAACGGTTTTTAGCCAAAACGTTAGCGGTCATTTCCATTATTCATGTGGATAGAAAAGAACAAGATGCCAACAATGGCTGAAAAATTAAACGAGGTTTCTTCCACCAACCACGTTGATATCTCTAAAAATGTAGCCGGATAATTTTAGTTTTTTAACCGGATTAGCAGCTTGTAAAAGTGTTAAGGTAACCGGTTTAGATGAACAAGGGAGGCAAGTCCTTGTGGTAACGTAGGTGAGAATTGTAGAGTTTTATCTCCTCCTGATCGGTGATTTTCTAACGGGATAACCTATCTTCGGAAGGTCTTTAATAATCCTGTTTTTAAGGACTTTTAGTAACGAATAAAATGGACCAAGGACCTTAGAATAAACGTTTAATCTACGTTTGAAAATGGACGACCTAGCAGGGGCATTACCTATAAAATAACCTGTTGTTCTAGCCAATAAAAAACTTAAAATGAAAGCAACATTTACAATTCTATTCTTAACTATTTCTGCCCTATCATTTGGGCAAACTGAAATATTGAAAAAATATCAGACCGCAGACAGCTTGCTACGAGCTGATAAAGTCTTGGAATCATATACTATTTTTAAAGATATTGAAGCAGAGTGTGATAAAAGTGATACGCTTTACAATTATATTCTTTGGTATTACATTGGAGCCACCTCTGAGCTTGAGCGACAATACAGAACAGGTGAACAGTTTGATAGATCCTTGCAATATGGACTTGAAGCTTTGGAGCTTATTAAGGGAGGGGTGTCATACTTTGATGAAAGCTTCCCTTCTAGAGAATATTGGATGCATAAGAATATTATCGTATCGTACTTTGGTTTAGCGCAAATAAAAAATGCGGAAAAACATAAAGCAATTCTATACAAAGCCTATAAAAAGAAAATCTTGCCCGATGGAATTGACGAAAATTTTAATTTTACATTTTTCAAATGGGAGGATAAAAACATTTGGGGTTATGAATGGTATCCCGAGCTTGGGGATCCCGAAACAAAAGGGAGTTTTTCAAAAATTGTCTATTATGTTTATAGCACTAATTCTGACGGTTCTGACGATGAACAACTTTACCGTCTTCACGTATTAAAATTTCACAAGTTCGATAACGCTGTTAAGTTTGATTATGTGCTGACCAAGAGGCTTGAAACGGCAAGAAATGAAGTTAGTGGAACGCTCTACTTTTATAATTACAACAAGAAAATTGATTATGTGAAACTTCAATCCGATATAAAAGAAGTTTTAAAGGGCAATTATGAACCTGACACAAAATCAGTCTCTAAGAAAAAATAAATGGCTTTTCAATCGCTTTATTTAATACTTTAAATTGGGGAAGGGAAAGTCCTTTGTGCCTAGTCCGTTAACACGAAGTCTCATCGCAAGTAAAGTGTAATATAGGGTTTTAACGACCTCACATTTTCAATTAAAACCACCGGTCTTGGGAGCCTGTCTGCCGATAGGTAAACTCATGAGTTCCTTTGAAATTAATACTAACGAATAAAACTACACGTTACTCAGTATTACATTTCCGAAAGTTCTGTCTTTTGAAACCGCACTAAACACACTCGTTCGGAACTGTTTGTACTGCTAGTCCTACTTGTGCTGAGCGTAACCGAAGTAAGTCGAAGAGCAATGAGCTTAACGCCAATTCAGGTAAAGTCAAATATTTAGTTATATAATCAAACTACAAAAAAATGAAAAGTCCAAAAATATTCTTCCTATTTCTTTCATTCGTTCTGATTTCCTTACTTTTTGAAGAAGTAAATGCACAACAAAGAGATAGGATTCAAATATTACCCACTATGGATTCAAATATTGCTAAACTTACTTTGGATTACTTTGGAAACAAATAAAACGACAAAACAATTTGCATTGTTTAAAAACACCAAGTGGGATGCAACGACACCTTTCGAATTTTTTTTGCAAATAAGATAAAATGAAACACATTTTTTATATTCTATTTCTCCTTCTATTTGAATCTTGTTCGCAAGAATCAAGACAAGAGAATCCTGTACCCCTTAAAACTCCAACTCTAGAGAAAGACTCCATAGATCAAGTTGTTGAAAAGTATGAATTAATAGATCCATCAGGAAGTATCCTTGAAACAAGAATACTTCCACCTGCTAAATTCTATCGAACTACAGAAAGGAAAAATTCTTATTCGGAATATTTGAGGCATTTACCATTGAAACCTCATGGATCTGAAGTTATGTTATATGATGGGGGGACGAAACCAAATTACAATACCTACGATGCCGTAATTGACATGGAAATAGGAAATAAAGACTTACATCAATGTGCGGATGCTGTGATGCGATTAAGACCCGAGTATTTATGGAATCAAAAAAGATACGAAGACATCCATTTCAACTTCACAAATGGATTTAGAGTGGATTATTCTAAATGGATGGATGGAAATCGGATAGTCGTTAAAGGAAATAGAACCTATTGGGTAGATAAATTTACTCCATCTAATAGTTATCACGACTTTTGGGAATATATGGAACTAATTTTCAACTATGCAGGAACATTGTCTTTATCAAAAGAGCTAGTACCCGTTGAAATAGAAGATTTGAAAATAGGAGATGTTTTTATTTGGGGTGGTTCCCCCGGACATGCAATTTTAGTAATCGATATTGCTGAAAATTCAATTACGACAGAAAAGATTTTCCTTCTCGCTCAAAGTTATATGCCTGCTCAAGAAACCCAAATACTTCAAAATCCAAACAATTCGGAACTGAGTCCCTGGTATTCTTTAACTGAAATAGGGGAAGAGTTAATTACACCAGAATGGACTTTTAACACGAATGAATTAAAAAGATTTAAAGAATAAATGCCCAAATATGAACCATGGTAAAAATACATATTCATCCCCCTAACCACGTGGCCATCTCTAAAAATGTAACGGGACCATTGTAGTCCTTTAAACGGAGCAACAGCTTAAAAAAATCAGTATGAAAATAGGCTTGAAAATAAGAGGTTAAGTAAACTATAGTTCCAAAATAGGTGATATTCATCGTCTTTCCTCTATCGTCTCCAACTACAACCTCCACAAAGGCCATAAGCCATGGCGAAGGCTCTACTTCTCTATTGAATAATAATTGTCTAGTCCGGAACAATTTGGCCTAAGCCTAAGCCTAAGCCTAAGCCTATTGCCAATAAGCCCAAAGCCTAGGCCTATTTTAGAGAAGAACCCCAAGTTCTTTCATCCATCAACCTATGCCAACAGCCAAAGTCTATCCTCCTTAATCCATCATCTTTCGTCTATCTATCTTATCTATCTATCTATCTATCTATCTATCTATCTATCTATCTATCTATCTATCTATCTATCTATCTATCTATCTATCTATCTATCTATCTATCTATCTATCTATCTATCTATCCATGGTCAGGTGATTTTCTAACGGGATAACCTATCTTCGGACGGTCTTTAATAATCCTGTTTTTAAGGACTTTTAGTAACGAATAAAATGGACCAATAACCTTAGAATAAACGATTAATCTACGGTTGAAAACTAGGATACAGGTCTAGTAGATATTACATCTATGATTTATCCTATTTGCTAGTATTCATTAAAAAAAACACGGTAAAAAGAGTGGGGAAAGTCAATTATAAAATAGGGTTTTCAGAAATTGGAGGTATTTATATTGGGAAAAATATTCAATCCGATTTTTCTAAACATTACGCGATCACCGTTCTTATTTCATTTGGAGAACCCTTCGTTTTAAGCCGTGCTAATCTTCCACAAGAATCCTATCATGTCGCTATTATTCAAAAAAACATAAGCTTCAATATACAGAGTAGTAAAAATGAGTATGTAGCATTTATTCATATTGTACCTTATTCTGACAGTGGAATAAAACTTTCAAACAGAAATGGTTCCATTGAAAAGTTTGGATTAGAATCCTTTGAAGGGGTGATTTCGGAAATAAAGAAATGGTTTTACACTTCTGAAAAGGCCACTGAAAAAGTGGCATTTCTTTTAAACCTTGTTTCTTCTGTTCCAAAAATAAAAGAGGAAAACACCTTACGTATGGACCAACGGATAAGGAAAAGCTTTGATTTAATCATGCAAAATGAAACCGAAAAATTACTATCCTCTCAGATAGCATCGCAAGTGCACTTATCAAATAGCCATTTTGCCAGGTTATTTCGAAAAGAAACAGGAATGACTTTTAGACGTTTTTTTCTACATAGCAAGCTCATCAAATCAATATATGCGATGTACGAAAACAATAGTTTAACGGAAGCCGCTTTTAAAGGAGGATTTTCTGATCAGCCCCATTTCACAAGGACTTTCAAGAGTAATTTTGGAATTAAGCCGTCAAAAACACGTAAATAGTCCGTTTATTCAAGTTTAAAGAATAACCAAAATTGACCTTTGCTTTCAATCATTAATTTAAATATTAGAGCAAATGACAGTAGAAGGAACAACTTGGAAAAGTTTGATAATTGCAACAATCGCAAGCGGAATAGGTATGTGGATTGTAGGTGGTTTATGGCACAATTTAATTTTGCCCCGTGTCAATTCAACTCTTGAAGCACATCATGAAGGAATAGGAATAATGCTTGTTGCCTATATCTGTTTGTCATTTTTAATGGCATATCTATACTGGAAGATAAATAACCATACACACACCGTTTTCAATGGAATGAAACTAGGCGTAATTATTGGCGTTTTGTGGGTTTTTCCTCACGGAATAGCCATGGCTGGAATACACCAAACAGCTATAGGTTATGAATTTAAAAATACACTGTATCATATGTTTGAACAAGGAGTGGGGGGAATAATCATAAGTACCATTTTTGGGTATTTCACAAAAAAATAATAAATGGAATATTAGTAATAGGAAATTTGAGACTTTCACAAAGTACTTAACGGAATAGTAAGGGCTTCCAAAGCCCCTTATTATTCCGCCCTATATCATTGACGCCATTCACTGCTTCAGACCTTTCTTCAGAGGGCCCCAGCTCTTGGCTATTACAGTTGCAAAATAGTAGCCGATGGCGCATTTTGGCTTTTCAAACGAAGTACTAGCTTAGATAATTGGAATGGCAACGGGATGAACAAGAAGGAGATTACGTAATTGTTTGTGATAGCGTAGGTGATAGATAATGTGGCATAATCTACTATGGGCCGGTGGTTTTCTAATGGGATAATCTATCTTCGAGTGGTCTTTATGAACCCTGGTTTTGGAGGCTTTTATTAACGAATACGAATAACTAATTACATATAGCAGAAATATCACATTAGTGTGATATATACGTATGTATTCACCAATTACGAAACATGAAAAAGAGTCTTTATATTATATTACTATTTGTTTGCTCTCATTCTTTTGGTCAAAGCAGTATTCAAAATATATTGAATGAATACAAAGATTCGCTATCAGGATATGGAATAGTTGCTTTAGTTGATAATGGAGAAGAAATTCAAACCGCTCAAGTAGGTTGGGCTTTTGAGAATACCCCAATGCAAATCAAAAACCGATTTTGTATTGGTAGTATAACAAAACTTTACACGGCAACTATCATTCTCAAATTGCAGGAACAGGGATTCCTTAATATTAATGATAGCATAAGTAAATATATATCAAGTCATAGGTATATCGATGGATCAATTTCAATTCGACAGCTTCTTAATCATACCAGTGGAATTAAAGACATAATTACTGCAGAACTCGCTAATGCGTCCCTAATAAATCCATATTCAGACTATTCTGATCCCTACTTATTAAATATAATAGATACCATTGAATTTGAGAAAGGAACAAATTATTCCTACTCAAACTCAAACTATTTTTTGTTAAGAAAAATTATTGAGCGAGTGGCTGATAAACCTTATGAATCTGTGCTAGAAGAATACATTATTAGACCATTAAATTTGCGTAATACCTACCCCTATCATTCGAACCAAATAGATTCTCTTTCGCACCCAATAATTGAGAATCAGGATTTGCACTATTTACCGAAGATTGGTATGAATAAAATCTCTGTTGGAATTGGAAATATTGTAAGTGATGCAAGAGATGTAAATACGTTTCTTCGCTCTTTGTTTATTGATAAGGAAATACTTGACTCTAATTCTTTAATGTTGATGACAGATTTCCAGACCTTCGGAACAACAAAAATTGGTTTAGGTGTATTTGAAGAAAACTTTGGGAATAGAACGGTATATGGTCATACTGGAAGAATAATAAGCTATATTTCTTATGCTTTTGTAGATGAAAATACCGGAACAAGTTTTGTTCTTCTATGTAACAATGCAAACGACCAATTTATAGATGAGCTGATTGATAAAATTTGTGAAAGTGAAAAAAGCGGATTTTAGTGTATTAAATCATAACATCCTTCGGGATGCTATAATTCATTATCTGTCAAACCCAAACTTAAGGATTTCGAATCCATTAAAAACTTTACTGCTCTGGGAAAATTGATGTAGAACTATGTCCCTAAACCTGTGATATCTTAATGGAATCATCTATTTTCGGGAAGCCTTTAATACCCTTGTTTTAATGGTGTTATTATCGAATGAAATGGATGGACAGCCGTAGTTAAACCTTTAAACTACGGTTGAAAATGGGATTCAACTAGAGCAAATTGAATACGGGTGAATTATCCTTTTGTTAGACCTAATGAAAATATACGGAATATGAACATAAATGGTTTTTATTATCTCTTAGTTTCCCTAGTACTATTAACGGGATGTAAAAAAGAGGGTAACAAGGATGATGACAAAAACTCTTGTTATTCGAATTCAAATGCTCGTTCCATTGTGCATGGTGGGATTAACAGAGAATATATCGTGTACATTCCTAACTCATATACGGGTACATCTCTCGTTCCTTTAATGTTAAATTTTCATGGATTTGGAGCAAGGGCAAGTGACTATATGGAGGAAGCCGATATGCGTGCATTAGCAGAATCGGACACTTTTATTTTGGTCTATCCACAAGGGAGTTGTTTGGATGGTTCTTCTCACTGGAATTCTTGCCCTTCAGGAGGAGACAATAAAAGTAATGCGGATGATTTTGGATTCATTGAAGCTATGCTAACGGAAATTTCATCAGAATACCAGGTCGATAGGAATAGAATTTATTCCGCTGGATACTCAAATGGGGGAATGATGGCTTATGGTCTTGCAAATTTCAAAAGTGAGTTAATCGCTGCCGTAGCATCCGTTTCTGGAACCATGTTGGACTGTACTGGATCTTCAAATCATCCCATGCCTGTGATACATCTTCATGGAACTTCGGATGGCGTTCTCTCTTATACTGGGAACAGTGACTTTAGTTCGGTAGAGAATGTATTGGATCATTGGATTCGTTTCAATAATACAACCACAAACCCAACGGTAAGCTCTGATAACAATGGAGGTATAACCATGGAACATTATGTGTATGACCAAGGAGATAATGGCGTCTCTGTGGAACATTACAAATACATTGGTGGAGACCATGTTTGGTTTACCGAAACATATCACGGCCAGAACACCGCTGAATTGATTTGGGATTTTGTTTCGAAGTATGATATTAATGGATTGAGATAATGAATAAAAGGGCATGGCAATGGTAATCGTTGCACAACAGGCACTACGTGAATAGTTAATTGGGAGAGTAGTGGTTTTCGAGCATTGTCACCTGCATTAATTCGGGTAGCAAACGGTCCGGTTTTTCTGCCTTCATTATTCAATAACGAAGCTAATGCAGCATTTTCACTTTTCAAACGAAGGATAAAAACCGTCATGGTAATCAATTTTTTAGATGGCTATTAAGTAACTAATGGGAAATAATTCGTGTGTACTTCTGTCCCTTCACCGGTGATTTTCTAACTTCATACCCTATCTTCGGGCGGTCTTTAAGAATACCGTTTTTAGAGGCTTTTAACAACGAATATAATGGACCAATAGTCGTTTAATTTACCGTTGAGAATGGGATGTAACTAGCATATATATCACTTAGGGTTTATCCAATGGTTAGCTGCAATTAATAAATTGTATTAATCATAAGGGAACGTAGAAACAGAATAATCTTTAAAAATAGACTCTATTTCAATAGAGTAGGAACGATAACAATTAGGAGATATGCTTCGGTCTTCTCTTCCAAAATTTATGACAGGTAAAACAGTTTTAACCATAGGGGTTTTAGCCCATGTAGATGCCGGAAAGACCTCCATTACCGAGTGTCTGCTACATCATACGGGGGCCACTAAATCTCTAGGCAGTGTAGATAAAGGTTCGGCCATTACAGATGGTTTAACGATGGAAAAAAGTCGAGGTATATCCATTAAAGCGTCTTCCGTTAATTTCTTTTGGCAGGACCGTTTATTCCAGTTGGTAGACACCCCCGGTCATATTGATTTTTCCGCTGAAGTGGATAGATCGCTATCCATACTGGATGGGGTGATACTCGTGGTTTCTGCAAAGGAAGGAGTTCAAGCCCACACCCTTAACCTTTGGGAGAGCTTGTTAGAACGAAAACTTCCGGTTATCGTTTTTTTTAATAAAATTGATAGGGATGGGGTAGATGTAGAACACGCTTTTTTAGAATTTGAAAAAGACATAGGCGCTAAGCTGTTTGCGTTGAACTATCCGGATTTATCTAATCCAGACCTACCCAAATTGTTGCCGTTTACAAATTGTGGGAATCATATGGAGACCACAATTTTAGATAAGTCGTTAGAGAATCTAGCAGAATGTGACGAGACTTTTTTCGCACAATACCTCGAAGGAGAGACCTCTGATTTAAGTCAGGTTTTAGAGAAAGGAAAACAGTATATAAAAACGGGAGCGCTTAATGCATCGGTCTTCGGTAGTGCCAAATTAGGCTTGGGCATCGATGAATTATTAAACAGTATTTCAACGTTAATTCCCCCACCAAAAAGCGATTTATCGACTACTGCAGCAAAAGTTTTTAAGGTAACGTTCCATGAAAAAAATGGACGGTTAGCCTACTTGAAATTATATGGAGGCCTTCTAAAAAGCAAAGACGTCATTCGATCTCAACAGCTAGATAAGGAGATTAAAATTAATCAAATTTTTAAACCGCAGCTCGGAGATTTAGTCCAAGTTTCGGAGTTACATCCGGGAGAGATAGGTGTTATTACCACTTCTGACCGTATACTTTCTGGAGATGTTTTAGGTTCTGAAAACCTGGGTGATCCCTATTCCAAAATGAGTAAGGCTATACTGGGTGTGCAAGTGATTGCCAAAGACGAAAAAGAGTATCAAAAACTGGGAGAAGCTTTAGAGATCCTCCAGATAGAAGATCCCGTACTAGATTTTAAATGGTTTAAGGAAGAAAAAGAGTTTCACTTAAAAATTCTAGGTCCTATTCAAACCGAGGTTCTGAAAGAAAACTTGGTCCAAAGGTGGGGGATTGATGCCGAATTTCTCACACCCAAAGTGATCTATAAAGAAACGCCTTCTAAATCAGCCGAAGGTTATGTACGTTATTGGATGCCTAAGCCATGCTGGGCCATTATGACTTTCTTGATAGAGCCAGCACCATTGGGTAGTGGCATTTCATTCACTTCGAAGGTAAGAACGACTGACATTAGCAACAAGTATATGAATGAGGTCAAAAGAGCCATTCCTGGATCTCTGAAACAAGGTATTCATGGGTATGAAGTCACGGATTTATCCATTACATTGATAGAAGGTTCGGAACATACTGCTCATTCCAACCCCGGAGATTTTTTATTGGCAACCCCCATGGGTGTGCTACGTGGATTAGAAAATGCGGGGACCGATCTTTTAGAACCCATGTATGCTTTTGAAATCAAAGCCAATCAGGATTTATTAGGGTCCGTTTCGAGTGATTTGAACCAAATGAATGCGCAGATTGATTCTACGGTTTTCGATCGTGATTTTTTCATCATAGCTGGTAGCGTTTCCGTAGCTAGTGCCATGAATTATTCTATAAAATTTAATGCAACCACCTCTGGGAAAGGGCGTCTGAAACTCACACTGGATGGGTATAAAAAAACCACCACTACGGATGATAAAATCAGGGGCTACAAAGGTGTTTCACCCTTAGATGAATCGCAATGGATATTACATATGCGTGGCGCTTTTAAAGCGGATGAGCGGTGATGCAAATGGAAATGAACTACCTGTTTCCAGCAAAGTAACGGTCCAATTATTAAACAGGAAGATGGGGTGGGGAGAATAACAATACGAATTCTAGCTAGTCTACTAATGGAGAAAGAAAAAGGAACATTCCCGCTAATTATAGTTGGAAGATTCATTAAAAAAAATGGTGACCAGGAACTGCTTTTGATATCCCTATTTTAAATAGTGCATGGTTGCATGTTTAGATGGATATTTATGTACAGAAATTGATAGATGGCGATTACACAAAAAAATATTTATTCCGAGCGAATTAACGGAGCACTGAATTATGTGAATGCGAATTTGGATAAAAAAATAGCTATTGAAGACTTGGCTCTTGTAGCTCATTTCTCACCCTTTCACTTCCATAGAATTTTTCAATCCTTAATGAATGAGTCTGTGGGTAATTATATCACCAGAATAAAACTAGAAAAAGCATCTCAAAGATTAAGTTATACCGATAAATCAATCTTGGAAATCTCCTTAGATTTTGGATTTTCATCTACCGCAACGTTTTCGAGAGCTTTCAAAAAATATTTTGATTCAACCCCCACTCAATATAGAAAAAACGGATTAACCATAAATAGCAAGATTTGCAAAAATACCATACGTGAAAGCACATACTATTGTCCGGTGAAAGATGAGAAAACAGTGGTGATTAAAGAGCTTGAATTTAAAAAAATAGCATGTATAACGGTATTCAATGCTTTTGAAGAAGGCAAGGCTTTAAAAGCAGTCAACAAATTAATGGATTGGTCAAAAAAAATGGGTGTATTTAACGAAGGGGAAATCTTAGGTATGTCTCCCGATGATGCAGTGCTTACCCCAAAAGAGAAATACCGCTATCTAATAGGTATCACGGTACCCGAGGATTTTATATTTGAAGATTCAGTCATTAAATGCATGCGTATTCCGAAAAGTAAATATGCCGTCATAAAAGTGTCAGGAACGATCGACAACGTTATTAACTCTTGGAATTATTTATATAATAATTGGTTGATAAATAGCGACTATGAACCCAATCATTTATACGCTTTTGAAAAATTCTTAAACAAGAAAAAAGCAACGGATTGGTCTAGTTTCGATTTGGAGCTTTCCTTACCGATTAAACACCTGAATAAAATTTAATTTAAAACGGACAAAATATAACGAAGAACATTTTCTAGTTGTAGAGTAGTATTAGGTTTACTAAGTCAAAAGACCCCCATTTTTTAATGGACGTAATTTTTTTGTAAACGTTTAATATATAGGAAGGTACTAGATCTGTTTTAAGAGTCGAGAATCGCATTAATAAGCAGAAACAAAACATTATACGATATGAATTTCAAGTGCCATACATTAACCAAATCATTAGCGATAGTAATACTTTTTATAAGTTGTCATTCGAAGACAAAAGAATCAGAAGATATGGATACTAGAAACAAGGAAACAGACCAATCAATGACACCCGTTGACACCACGCCAAAAGTTGTTGGAGTGGGTGGGATTTTCTTTTACGCTGACAATCCAGAAGAATCGAATGCATGGTATTCCAAAAATTTAGGATTTGAAATCAATGATTGGAGTTCTTCAAGTTTTGATTCGAGAAGCCTAGATAATCCCAAGGAGATAAATTCGCTGCAATGGAAAGCTTTTAAGAATGGAGACGCTTACTTTTCGCCTTCGAAGAATGAGTTTATGATGAATTACCAAGTTCAAAATATAGAAGGTCTGGTAGCCAAACTCAAAAAGAACGGTGTAAATGTACTGGACAGTATTGAAACTTTTGACTACGGGAAATTTGTACACATTATGGACCTAGATGGCCGTAAGATTGAATTATGGGAACCTATACGGACGAATTAAAGATATAGAAATACCAAATCGGAATAGTTTGAAAGTATGCTTGTTACGAGTAATATTAGAATGTAGAACTCTGTAAATGGATACTTTCAGATAGAATACATAGGGGTTAAAGTCACATGCTTGAAACTTTACTTTATTGTGCAATAAAGTAAATAGCAGAATGCCATTCAGAGTTAGATTCCATTGTACTTCATTGTGTTAACGCCAAAAATGTGATAACTACGACTAGGGTTTATTGGTGGGACACCACCTGTTTAGGGAATGTTCTATTCAGAAAACCCCTCTAATTTGTAAGGGGAGTGTTCACCGTATCTCAAGTTACTTGGTGATAAAGCCAAAACCATTGGGATTTTAAAATAAAGGTACAAAACCGCCAATCGAATATTTTGATACCAATAAATGTGAAAAAATATAGAAGGTATTCTGTTGTTCCATACGTTTTAGAGTAATTTGGTCATTCTTATAAATACCTTAATAACGAACGCTAAAACTATGAGCACAGAAAATATTGAATTAATGAGAATGGCCCGGAAATCATTAGATAGAAAATGGGTTTTGGCCATAGGTACTTATCTGGTTTATGTTCTGCTTACCATAGCGATTCAAGCCGTTACGGCAATCTTCAATTTTGCAGGGTTGATATCCCTAATTATTACCGGTCCATTGTTGGTAGGTGTAAACATTTTTTTTCTAAATATTTATAGAGATCATCAAGCGGGAGTAGAAAACTTGTTTGAAGGCTTTCAAAACTTTATGAATGCTTTTGCGGCCTATTTATTAATGTTGGTATTTATTATTTTATGGGCCTTATTACTGATTGTTCCAGGTATAATTGCTGCAATTTCCTATTCACAAACTTTATTTTTATTAGCAGATGACCCAACGTTGGGGCCAATGGATGCCATTGATAAAAGTAAAGCGATAATGGAAGGATATAAAATGAAATATTTCAGGCTTACCTTACGTATTTTCGGGTTAACTTTATTATGTATCCTTACCTTGGGTATAGGGTTTTTCTTTTTACTTCCCTATACACAAGTTGTGATGGCTGCGTTTTATGAGGATATAAAAAATGGTCCAAACCATATGGAAATGGAGTAGAATAAAACCAGTTAAAGAATAACAAAAAAATCCTCGTTCGAATCATCGAATGGGGATTTTTAATTTTTAGTAATTAACCTTAGCCTATCCGATCCTTTGGAGAGGCATTACCATCGCTTCCTTTAATATTCATGGAATTGTGCAACAAGTCAATCTCACTTCAGAGTCAACTTTGCTGTTCTAACCTTAACTTGAAGTACCACCTAAAGGACAATCATCGCTTCCGTAGGTTTGTTGTGGATGCAGAAATTACGTTTGTTTCATATATTTTGATTCGGAAATATTCCATTTGCTCAATGGGTTGATGATACATTCTAATTCCAGAGAAATCTAAATCCCTTTTTATTAGCCCCATACCTTATATAAACGAATTCTATAAATTGGGTAATTATACGCTATTATCTATCCTTATTTTCCTCTTATTTTGAGTGGTTCAATGGCTAGAGTGGTGACAATCCACTTCCATTGATTAGCCTCTGCAGGGTGAGAACCTATTCACTTTCAACAAATCCCAAAAAAACATAAGGGGGCAAGTTGATTTGTTTAACACAGTTGGCCGCAGCATTTACATCGAAACGAACCCGGATAGCTTTAAAACAAGAACGGATCTCAGCTTGATGCAAAAGCAAACCAAATGATGGGAACTAGAAGATGGGCTCCGTGAATTATAAACTACCTATATGGAACAAATAGAGGAGTACTTGTCTAATCCGAAAAATGAGAATGATTTGGAACCTTATAAAATATTTAGAAATCATCTCGATAGCTATAAGCAGAAATTGAAAGACCCTTTAGCGGAATTACCAGAGCTTAATAAAAAGTGCAATTCCATAGGAGAAGATGTAGGCAGTAATGAAACCGAGGAAGAAAGTAACGATCCTGTCTATGAGAAAGAATACAAGGAGAATTACACAAAATCTCATTAGGCCGTCAATACTCCTGGTGATGATGAATTAGACCTATCAGATTTTCTGGCTGCCGACCTCCAACAATTTTTACAATTAATAATTAATAAAAAAATAATACAATGGCACAATACAAAACCCCCGGGGTATACGTAAAAGAAATAAATTCATTTGGATCAAGCATTGTAGCTAGCCCAACAGCAGTACCAGTTTTTATTGGTTTCACAGAAAAAATGACCAATGAAAAAGGGGACACTCTACCTTTAATGCCAGGGTCAGATAACGTTTACGCACCTGTAATGGTAAGAAGCGTGTTGGAATATTCTCAGTCTTTTGGTGAAGCCGAACAATTGGGCACTATTGCGGTAGTCACAAAAGGAGAAGGAGATCAAGCGTATTATTCCTCAACCATTGAAAAAGAGGGTAATCCATATACACGAGGCTTTGTGCAACCCGCAATTGCTAATTTTTTTGCGAATGGCGGTGGCAGCTGTTACATTATTTCGCTAGGACAGTATAGTACATTTAGTGTTGCTGATGTTGATCTTGTAGACATGGATACCATAAAACTAGCTATAAACATGGCAGAAGAATCCACGCTCATTTTACCTACAGATCTTATTCGGTATGAAGAGGCCAACTATT
>MAAC01015749.1_pt1 | contig 39072 bp, 38 predicted proteins | sample 1115981 | NCBI WGS metagenome assembly MAAC01 (sample SAMN04961126, study PRJNA320927) | seawater metagenome | isolation source: sample BD02T64 sea water enriched with oil for 64 days | place: USA:Gulf of Mexico | collected 2013-07-27 | reverse complement strand
AGATTCGATAAGGTATCTGGGCGCGTAACAGAGCCTCCTCTAATACCCGCGATTGGGCATTGGAGCGGTAAAGAATGGCAGATTCGCTGCGCAAGTTGCCATCCTTTACCCAGTCGTTAAGACGGTCGGCAATAAAGCGTGCTTCATCGTGTTCATTAAAGGCTGAGTAAAGAGAAATCAGCTCGCCCTCGGCATCCTCTGTCCAAAGGTTTTTGCCCAGCCTGTCGGTATTGCGAGAAATAACGGCATTGGCCGCTTCAAGAATATTTTTAGTGGAACGATAGTTTTGCTCCAGCCTTACCGTGGCAGTATCCGGATAGTCACGATTGAAATTGAGAATGTTCTCTACCTTGGCACCGCGCCAACCATAAATGGATTGGTCATCATCCCCTACAGCCGTGATACGAATATTTTTTCCAGCCAACACCCTCAACCACGCATATTGAATAGCATTGGTATCCTGAAATTCATCCACCAGAATTTGGCCGAAACGTTGCTGATAATGAGCCAGTAATTCTGGCTTATTGAGCCATAGCTCATGGGCACGCAACAGCAACTCACCAAAGTCCACCATGCCACCACGCTCACAAGCCTCTTCATAGCTGGCGTAGATCTGCAACATGGTGCGTTGATAGGGGTCTTGTGCCGGTTGCAAATGCTTGGAGCGCAACCCTTCATCCTTCTGGCTGTTAATAAATGACTGTGCCTGACGATAGGGCCAACGGCTATCATCAATACCCAGTGCCTGGTAAACGCGCTTAACCAGCCGCAGCTGATCGTCGCTATCCAGTATCTGGAAGTTCTCTGGTAAACCCGCATCTTGCCAATGCATTTTTAATAATCGGTGCGCCAGACCATGAAAGGTACCCACCCACATACCTTGGGATGAATAACCAAGCATGTCATCCAGGCGGCCGCGCATTTCCTTGGCAGCTTTATTGGTAAAGGTGACAGCCAGCACCCCGTAAGGCGAGAGTTGTTCTACCTGGATTAACCAGGCGATTCGATGAACCAGTACGCGGGTTTTACCGCTACCGGCACCCGCCAGCACCAACAAATGGTTATCGGTATTGGAGACGGCTTCGCGTTGTGCGGGGTTAAGAGGGTCGAGAATTGCTGTGACATCCATGGAGCAGAATTCTAGCAGAACCGGCACCCCAAAAGGTGACCGTGCCTGTTTATTCGATCATTTTCAGTATTTCTCAAACTACAAGAATTCCATTTTCTTGTAAATTATTTACAATGGGCACTTCACACAAGGAAACATGCCATGAAGCCGGCAGAACTCACACTATCGATCAGCAATAATCTGCACAATATGCGGAAGTCCGAGCGCAAAGTAGCGGAATTTATTCTGGCCAACCTCACTGAGGTTATCCGAATGAGAATTGTTGATTTGGCAGAATCTGCCAAGGTCAGTGAGCCTACAGTGGTACGTTTTTGTCGCGCTGTTGGCTGCGATGGTTTTCAAGATTTTAAATTGGCCCTTGCTCAGCAATTGGCGTCTAGTCCCAGCTACGGCCAAATCGCCGTTACCGATAAAGACTCTGTGTCTGAATACACGTTCAAAGTATTCGATTCAACCGTAGATACTTTGCTAAAAGTCCGAGATTCTCTGGATCTAGATATGTTGGATCGGGCCGTTCAGGCTATCTGCGCAGCCAATCGTGTGGAGTTTTACGGCTTTGGTGCCTCTGCTGCGGTGGCCTTTGATGCCCAGCACAAATTTTTCCGCCTACAGGTATCAGCAGCGGCTTATTCAGACCCCCATCTGCAAAATATGTCAGCAACCTCCCTGGCACCCGGTGATGTAGTTGTTGCCATCTCTCAATCCGGGCGCACCACAACCCTGATCAATGCCATTGAGCGGGTAAAAAGCAGGGGTGCTATCGTCATTGGCATAGCCCCTTCAGACACCCCTGTGGCAGAGGCCGCCACGATTCCGCTCACTATCGACGCCAAGGAAGATATTCAGATATACACACCCCTCTCTTCCCGTATTGCCCACTTGGTGGTTATTGATGTTCTAGCCATTGGGGTCGCCAAACACAAGGGTGGCCAGCTTCAGGAACACCTGCTTGATCTCCAACATGGCCTGGAAGCTTTACGCTCTCCCCTTAAAAAGACCTCGTAAGCCTTAGAACCTGTAAAGCCTAGCCTTAATACGGGTTAGGCTCGATCTTTCCACAGGCTCGATTAGCCGATACCGCCACATCCATCTGTTTTGGGGAAGGTAAATCCAAGACTTCCATCAGTGCAATAAATTCTTCTTTATCCGCAACCTGTAACCGCGGATTATTCGCCTTTTCCTCACCTAGGGTACTTATCGTCCAACCTTTATAATCATGGCCGGGGTACACCCAAGTGCTCTCCGGGTAGGAACACAGCAGCCGTTGAATGCTGTCATAAAGAGCACCGGCATCGCCGTTTTGAAAATCAGTTCGCCCGGTACCACGAATAAATAAGGTGTCACCCGTAAATAGGTAATCCTCACCGCCATCCAATAAATGAATACATATGGAATCGCTTGTATGACCCGGGGTATACAGTGCGGTAAACACCAAACTACCCATTTTAAGTTCTTCGCCACCCTGTAATGCACGAGAGGCGCACTCTACCCCAGCATGTTGATCCACCAGTGTTTCGCAACCAAACTCATCACGCAAGGTTCCCAAAGCGGTCACATGATCGGCATGCACATGGGTATCCAGCGCATATTTCAAGTTAAAGCCCAATTCGACCAGTAGACGTCGGTAACAGGGCATTCGCTCCAGAACAGGATCAATGAATAACGCCTCTCCAAACTGCTCGTCAGCAATAAGATAGGTGTAGGTTTCGTGATCGAAAAGCTGCCTTAATATCATTTTCTCCTCGCATCAGACGAGAATTCTAATACTAGAGAAAGTATGGATTAAAAAAGGAAGGTTCGCCTTTGAGTAAAAAGACTTTATTCGATGCTGTTTAGGGCGATAAAATGACTAATGGTGGGGCACCAGACTCTATTCGGCTGTTGAGTTCTTGCCAAGTTTTAAGCGTATCTGCCTTGCCCACTTTTTCCTGCTTACTGCGGGTTTTTGCCAACCACAAGTCCTTGCCGTTAAAGCTGTACACGGGCATCAAGTCCATTCGCTCGGTAGCTAACTGAATGCCGGGTTGGAGGTTGTCGAGAATCAGTGGTACTGAAGTAGGTTCTGGATAGTAAGCCAGTACCATATGGGCCTTATTAAGCGTCAGCGCTTTAACATAGGTTAACCGCATCTTTTCCATCTCCACTCCCATTTTCCCTAGGGTGAAGTATTTAGCGACGCTAAAATCCTCGCAGTCGCCCGCATCCAGAATCAAGAACTCAAGTGGCGTCGCCCAGTAATCCTCCTGCCGCCAAACCTCACTATCATCCACAAAACGAGCACCATTAAAGAAGTCATTGACCTGCTTTAGTCTACCTCGCTCCACTGGCGAGTCGGGGAATCTGATCATTTGCTGCCAATGTCGAACCCTTGCCTCAGCCAAAGGACCATAGCGTTTACCAATTTCAACTATTTCTGCCTCACTCATCGTTCCCGCATGTTGAGTAACAGACGGTTTTGGAGGGGTGGTGCTAACAGGCGCTGGCTGGCTGGAACAACCACAGATGAACAGCACTATCAAAGATAAGATTAATAGAAGTGAGCGCTCACTTACAATGTGTTCGGCCATTGCTACTCTACAGTAACCGACTTCGCCAAGTTGCGCGGCTGATCCACATCTGTGCCCTTAAGGACAGCCACATGATAGGACAGCAATTGCAGTGGCAAAGTATAGATTATCGCCTCCAGGCTCTCTGGCACATGTGGGATATTCATCACGGTTACGCCGGGCTCATTTTCAAATCCGGCATCTTTGTCCGCAAAAACGAATAGCTGCCCACCACGGGCTTTAACCTCGTGAAGATTCGATTTCAGCTTTTCCAGCAATTCATTGTTCGGTGCTACGGCCACAACTGGCATATCGCTGTCCACCAGTGCCAATGGACCATGCTTTAATTCACCGGAGGGGTAGGCTTCGGCATGGATATAGGAGATTTCCTTAAGTTTAAGTGCTCCCTCTAAGGATACTGGATACTGCACACCGCGACCCAAAAATAGCGCATGGTGTTTATCGGCAAAACACTCAAAAGTTTTTTCAATTTCGGCATCCAATGCCAGTGTTTGACGACACAACTCCGGTAGTTGATGCAATGCTGTAACCAGAGACTGCTCCTTTACCTCATCAAGGCCATGGCTACGACCCAGACCAATACAAAGTAACTGCAATGCCACTAGCTGGGCGGTAAATGCCTTGGTCGATGCCACACCAATCTCCGGGCCAGCATAGGTCATTAATGCCAAGTCAGATTCACGAACCAATGAGCTATTGGCCACGTTACAGATGACCAGGCTGGCAAGATAACCAGCCTTTTTTGCCGACTGAAGGGCCGCCAAAGTGTCAGCAGTCTCCCCGGACTGAGAGATGGTGACAAATAATGTATTTTTAGGCACCACAACTTTTCGATACCGGTATTCGCTGGCTACTTCTACTTGGCAGGGAATTCCTGCCCACTCTTCAAGCCAGTAACGAGCCACCAGGCCAGCATGGTAGCTGGTGCCACAGGCTACAATATGAACTGCTTTAACTTGGGGGAACACCTTGCTCGCCTCCGCACCAAATGCTTCTGGCAAGACATGTTTTTCACTGATCCGCCCTTGCAGGGTATTTTCGAGCACGGTCGATTGCTCGAATATCTCCTTCATCATGTAGTGTCGATAACCGCCTTTATCGGTCACATCATCACTACCGACAAGCTTTACGACTTCCCGCTCTGCCTCTAAATCAGCATCATCAACAATGGTGTACCTTCCTTTTTTCAGCTCAACCACGTCACCTTCTTCGAGGAAGATAAACCGATCAGTAACCTGGCGCAGGGCCATTTGGTCCGAGGCAATAAAGTTTTCTTCAATCCCAACACCCACCACTAGAGGGCTGCCACTACGAGTGCCAACGAGCACATCAGGCTCATGGGTACTGATAACACCAAGAGCATAGGCACCATCTAGTCGGGCTGTCGCTTGTTGAACCGCTTTTTTTAGTGACGAGGTTGATTTCAAGAGATGATGTACAAGGTGAGCAACCACCTCGGTATCGGTGTCCGACACAAATTGATAACCAAGGCCCGTCAATTCAGACCGCAATTTATTGTGATTTTCGATAATACCGTTATGGACTACTGCCACGTCACCCGAGACATGTGGGTGTGCGTTCAATTCGTTGGGTATTCCATGTGTGGCCCAGCGGGTGTGCGCAATGCCTAACACGCCAGCTGCAGGTTTTTTCATCAACCTATCAATAAGACCAGCGACTTTTCCTGCATTTTTACGAACTTGAAGCTCACCTTTATCATCGATTATTGCCAGACCCGCAGAATCGTAGCCTCTATACTCCAACCTATTTAGGCCTTCGATTAAAATGCCCGTGACATTCCGCTGTCCTGCTGCACCAACAATTCCACACATAATTTTTTCCGACTGATCCTTTGGGTATTAGTTCTTTTTTGAAGGCCGTGTCCAGTCTGAGATATTTCTCTGCTTCGCGCGGGTCAATCCAAGTTCATTTTCAGGCACATCCTTGTTAATCGTAGATCCTGCGCCCACTGTAGCATTACTGCCAACCACAACCGGTGCAACTAGGGAGGTGTTGGAGCCAATAAATGCATTATCACCGATGGTTGTTTGGTGTTTATTCACGCCATCATAGTTGCAGGTAATCGTACCCGCACCCACATTCACATTGTCACCTAGCTCCGCATCACCCACATAACTGAGATGGCTAATTTTGCTGCCTTTGCCCACCCGTACTTTTTTGGTCTCAACAAAGTTGCCAACCTTCACACCTTCCGCCAACTCTGTACCAGGACGGAGCCGCGCGAAGGGTCCAATCACGGCGTTATTGCCTATTTGGCACTCTTCGATGACGCTGTTGGCCTTTATCTCAACACCATCAGCAACCGTACTGTTAATAATTAAACAGTTGGGGCCTATTTTAATATTACTGCCTAGCAATACATCTCCCTCAAAAACTGCATTAATATCGATAAAGTTATCAGTGCCTGTTTGGAGATTACCCCGTATATCGATCCGTGTTGCGTCAGCCAAAGTAACACCTTCCGCCATTAATCGTTCGGCCTGTTGCTTTTGGTAGTAGCGCTCAAGATTATTGAGTTGCAGGCGGTTGTTCACGCCCTCAACTTCTTCTATGGACTGAGGTTGTAATGTCTCAATCTGGAACCCTGCATTACGCGCAATGGAAATAATATCTGTCAGGTAATATTCCCCTTGGGCATTCTCATTTCCAATCTGGGGCAACCATTCTTGTAGACAATGACTCGGTAGCGCAAGCACCCCGGTATTTACTTCCGATATTTGCAACTGTTCCCGAGAGGCATCTTTTTGCTCGACAATGGCCATGACCTGGCCATTGTCATCTCTCACGATTCGCCCATAACCCGTAGGATCGCCTAACTCGACAGTGAGTAGCGACATACTCCGGTCGCTCACTTTATGGAGCATACCAGCAATAGTCTCTGAATCGATCAATGGAACATCGCCGTAGAGAATCAGGGCGACACCCTCGGAATCCAATAATGGGGCTGCCTGTGAAACCGCATGGGCTGTACCAAGTTGCTCCATTTGCTCTATATATCGTAGACGATCGCCACAAATACCCGATTTTACTTCCTCGGCCCCATGGCCGGTAACCACCAGGATATTGGCATCGTTAACCGTTTCTGCCGCATCAACCACATGTTGTAGCAAAGGCCGTCCTGCAAGGCGATGTAGTACCTTGGGAAGGCTGGACTTCATCCGGGTGCCTTTTCCTGCAGCAAGAATCACGATATCTGTTGCCATGTGTATTCCCTAGTTTAGGGGTAGTAGTTTCAGGGTATTGGTTTTGGGGTATTTAATCAGGAACCATAGCTGATTGCCACGACTTGGCTCACTCAGATTTTTTCGTTTGCCCATTAAATTAAAGTCACAAAAAAGGGTGGCTAAAGCCACCCTTTTTTATCAGTTACTGGTGTAACTAATGCTTACCACCCAGTTTCTTCCGTAACTGATCAATGGTACGAAGCTGAGCTGCTGCTACAGCCAACTGAGAAGCGGCTCGAGAGTAATCGAACTCACCACTCTGGTTAGAGAGTTCATGTTCAGCTTGCTTCTTAGCTTCCAGTGCAGCGGCTTCATCAAGATCATCCGCACGCAAGGCAGTATCAGAAAGGATGGAAATAAGGTTTGGCTGAACTTCAAGGAAGCCACCGGAGAGGTAATAAATTTCCTCTTCCCCATCCTGCTTTACGATCCGAACTGGACCTGGCTTAAGATCGGTTAGTAACGGTGCATGACCAAAAGTTATACCCAATTCACCCTGGGAACCCGTAGCCACAACCAGCTCAACCAACCCTGAAAACAGGGACTGTTCTGAACTTACAATGTCACAATGGACGGTCATAGACATATCTTAACGCCTTTCTTGCTCTTACTTCAGCTTTTCAGCTTTTTCAACCGCTTCTTCAATGGTGCCGACCATATAGAACGCCTGCTCTGGCAGGTGGTCATAGTCGCCATTAAGAATGCCCTGGAAAGCAGCAATAGTTTGTTTCAATGAAACGTATTTGCCCGGAGAACCAGTGAAGATTTCTGCTACGTGGAATGGCTGGGACAAGAAGCGCTCAATCTTACGAGCACGTGCAACTACTTGCTTATCTTCTTCAGACAGCTCATCCATACCGAGGATAGCAATAATATCTTTCAGTTCTTTAAAACGCTGAAGTACCGACTGCACACCACGGGCCACGTCATAGTGCTCTTGACCAACAACCAGCGGATCCATCTGACGTGACGTTGAATCTAATGGATCTACCGCTGGGTAAATACCTTTAGAGGCAATATCACGACTCAATACAACGGTAGAATCCAAGTGGGCAAACGTCGTTGCAGGAGATGGATCCGTCAAATCATCCGCAGGTACATATACTGCCTGTACCGATGTAATCGATCCAGTCTTAGTAGAAGTAATACGCTCCTGAAGCACACCCATTTCTTCCGCAAGCGTAGGCTGATAACCTACCGCAGATGGCATACGACCCAACAGTGCAGATACTTCTGTACCAGCCAATGTGTAACGATAGATGTTATCAACGAACAACAGTACGTCTTTACCTTCGTCACGGAATTTTTCTGCCATGGTCAAACCAGTCAGTGCTACACGGAGTCTGTTTCCGGGTGGCTCATTCATCTGACCGTATACCATGGCTACTTTTGAATCGCTTGGTGTCTCAACGTTAACAACGCCAGACTCCTGCATTTCAAAATAGAAATCGTTACCTTCACGGGTACGTTCACCAACACCAGCAAACACTGACAAACCTGAGTGCTCAGTTGCGATGTTGTTGATCAGCTCCATCATGTTCACGGTTTTACCAACACCCGCACCACCGAACAAACCAACTTTACCGCCCTTGGCGAACGGACAAACCAGATCGATTACCTTGATGCCTGTTTCCAACAATTCGTTGGACGCTGCCAGCTCGTCATAGGCTGGTGGCTTACGGTGAATAGCAGCACGCTCTTTCTCACCAATAGGACCTTTTTCATCAATGGGGTTGCCTAACACATCCATAATACGACCCAGGGTTTCTATACCAACAGGTACAGAAATGGGTGCATTGGTGTTATTAACACTAAGCCCACGGCTAACGCCTTCAGAAGAACCCATAGCGATGGTGCGTACTACACCGTCGCCCAACTGCTGCTGAACTTCAAGGGTCAAATCTTTTTCTTCAACCTTTAGTGCGTCATACACGTTGGGTACTTGATCACGTGTGAATTCCACATCGATAACAGCGCCGATAATTTGAACGATACGTCCGCTACTCATTGTCCGGTTCCTCTTAAACTAAACCTTTAAAGTCTTTAATTAAACTGCTGCTGCGCCACTAACAATCTCTGACAGCTCTTGTGTAATAGCCGCCTGACGAGCTTTGTTATAAAGCAATTGCAGTTCGTTGATCAGATCACCTGCATTATCCGTGGCGCTCTTCATTGCAATCATACGCGCCGCCTGTTCGCAGGCCTTATTCTCAACGACACCCTGGTAAACTTGGGATTCGATGTAACGAACCAGCAGTCCATCCAGTAGCTCCTTGGCATCGGGCTCATAGAGATAATCCCAATGGTGTTGAAGCTTGTCATCTTCTGTGGGCTCAAGCGGTAATAGCTGCTCGATAACCGGCTTTTGGGTCATGGTGTTCACAAATTCATTTGCCACCACGTACAACCGATCAATTTTACCTTCGTCGTAAGCATCCAGCATAACCTTCACGCCACCAATAAGGTCACTGGCACTAGGGTTATCACCGAGGTCTTTTACTGTAGCGACAATATTGCCACCAAAACTACCAAAGAACGCAGCGCCTTTGTTACCTACGGTACAAAGGTCAATCTGAACCTCTTGATCAGACCAGGTTTTCATGGATTTGATCACTTGTTTGAACAGGTTAATGTTCAAACCACCACACAAACCCCGATCCGTCGAGACAACAATGTAACCAACGCGTTTTATTTCACGCTGCTCCATATATTGGTGCTTATACTCACTAACTGCATTGGCAATCTGACCAACTACTGAGCGAATACGATCGGCATAAGGCTTACCGACTTGTCGGCGCTCCTGTGCTTTGCGCATCTTACTCGCAGCAACCATCTCCATAGCACTGGTAATTTTCTGAGTGCTTTGGATACTAGTGATTTTGGTTTTAACTTCTTTTCCGACAGCCATAATTAATGCCTAATCATGGGGACAGGTTTAAATCTGTCCCCTTAACAAGTTTTACCAAGTCTGGGTGCTGACAAATTTTTCCAGCGCCGCCTTGTAACTGGCTTCAATGTCGTTGTTCCAGTCACCGCTCTGGTTAACCTGATCTAACAGGTCTCCGTGCTCAGCTTTCATGTATGAGAGCAGGGCTGCCTCAAAGTCACCAACCTTATTCACGGCAACTTCTTGCAAATAGCCATTATCTGCGGCGTAAATCATCAGGCCCATCTCAGCAATACTTTGTGGTGCATACTGCTTCTGTTTCATCAGCTCTGTAACGCGCTCACCGTGGTCCAACTGGGCCTTAGTGGCATCATCAAGGTCAGATGCAAACTGGGAGAATGCCGCCAACTCACGATACTGTGCCAGTGCGGTACGAATACCACCGGACAGCTTTTTAACAATCTTGGTTTGTGCAGCACCACCAACCCGAGATACGGAAACACCGGCGTTCATTGCTGGACGAATACCTGCGTTAAACATGTCCGCTTCAAGGAAGATCTGACCATCCGTAATAGAGATTACGTTGGTTGGTACGAATGCAGATACGTCACCAGCCTGAGTTTCAATAATAGGCAACGCTGTTAGTGAACCCGTTTGGCCTTTTACTTCACCGTTGGTGAAGTTTTCAACGTAATTTGCGTTTACACGTGCTGCGCGCTCCAACAAGCGGGAGTGCAAATAGAACACATCACCAGGATATGCTTCACGGCCTGGTGGACGACGCAATAACAAAGAAATCTGACGATAAGCCCAAGCTTGCTTGGTCAAGTCATCATAAATAATCAGAGCATCTTGACCGCGATCCCGGTAGTACTCGCCCATGGTACAACCACCAAAAGGGGCTAAGAACTGCATGGCTGCCGGATCAGAGGCTGTTGCTGCAACAATAATGGTGTGCTCCATGGCACCGTGCTCTTCTAGCTTGCGTACAACCGCAGCAATAGAAGAAGCCTTCTGACCAATTGCCACATAGATACACTTAATGCCAGAACCTTTCTGGTTAATGATGGCATCAACGGCAACGGCTGTTTTACCAATCTGACGGTCACCAATGATCAACTCGCGCTGACCACGACCAATTGGAACCATTGCATCAATTGCCTTCAAACCAATTTGCACCGGCTGATCAACAGATTGACGAGCAATTACACCAGGAGCAACTTTTTCAATTGCATCGGTTAGTTTGGCATTTATCGGGCCCTTACCGTCAATGGGGTCACCCAAAGCGTTAACTACCCGACCTTCCAGTTCTGGGCCTACTGGCACTTCAAGGATGCGGCCGGTGCAACGTGCTTTCTGGCCTTCAGCCAGAGACTGGTAATCGCCAAGGATTACCGCACCAACGGAGTCACGCTCCAAGTTAAGGGCCATACCATAGACACCGCCATCAAACTCGATCATTTCACCGTACATCACATCGGCTAAGCCGTGGATACGAATGATACCGTCTGATACGGATACAATAGTGCCTTCGTTCTGCGCTTCAGAAGAAACATCAAGGCTATCAATTCGCTGCTTGATGATCTCACTGATTTCGGATGGATTCAGTTGCTGCATTTGCTCTGGTCCTCAATCCTATGAATTTAATACTTCGGCTAGTTTGGCCAAGCGTCCGCGAATGGAGCCGTCAATAACGGTATCTCCTGCGCGAACGACTACGCCACCAATCAGGCTGTCATCTACCGACACCTGCATGTTGACCTGACGCTCAAGTTTAGAACTGAGCGCACTAGCCAGCTTTTCTTGTTGTTCCGTGCTGATTTCACTGGCAGACACCACGCTAACCTCTACGGTTTTTTCGCGGTTGGCCTTCAACACTTCAAACTGTTGATAAATCTGTGGCAGTAGTTGCAGGCGACGATTTTCTGCCAAAACCTGAACAAAGCTGCGGCTTTTCTCATTTAAAGCATCGCCACAAACTTCTATGGTTTTTTCTGCCTGTTGAGTCGCTGTATAGCTTGGCGAACTCAGCAGTTTCACTACTACATCTTGCGCTGCTACGGCCGCAGCAACTGCAAGGCTGTCTGACCAGCCTTGAAGATCACTTGCGTCTGCTGCGTATTGAAACGCCGCTTTCGCATAGGGCCGAGCTAAAGTGCTCAATTCAGCCATATCAAACCTCGATTACAGCTGCGCTGCCAGATTATCGACCAACTTGCGATTAACGCTTTCGTCGATGTTTGCCTGCAGGACTTTTTCCGCACCAGCTAAGGCTAGAGTGGCTACTTTGCCACGTAGCTCTTCTTTAGCACGGTTAATTTCCTGCTCGATTTCTGCCTGGGCAGCCACTTTTAAACGATCGCCTTCAGCTCGAGCCAAATCTTTGGCTTCATCAACAATTTGATTGGCTCGCTTGTTTGCTTGCTCAATCACTGCTGCTGCTTCCTGTTTGGCTTCTTTAAGCCGTTCCAGCGCTTTCTCTTGCGCCAGTTCCAGATCACGTGAAGCGCGATCTGCGGCATCTAGACCATCGGCAATCTTGCTTTGACGTTCTTCCATCGCACCGATGAGCGCGGTCCAAACAAACTTCTTGCAGAACCAGATAAAGAACAGAAAAGAGATCAGCTGTCCGATCAGGGTCAGGTTAATATTCACGCCAACACCTCGTTCTTGGAGTTAATAGTTAAGAATCGGGATGTCAAACTTAAGCTGCCACACCTGGGGCAACAGCAAAGATCAGGTACATACCAATACCAACACCGATCATTGGGATCGCATCGATCAGACCAGCCAACAGGAACATTTTACCCTGCAGCATAGGTCCCAATTCTGGCTGACGTGCAGTGCCTTCCAGCAGCTTACCGCCCAACAAACCCATACCAACGGCGGCACCAAGTGCACCAAACCCAACCATAATTGCAGCTGCGATCATGATAAGTTCCATTTTCTTCTCCTAATAACGAAAGTAAGTAACTATGTTTAAAAAGTACTAATGGTTTAAAAAAGTACTAGTGTTTTAAAAAATCAGTGATCTTCGTGCGCCATACTCAGGTACACGACGGTCAACACCATAAAGATAAATGCTTGTAATGTAATAATCAGAATATGGAAGATCGCCCAACCTAGTTGTAAGGCTCCCCCAAAAGCACCCAAAATCAGACCACCACCGTACATCATGGCAATCAAGATAAAGATCATTTCGCCCGCATACATGTTGCCGAACAACCGCAGCCCCAGCGAGAACGGCTTGGCCAAAAGACCTACTATCTCAAGTATGAGATTAATCGGAACAAAAATAGCTTGAACAACCGGGTTTTTAGCGCCAAAGGGTTGTAGAGCCAGCTCACCAATAAAGCCGCCTATACCTTTCACTTTAATGCTGTAATAAATAATCATGCCGAATACAGCGAGCGCCATACCCAGAGTAATATTGGGGTCGGTTGACGGTACAATCTTTTGGAAATGTACACCAGCAAAGCTCATCAAATAAGGAATCACATCGACTGGTATTAAATCCATCAGGTTCATCAGAAAGACCCAGACAAAGATCGTCAGAGCCATCGGTGCAATCCAGGGATTGCGACCGTGGAAGCTATCCTTAACAGTGCCATCCACAAACTCAACCATCATCTCTACAAAGTTTTGAAACCCTGTAGGTACACCCGTGGTGGCTCGCTTTGCTGCGAAACGAAACAGCAGCGCAAAAACAAGCCCAAGACCTATGGACCAACCAAGACTGTCCACATTTACTGCCATAAAGCCCATTTCAGCGGCCTCTTGCGCATTGTGCGCAAAACCCCATCCATGATCAGTATGACCAAATGTCAGATTGGTCAAATGGTGTTGTATGTATTCGGAGCCCGTTTGTTGGGTATCGCCTGCCATTCTTTTTTTCTCTCAAACCAGCAAGGTCTAGTTTATCGGTGGTTTAGCACCTTCACGGCACAAAACCACTGCACAATAATCATGGCGCCATAACTAAGAAACAGGCCGGGTAGATGAAGCGGCTCTATAAAACTAAAAGCCAGTGCAAACAACACCGCGGTGAGCAATAACTTGCCCGTTTCCCCTTTATGTATGGCGCGAAGTATTTCTGGGGCCTGCCTAGCTCCTAAATACCGAAAGGCTAGTCGTGTGAAATAGGCATGAGGGCCTATCTGTATCACTCCACCAATCAGTATGGAATAAGCTGCGGTTGCATCTACCGGCGATATGGCAACTACCATGATCACTAAAATGATCAACTGAGTAATTGCTATCCGACCTACCGGTGGAGCCTTAATGGTAGCTTTCATTTGCCACCCCCCCTTCCGCACAATATGCTCAAACCAACGCCTAGCGCCAGCTCAAACGGGCGGCAATTATAGGGAGTCCCACAAGTAGATTCAACAAAACTTTGATGTAAGTGGCTGGATAAAACAGCAAAACGGATAATAACGATAATTTATTAGAGTTATAGTCTGCTATTACTTGATATGGCTCAATATGCCGTCCAGTTCATCCAAGCTGTTATATTTGAGAACCAGCTTACCCTTTCCCTTGGCGTTATGCTGTATCAATACTGGCACCCCAACCTGATCAGATAGATCATCCTGCAGACGTTTAGTATCCGGGTCAACTCGATGTATTGAGGCTTGCTCAGGCTTTTCTTGCTGTTGTTGCAACCGTCGCACCAGTGCTTCTGTTTGTCTCACTGTCATGCCTTTGACAACAGTGGTCCTTGCCGCCTCAATTTGCCTATGTCCCCCTAGGCCCAGCAACGCTCGGGCGTGACCCATCTCTAGGTCACCATGCTCCAACAGTTTTTGCACCTCTTGCTCAAGGGTCATCAGGCGCATCAGGTTGGTTACTGTGCTACGCGGTTTGCCTACGGCATCCCCCACCTGCTGTTGAGTAAGACCAAATTCCTGCTGTAGGCGAACTAATGCTTGCGCCTCTTCTATCGCATTGAGATCTTCCCGCTGAATATTTTCAATCAGCGCCATAGCGACGGCTGACTCATCAGGTACATCTCTAATCAGTGCAGGTATTGTCTCTAGCCCCGCTAGTTGGGCTGCTCTCCACCGACGCTCACCCGCAATAATTTCATAGCTATCAATACCAATTGGACGGACAACGATTGGCTGCATGACCCCTTGAGCCCGGATAGAGTTGGCTAGATCTTCTAATGCCTCCGGATGCATATCCCTGCGTGGCTGGTATTTGCCCCTGGACATAAACTCAACGGGCAACTCATTCAGGGTATCCCGCTGAATAACCACGCGCTCTTCTACGGTGTTCGTTTCGCCCCCCATACCCAAAAGGGCATCAAGACCGCGGCCCAAACCTTTTCTCTTCACCATAACTTAACCTGTTGTTTCTGCCGGTACTCTGACAACCGCCTTGGCTCGACGAATAATTTCACCGGCCAACCCAAGGTAGGCAAGCGCACCCTTTGAATTCTTGTCGTAGGCTAGCGCAGGCTGACCATAGCTGGGCGCTTCAGCAAGGCGAACATTGCGGGGAATAGCAATACGGTAAACCTTATCACCAAAATGGCTTCTCAGTTGGGCGGTCACCTCATTGGTAAGACTGTTACGGGGGTCATACATCGTGCGAAGGATGCCTTCCAATTGTAATTTTGGGTTAAGAAACTGACCTATTTTTCGAATAGTATCGTGCAGTGCCGACAACCCTTCCAGCGCATAGTATTCACATTGCATTGGAACAATTACCCCATCACAAGCCACCAAAGAATTGAGTGTCAGCATGCTCAGGGAAGGAGGGCAGTCGATAATGATGTAGTCATAGCGGTTTTTTACCCTGGAGAGGGCATGTCGCAATCGACTTTCTTTATTCTTAACCTGAAGCAACTCAACCTCAGCTGCCGTCAGATCACCATTAGCCGGTAACACATCAAAATGGCCGGATTCACAACGTTGCATGGCTTCTTCTGTGGTCGACGCTCCGATCAAGACATCCAATATCGTAGTTTTCTGGCTATTTTTATTGACCCCGCACCCCATGGTTGCATTTCCCTGAGGGTCCATGTCCACCAGTAGAATTCGCTTACCATAGCTGGCCAGCGATGCAGCAAGATTAACGCTGGTCGTCGTTTTTCCCACACCGCCTTTTTGGTTGGCAATGGCAAATATCTTGCTCAATATGGTTTCCTCAACTGGGTGCGATTTCGATCAAGTGTCGCTCGCCATCGACACCAGGCACCTGAAGCTGGTGCGAGGCAACGACATTATAGTGTTTTGGCAAAGCACTCAACTCCTTCACTGGATATTGCCCTTTCATGGCATAAAAACGCCCATTCTCTCCAATTAAATGGGCGCATTTTTCCACCATGTCCTTCAGGCTAGTAAATGCTCTGCTGGTCACACCATCAAATAGTCTTGTGGGCTGATAAGCTTCAACCCGACTTTGGTTCTCGGTGACATTATTGAGCCCTAGCTGGGTTCGCACCTGAAATAGAAAGCGGGTTTTTTTACCATTGCTGTCTAGCAGAGTGAACTGACGTTCCGGATAGATGATTGCCAGAGGGATTCCCGGCAACCCGGGCCCAGTACCCACATCGATGATTCGTTCTCCTTTCACCAAGGGTGCAATACTGAGACTGTCGAGCAGATGCAATCGAAGCATTTGCTCCGGCTCACGAATTGAGGTGAGGTTGTAAGCGCCATTCCACTTTTCAAGCAACTCCAAGTAATCCAGCAGCTGACTAACTTGGCGGTCTGATAGCACCAATGAAAGTTGCTGTAATCCCTCACGTAATATGAGTTCGTGGTCTTTGCTTACGAGCTTTTGCCTCACCACTTAGGCTATTTTCTTTGCTGTCATGGATTTTTTCTTCAAATAGACTAATAGCAAAGACAGGGCTGCAGGGGTAATACCAGGTATACGAGATGCCCTAGCTAATGTTTCCGGCCTCGCTTCTTTTAGTTTTTGTTTGACCTCATTAGACAAGCCATTAACCACGTCATAGTCAAAGTCCACCGGTATAGCGGTTTTTTCCTGACGGCGCATTTTGTCAATTTCATCCTGCTGACGATCTATATAGCCCGCATACTTGGCATCTATTTCTACCTGCTCGGCCACATCTTCAGCCACCCCCGCAACCACTCCATTCACCGCATCAAGCTCAACAATATCGCTATACCCCAACTCAGGCCGCTTAAGCAGATCAAGTAAACTGTATTCTCTTCCTGGGGCAGACCCTGTTTTTTGTTCTACGATTTTCGCCTGATCAGACATCGGCTGAATCCAACAACCCCTAAGGCGCTGCTGTTCTTGCTCTACCGCTTCACGCTTTTCGCTAAAAGCTTTCCATTGATGATCATCCACCAATCCCAACTCCCGGCCCTTCTCCGTCAATCGCTGATCAGCATTATCCTGACGAAGTAATAACCGATACTCCGCCCGACTGGTAAACATCCGATAAGGCTCCTGGGTGCCCATTGTGATCAGGTCGTCGACCAAAACCCCAATATAGGCTTCATCGCGGCGGGGACACCATGCCTCCTTATCTTGCACCAGTAATGCGGCATTAGCACCTGCGAGCAGCCCTTGCGCTGCGGCTTCTTCGTAACCCGTCGTACCATTAATCTGGCCAGCAAAGAACAGGCCGCCCATACTCTTGGTTTCCAGGGAATACTTCAAATCCTGAGGATTAAAATAATCATACTCGATGGCATAACCGGGGCGGGTGATATGAGCATTCTCAAACCCCTTAATGGAGCGCACTAACTGCATCTGCACATCAAAAGGCAGGCTTGTGGATATTCCATTAGGGTAGAGCTCGTGAGTAGTAAGCCCCTCCGGTTCAATAAAGATCTGATGGTTATCCTTATCCGCAAAGCGGACTACTTTATCCTCTATAGACGGGCAATAGCGGGGGCCCACCCCTTCAATCACACCGGTATACATGGGAGAACGATCCATCCCTCCACGAATAATTTCATGTGTCTTCTCATTGGTGTGGGTGATATGGCAGCAGACTTGCTCCGGATGTTCCGACACACTCCCCAGATAGGACATTACTGGTTCAGGCTTATCTCCCCACTGGGGTTGCAGCCCCTCAAAATTGACACTACGGGCATCAATACGGGGCGGTGTGCCCGTTTTCAGGCGATCCACACGCAATGGTAACGCTCGCAATCGATTCGCTAAACCAATTGATGGTGGGTCGCCCGCTCGGCCTCCAGCATGATTTTCCAAACCAATATGGATCTTTCCACCCAGAAAGGTTCCCGCCGTTAACACCACCGCCTTTCCTGAAAAACGTAACCCCATCTGGGTAACAACACCGGTAACACGGTGGCCTTCGATAATCAGATCATCCACCGCCTGCTGAAAAATGGATAGGTTAGGCTGATTTTCCAGTATTTGGCGTACAGTGTTCTTATACAGCACTCGGTCTGCCTGAGCTCGCGTTGCCCTAACCGCGGGTCCCTTCCGTGAATTCAAAACCCGAAATTGTATCCCGCCTTTATCCGCTGCATGGGCCATAACACCACCCAGAGCATCGACCTCTTTCACTAAGTGGCTTTTACCAATTCCGCCAATCGCCGGGTTACAAGACATTTGCCCCAGTGTTTCAATATTATGCGTCAACAGTAGCGTGCGGCACCCCATACGCGCAGCAGCTAAACTGGCTTCTGTACCGGCATGGCCGCCACCAATGACTATCACATCGAAGCTATTTGGGTAATGCATAACAACAGACCAATCATAGATTTTAAAAATGGGCCGATATTATAAAGCAAACCGCTAAAGAATCATTGTTAGGCTGAAAAGACCTTTTTTATCCTTTTTAATATTAAATAGTTATTTCTACTTATATATAGGTAAGTATATAAAGATTAATATTGTTATTATTATTAAGCTCCTGGTTTTCTGTGGGTAGTCATAAATTAACCTCTAGTATCAAAGAGATAGAAAGATGATAACCAGCAGCACAAGCTGATCTAAAGCTGGTTTTAATGCTCTCTTAAGCTGTGTAGCAAATCGGTAGTTACCCACAGGGATACAGAAATCCAAGTTATCCCCAAAATAGTCCAAGGGTTTTCCAGGGAGTTCTACAGGCGATTATCCACAGCTTAATCAAGGCTGTGGATAAGTGGTTGTACCCTAAAGATAAACCTGTGGATAAAAAGGGAGTAAGATTATTTCTCTGAAGGATCGATCTTTCGTTGATATAGACGCACTTTTTCTTTAAAATCGCCCGCCCCTCAAGGGGATTAGTCAGCTAACGGAAGTCAGACATGAAAAGAACATTTCAGCCCAGCGTCCTGAAACGCAAGCGTACACACGGTTTTCGTGCTCGCATGGCCACTAAAAGTGGTCGTATGGTGATCAATCGTCGTCGTGCTAAGGGCCGCAAGCGCCTAGCCGCATAATTGTTCGCCTATTCTTTAGGGTAAGACTTTTAGGGCAGGACTGTGCCAGAGGTGCATGCCTGAACAGAACATGCCCGAATTAACTTTTTGCAGAAATAAGCGCCTTCTAACAGCCCGGTCCTACCAGGCTGTTTTTGGTGACACCCGCTATAAGGTTGCCCACCCCAACCTTTTATTGCTAGCCAGACCCAATCAATTGTCTCATCCACGGTTGGGCCTTGTGGTAGCAAAGAAACATATTCGACACGCAGTGAACCGCAACCGTGTGAAACGGGTAGTGCGTGACACCTTTCGTTTGGTTCAACATCAGTTAGATTCGGTCGATGTTGTGTTTCTTGTCCGTCCTGGTATGGATAGATTGTCACCTAAAGAGCAAACCGAATTACTGGAAAAGACTTGGCTGCGCTTATCGCGGAAGTTACAAGTGGATCCATCATGCGTAAATTGATGGTGGTCTGTATAAAAGGGTATCAGTTATTTGTTAGCCCATTCATCGGTAACAATTGTCGGTTTTATCCTAGTTGTTCGTGTTATGCAGAAGAGTCTGTTGATCAATATGGTGTGTTAAAGGGGGGTTACCTTACCCTGCGCCGCCTTATAAAATGTCACCCTTATCATGCCGGGGGATATGACCCGGTTCCCCAACCCAAACAAAAAACTGAGTTGAAATAACTATGGATTGGCAACGTTCATTACTTATTGCTGCCATGCTGGCGGTGGTTTATATGCTGTTTCTGGAATGGAATACTTTTCAAGAAGCGAATACACCAAAAGTGGATACTGCCACTGCTGAAGCAATGGTAACCCCAGAGTTGCCAACCCCTGAATTGCCAGATATTGATACGACCAATGTATCAGTACTGGCTGGCGAGCTGCCAATAATCCCAGAGGTGCAACTAGAACAGGCTGCCGAACCAGTAGCTGCTGCGAACACTCGACTGGTTCGAGTCTCTACAGATGTGCTGACGGTACTGATTGATACCTTAGGTGGTGACATCGTGAGGGTTGAGCTGCCGAAACACCTAACGGCGTTGGGTGAAACAGACAACCCTTTCATCTTGCTTAATCGAACGGCCACTACGACGTATATAGCCCAGAGTGGTTTGGTCGGCATAAATGGTACTGACACCAGAGCAGGAAGACCGTTGTTTAAAGTCAGTGCGGATCATTACACGATGGAGTCTGGGCAGGAAGCGTTACAGGTAGACCTAACACTCCAGCAAGGAAATGTCCTGATTACCAAGCAGTTCCATTTTAACCGTGGAGACTATTTGGTGGGATTGACTTATCAGGTAGATAACCAGAGTAGTCAACCGTGGAAAGCAGGGTTGTTTGGGCAAATAAAGCGTGACAGCCACAACCCCACAGTTGGAAACAGTATGGGAATGGCGCCTTTCTTGGGTGCAGCGATGACCAGTACAGAAGAAAATTACAAAAAAATGGACTTCGAAGATATCGAGGAAGAGTCTTTCAAGGACACCGTGACCGGTGGTTGGCTCGCCATGGTACAACATTACTTTATTAGCGCCTGGGTACCCGACCAGAAAACGACCAACACATTTAATTTACGGAAGTTGGGTAATCAAGATCTGTATGTTCTTGGGTTTACCTCTCCACAGGTAACTGTAGAGCCGGGTGAGCAGGGTGAGCTTCGCGCTGCTTTTTATGCGGGGCCAAAGGATCAGTATCGGCTTGAAAAAATCTCTCCCTACCTCGATTTAACGGTCGATTATGGTTGGCTTTGGTGGATTGCAAAACCATTGTTTTGGGTGCTCTACCAGCTTCATGAGTTTCTTGGTAACTGGGGCTGGTCGATTATTCTGTTAACCATGATGATCAAGGCGGCCTTTTTCCGCCTTTCAGCTACTAGCTACAAATCTATGGCAAACATGCGGAAACTGCAGCCAGAGATGGCCCGCCTGAAAGAGTTGTATGGAGACGACAAACAGAAAATGTCGCAAGAAACCATGAGCCTGTACAAGAAGGAGAAGGTGAACCCCATGGGAGGGTGTTTGCCTATTCTGGTACAAATGCCGGTGTTTATTGCGCTTTATTGGGTGTTGCTGGAGAGCGTTGAGTTGCGTCACTCTCCCTGGATTCTTTGGATCCAGGATTTGTCGATAAAAGACCCCTATTTTGTGCTTCCCTTGATAATGGGCGCCAGTATGTTTATTCAGCAGAAGCTGAACCCTACCCCGCCTGACCCTACTCAGGCGAAGGTCATGCAGATGATGCCTATTGCTTTCACTTTCTTCTTTATGTTCTTCCCTGCGGGGTTGGTCCTTTACTGGACCGTGAACAATGGGCTATCCATCATTCAACAGTGGTTGATAACCCGCCAGGTTGAAGGTGCATCGGTAAAAAAATAGGATAAGAAGGGCTCCTCATAGGGAGCCTTTTTTTCTGGAATATTAAAATGTTATCTGCCAGTGATCAGGACACCATAGCAGCTATTGCCACACCACCGGGTCGAGGTGGTGTGGGTATTTTACGAATATCAGGGAAAAACCTATCCCCCTTTTTTGATGGGTTTTTGGCAAAAACACCAGAGCCAAGACAAGCACTGTTTACTGCCTTTTTAGGTACTGATGGATTAGCGATTGACCAGGGTGTGGCCATCTACTTTTCCGCGCCTCATTCATTCACTGGTGAGCATATTCTGGAGCTACAGGGCCACGGTGGCCCCGTTATTATGGACGCTCTGTTACGCCGAGCTCTGGCATTAGGTGCTCGCCTAGCAAGACCAGGTGAGTTTTCTGAGCGTGCTTTTCTTAACGACAAAATAGATCTTGCGCAGGCTGAGGCAATTGCCGACTTGATCGATGCTACCTCTGATCAGGCCGCCCGCTGCGCGCTCCGCTCGCTACAGGGCGAGTTTTCTACACGAATCCATCGTTTGGTTGAATCCCTGACGGCACTAAGAATTTATGTTGAAGCGGCCATTGATTTTCCGGAGGAGGAAATAGATTTTTTGGCAGATGGCAAAGTGTCCACCGACCTCGATGTGTTACAGAAACAGCTGAAGACCGTTATTGAGCAGGCCTATCAGGGTTCTCTGATGAGAGAAGGGATGACGGTGGTTATAGCGGGCAAGCCCAACGCCGGAAAATCGAGCCTGCTAAACGCATTATCTGGTAAGGATAGTGCTATTGTGACTCATATTGAAGGAACAACCCGTGATGTGCTTCGAGAGCAGATCCATATTGATGGTATGCCTCTTCATATCATTGATACTGCCGGATTAAGGGACACGGGTGATGCGGTTGAACAAGAGGGCATTAGACGCGCCTGGCAGGAAATTGATCATGCTGACCGTATCCTGTTCGTTATCGATAGTGCCCAGGATTACTCCTTGGAACCTAGAAATAACTGGCCGGAATATTTTGAGCGTTATCCAGAGCGAGACTCTACCGGGAAGGGTAACCTTAGTTTTGTCTTGAACAAGGGGGATATCTCTGGGCTACCGGTTGGGCTTTCTAACAATGGTCATCCAGTAGTCACCTTGTCCGCGAAACAGGGGGCCGGGCTGAATATTCTCACCGAACACCTGAAAGAATGCATGGGCTATACCGGAAGTAATGAAGGTAGTTTCACAGCAAGGCGGCGCCATAGCGAAGCACTTCAGGTGGCACAAGAATATTTAAGTGCAGGTACAGCGCAGTTGAATGAAGCCGGCGCCGGTGAACTGCTGGCTGAAGACCTGAGACTGGCTCAACAGTCACTCGCTGAAATTACGGGTGAATTTACTTCTGACGATTTGCTGGGCAGAATTTTTTCCAGTTTTTGTATTGGAAAGTAATCCCCCCCTTTTTTTTTCGTTACCAGCTCTATCAACATATCCACCAGACAGCGTTTTCGCTAACTTATTCATAAGACAGGTATTCTCCGGTCAGCCCACAAAATGCCAACAGGTTATACACAGGGAGTGGTCAAAAAACACCCAACAAATACTTCCGATACTGTGCAAAACTACAGCTCGATATATATTCGTAACCATCTGATATATAAGCATATTACTGGAAACCCCGCTAAATATTTTTTTTACAAAAGGTGTGGATAACTCCATTCGTTGTGGCTAAACTAAAGGCCAAATAAAAATGTCATCTATTAGAATCGAATGGCAGAATAAAGGGGAAAAACTTGGCTCAAGCCTCGTGGGATAAATGTCTAGGATACCTTCAGGAAGAACTACCTGCACAGCAGTTCAATACCTGGATAAGGCCACTACAGTTAGATGTTCGTCAGGGTGATGAACCTCAATCATCAACCGATATTCGGTTGCTTGCACCCAACCGTTTTGTGAGAGATTGGGTCTCAGATAAGTTTCTCGAGAGGATTGTTGAAATCTACCAACAGCTTCAAGGTGAGCGGTGCAAGGTAATCGTTGAGTCCAGTACAAGCCCGCAACCCATTTATCAGGAAGAAGAAGCGCTACCGGTGCTTCCAACGGTGCTGGAAAAAGCCTCGTTTCCCGCAACAACCCGCATCCAAGTCCAGCCCGAGGTTAGAAAATCGGATGTTGAAGGCGGGCTAAACCATCGAAGCAATATCAACCAGACCTTCACCTTTCAGTCATTTGTTGAGGGTAAATCAAACCAGCTTGCTTTAGCGGCTTCCCGGCAGGTAGCCGAAAACCCAGGAGGTTCTTATAACCCACTATTTATTTATGGTGGCGTTGGGTTGGGTAAGACCCATCTTATGCACGCTGTGGGGAATGCGTTGAGGGAACAAAAACCCAATGCAAAAATTATTTACCTCCACTCAGAGCGCTTTGTGGCCGATATGGTTAAGGCGCTACAGTTAAATGCCATCAACGATTTTAAGCGCTTTTACCGCTCTGTTGATGCGTTACTGATTGATGACATCCAGTTCTTTGCCGGCAAGGAGCGTTCCCAAGAAGAGTTTTTCCACACCTTCAATGCGTTGCTTGAGGGTGGTCAGCAAATGATTCTGACTTGTGATCGTTACCCGAAGGAAATAGATGGCCTTGAAGAGCGACTAAAATCCCGCTTTGGTTGGGGGCTTACCGTTGCTGTTGAGCCGCCAGAACTGGAAACTCGAGTCGCGATTCTGATGAAAAAGGCACACCAGGCAAAAGTAGATCTTCCCAATGACGCCGCTTTTTTCATTGCTCAACGTATCCGCTCCAATGTTAGAGAGCTTGAAGGAGCACTTAAAAGGGTGATAGCAAGTGCTCACTTCACGGGGGTTCCTATCAATATTGAGCTTATTCGAGAATCCTTAAAGGACCTTTTGGCACTTCAGGATAAACTGGTCACCATTGATAATATTCAGCGGGTGGTCTCTGAGTACTACAAGGTTAAAATGTCCGAGTTTTTATCCAAGCGACGAAGTCGGTCTATAGCTAGGCCGAGACAAGTGGCGATGGCTCTTGCCAAGGAGCTGACAAATCATAGCCTGCCAGAGATCGGAGAGGCCTTTGGTGGCCGTGATCATACGACGGTTCTGCATGCGTGTAGAAAGGTGAAAGAGCTGCAGGAAACGAGTCGAGATATTAACGAGGATGTTAAGCAGTTATTAAGAACGTTAACTACCTGATTATTCGCAGCTTTTGGATTATTATAAGCCACCCTTTTTATCTAGCTTACTTGGAAGATATTAACCGATGAAGTTCTCAGTTTCCCGCGAAGATTTTCTGAAGCCCTTACAGCTGGTTGTTGGAGTAGTAGAACGGCGCCAGACACTCCCCATTTTATCTAACGTCCTCATTAACCTTAATGATGGTCGGTTGTCTCTCACGGGGACCGATCTCGAGGTGGAGATTGTTGGCCATTTATCACTGGTCTCACCTGCTGAGAGCGGGGAGATAACGGTACCGGCTCGCAAGTTGATGGATATCTGCCGCTCTTTACCCGATGGAGCTGAGATCACACTTTCTGAAGAGGGTGGGCGTGTTCAAGTCACCAGTGGGCGGAGTCGTTTTACGCTGTCTTCTCTCCCGGCCAATGAATTTCCCAATGTGGATGATGGGCCCGGGAAGTGTGAGTTTTCTATTGAGCAGAGTTCGTTAAAACAACTTATTGATCACACCGCGTTTGCTATGGCGCAACAGGATGTTCGGTATTACCTTAATGGAATGTTGCTAGAGGTAGGCAATGATCGAGTTCGTGCGGTGGCGACTGATGGCCATAGGTTGGCCATGATGGATACTCAGGTTGCCGACCTTACAGAGGAGTTAACCCAGGTTATTCTTCCTCGCAAAGGGGTCATAGAGTTATCTCGCCTGCTGTCAGATGAGGGCGAGGTTTCTGTTGTACTAGGTAATAACCATATTCGTATCGCTACAGCAGATTTTCGTTTCACCTCCAAGCTGGTAGATGGCGCCTACCCAGACTATGACCGGGTGCTGCCAAAAGGCGGGGATAAGCAAATGGTGGGTAGCCGTGAAGAGCTGAAAAATGCTTTTAGCCGTACCGCGATATTGTCTAATGAAAAGTATCGAGGTGTTCGCCTATTATTATCAGAAGGTCAATTGACGCTGGTTGCTAACAACCCTGAGCAAGAAGAGGCACAGGAGGAAGTAACCGTTAATTATTCCTCAGATGAACTGGAAGTAGGCTTCAATGTTAGCTATGTCATTGATGTACTTAATGTTTTACGTGGGGAGACTGCTCGCTTTACGCTATCTGACGCGAACAGCAGTGCTCTGATAGAAGACCCTGAAAATGAAAGTGCCGTGTATGTTGTTATGCCGATGCGGCTCTGATTATTCACTCAACACCATCTAAAATGTATCTACAGAAGCTGGATGTGCATGGGTTGAGAAACCTGAGGCAGATCCAGCTTTCATTATCACCCGGAGCCAATTTATTTTACGGCTCAAATGGTAGCGGCAAAACAAGTGTGCTAGAAGCACTCTATTTGCTAGGTCGTGGCCGCTCTTTCCGCACCCGCACATTAAGTCCTGTTATTAATCAGGGTGGGGATACTTGCACGGTCTTTGGGCTGCTGAAAAAAGAGGGTAAAGAAATACCGCTGGGTGTCAGTCGGTCGAGGCAGGGAGATTTTCTATTTAAAGTAGATGGAGAGCCCGTCACTAGTGCGTCTAGTCTCGCTGAGGCTATGCCATTATTAATACTTAATTCAGATAGTTTTCATCTGCTGGATGGTGGGCCCCAGTTTCGTAGGCAGTTTATCGATTGGGGTGTGTTCCACGTGGAACATAACTACCGGAATACCTGGCAAAGGTTTCGCAGGGCCTTGAAACAGCGCAATTCACTGCTTCGGCGTGATAGAATAGACGAGGCGTTGTTGGGAGTTTGGGATGCTGAATTTGTTAGTTTAGCGGAGCAGATTAATCGCTACCGTGAACAGTACCTAGCAGATTTGATACCCAGAATTAGTGCAGTACTGGCAGAGCTCACGCCTTTAGAGGGGTTTGAGTTCAAGTATTATGCAGGTTGGGATAGCACGAAGAGCTTAACGGATATATTGCTGTCAGACCGCCAGAGAGATATTCAGGGAAAAACAACACATCATGGGCCTCATCGGGCGGATCTACGGGTACGGTTCAACAAGCAACCGGCTAATGATTTGTTATCCAGAGGGCAGATTAAAATTCTCGTTACTGCCATGCAGATAGCACAGGGCTACCTGTACCATGAGCGAACGGGGTGTCAGTGTCTATACCTACTGGATGACCTGCCGTCAGAGCTAGATATACAGCATAGAAGCAAAGTCGGTGAGCTTTTGTATCGACTAGGTGCACAAGCCTTTATAACCGGTGTCATTCGGGAGGATTTAAGATCATCCTGGCCTGAAGATGATAAAAACATCCGCATGTTCCACGTGGAACATGGGCGTATTGCACAAGAATAGGTGTTAATACTAAAACATAGAAATTTAGGTTTCTCGTATGAATGAAGAGCAGAACTACGATTCGTCAAGTATTAAGGTGTTGAAAGGCCTAGATGCTGTTCGTAAGCGTCCTGGAATGTATATTGGCGATACCGATGATGGCACTGGTTTACATCACATGGTCTTTGAAATTGTCGATAATTCTATCGATGAGGCATTGGCGGGCCATTGCTCAGAAATACGGGTTACGATCCACCCGAATGAGTCTATTACCGTCTCAGATAATGGTCGTGGTGTTCCCACAGAAATCCATGAAGAGGGTGTTTCTGCAGCTGAAGTGATTATGACGGTGCTTCATGCGGGCGGAAAGTTTGATGAGAATAGCTACAAAGTCTCCGGTGGGCTCCATGGTGTGGGTGTTTCCGTGGTGAATGCACTTTCAAAGGATCTACGGCTAACTATTAGGCGGGGTGGCAATATACACGAGCAGCATTATAGCTACGGTGTGCCGCAGGCACCTTTGGCTGTGGTGGGCCAAGCGACTGAAACAGGTACAGAGGTACACTTTGTGCCATCGGAAGACACCTTCAACAATATCATTTTTCACTATGAAATATTGGCTAAACGCCTGAGAGAGCTATCATTTCTAAACTCCGGTGTTCGAATCGTGTTAAAGGACGAGCGAACAGGAAAAGAGGATATTTTTCAATACGATGGCGGCCTACGAGCCTTCGTTGAATACTTGAACACCAACAAAACAACCATCAATCAGGTGATGCACTTCAATGTTCAGCGTGATGACGGCGTTGGTGTTGAGGTTGCGCTGCAATGGAATGACAGTTATCAGGAAAATATTTTTTGCTATACCAACAACATTCCGCAACGAGATGGCGGTACACACCTAGCAGGATTTAGGTCTGCGCTTACCCGAAGCCTTAATACCTACATTGAAAAGGAAGGGTTGGGCAAAACCAATAAGGTCAACACTACCGGAGATGATGCCCGGGAAGGGTTGACGGCTGTTCTCTCGGTGAAAGTACCAGACCCCAAGTTTTCCTCACAAACCAAAGATAAATTGGTTAGCTCGGAAGTAAAAACGGCAGTTGAGCAGGAAATGGGTGCTAATTTAACGGACTATTTGCTGGAAAACCCGAAAGAAGCCAAGAGTGTTGTGATGAAAATGGTGGATGCAGCTCGGGCGCGTGAGGCTGCACGGAAGGCGCGTGAAATGACACGACGTAAAGGTGCATTAGATATCGCAGGACTTCCCGGCAAGTTGGCAGACTGCCAGGAGAAGGACCCCGCACTCTCAGAATTGTACTTGGTGGAGGGTGACTCTGCAGGCGGCTCAGCAAAACAGGGCCGAGATCGCCGAACACAGGCAATTTTGCCACTGAAAGGCAAAATCCTTAATGTGGAAAAAGCTCGGTTTGACAAAATGTTGTCCAGTGTTGAAGTGGGAACGCTCATCACTGCTTTGGGGTGTGGTATTGGAACGGAAGAATTCAACGCCGATAAACTTCGATATCACACTATCCTGATCATGACCGATGCGGATGTGGATGGTTCGCATATCCGAACGTTATTGCTGACATTTTTCTTTCGGCAAATGCGGGAACTGGTCGAGCGTGGCAATATTTACATTGCACAGCCTCCTCTGTACAAGATCAGCAAAGGTAAGCAAGAGCAATATCTTAAGGATGATCAAGCACTTACGGCATTTTTAACACAGACAGCACTGGAAAACTCTAGCCTACATGTCAATGCTGATGCACCCAGAATCAGTGGTAGTGCTCTAGAAACCCTAGTGACAGACTACCGCCGTGTGATGACGATCATCGAGCGAATGTCTCGCGTATATCCTGAGGACATTTTACAAAAGCTGGTCTATATGCCGGCACTTAATACTGACAGTCTTAGTGATAAAGCCCAGGTTGAGGATTGGTGTAAAACACTGTCTGAGTCGCTGGAGCAAGAGAACAAGGCTGGTAGCCACCGTTATCAAGTCGTGGTTGAGCTCGACAGTGAGCGCCAGGTTTACCTGCCTTGCGTAGAAATTACAGCCCACGGCGTGCCAACCAACTACCGTTTCAACTATGACTTTTTTGTTTCTGGTGAATATGCTGCCATCGTCTCTCTTGGTAAGCAACTCCAGGGGCTGATCGAGGAGGGTGCATATATTCAGCGTGGGGAGCGTTCTAAGCCCGTGGAGAGTTTTAGTGCGGCTCTGGAATGGCTAATGAATGAATCTCGCCGTGGTTATAATATACAGCGTTATAAAGGGCTGGGTGAAATGAACCCGGAGCAGTTGTGGGATACCACGATGAACCCTGAAACACGGCGTATGCTGAAGGTTACGATTGAGGACGCTATAGGCGCTGATCAGATGTTTAACACTTTGATGGGCGATCAGGTGGAACCACGTCGAGAGTTTATTGAAACCAACGCATTAGCAGTTACTAACCTGGATATATAGACATATATTGGCAAGCATAAAAAAACTGGCCTATTTAGGCCAGTTTTTTTATATCCTAAATTATTCTTCGTGCTGGCGCCAAAGATCACCGTCAGTCTTGCGGCGACCTGAATTTTTTCTACGATCCTCCTTACCTGGTTCGAAGCGAACTTCTTGGCGGCGGTCAGTTTTTTTTCGACGCAGTTCTTTTCGTTGTTCTGGGCCGTTATAGGTTCCGTTATCAAAAGTGTTCATAGCATCCATTCATTATTTTATAGTTAACAGGGTAGAAGCAGTTTAGGCGACAGTAAACTGGAAATCCAGAAACGACTGACTGGCGCCAGTCAGGAATGGGAGAGTGTTTTCTGGGTTGATTCTATCCAGCCCTTTACTTGCTCTGTTAATTGTCGGCTATCAATACCAGCAGTCTCGATGGGCTCACCAATGACCATATGGATGCGGCCGGGCCATTTGATAAATCGGTGAGCGGGCCAACAGTAGCCGGCATTCTGGGCAACGGGTAAAACAGGTACACCGGCAGCAATGGCCAGAGCTGCACCACTACGACCGTAGTTTCCGCTCTGCCCTATCGGTGTTCGAGTTCCCTCGGGGTAAATTAGCACATTATTACCTTGAGCTAAGCGCTGCTTACCCTGCGCCAGTATTTGTTTCATGGCTTCTCTAGGGTTGCTGCGGTTTATAGCGATGGGATGCATAAAGTAGAGGCCCCAGCCAAAAAAAGGTATCCAGAAAAGCTCTTTTTTTAGGATGGTGCTAACGGGACGCAATAGCCGCTGAAGATAGAAGGTTTCCCAGCCTGACTGATGTTTGCTCAGTACGACACAGGGAGTGTCAGGGATATTCTCCAAGCCATCTACCTGAAGAGTAATTCCACAGCTGAAATTCAACCACTTAATGATAATAGCATTTGCCCAAGTCACCACATTCTGGCGTATCTGGTATGGCATTAAAGGTCCAATCGTGCAGGCAATTGTGCCGAAAACAACCAAAACTATCGCATAAATCACGTAAAATAGCACAGAACGTGTAAAAGCTACTGCAGTTTTCATTGTTATTTTTCAGCCTCTTGATTAGCCAAAAGATAATCCACCACTCGGGCTAAATCGTCAAACACTCTGGCCTGTTGCAAGACCACATCGTTTTGTTCTGCTAACTTAGGTTCAGTTGTTGCTCCCTTGCCGGTGCGGACCAGAATAGGGGTACAGTGATGTGTGGTACCCGCTTGAAGGTCGCGGAGGCTATCACCAACAATGGGTACACCCATCAAAGGCATACCAAACTCACTGGAGATAGCATCGAGTAAGCCTGGAGCAGGTTTGCGGCAGCTACAGCTATCGTCAGGGCTGTGAGGACAATAAAAAATACCAGCGAGCTCAGTATCAGTCTCAGCCAGTAAATCGTTTAGTTTGGCGTGCATAGCCTCTAGGTCATCTAGGTCAAACAAGCCACGGCCAATGCCTGATTGGTTGGTGGCTACCACCACGGTATAGCCTGCCTGATAAAGGCGGGCAATGGCGTCAATACTGCCAGGCAGAGGGCGCCATTCCTCTACGGACTTAACATAGGAGTCAGAGTCTTCGTTGATGACCCCATCGCGATCCAGAATAACGAGCTTGGTCATTTTTCTAATGCCGTTTTGGGCAAGATAAAAGCCATCGAATTTACAGCTTATTTCACGGGTGCCAGTAGTGAAATATCGGCCACTTCCAGGAACAGGTTACGTAATTGCTGCAATAAAGCCAGTCGATTGTTACGCAAAGCGTCGTCATCCACCATGACCATAACATCATCAAAGAACTGATCCACAGGTTGTCGTAATTTGGCCAAGCGTTTCAGTACGTCGGTGTAGTCGCGATCCTGTTGGAGTGGTTTTACTTCACCAGTAAGCTCTGCCAGAGACAGTGCCAAGGCTTTTTCCGCATTATCTATCAGTAGAGTATTATCCACTTCCACAGGTATTGTGCTGTCGGCTTGTTTAGACAAAATATTAGAGACTCGCTTATTTGCCGCCGCTAATGCGGCCGCTTCAGAGAGCTGGTTGAAGGCATGAACAGCCTGAACTCGCTGGTGAATATCCAGAGGGTTGCTAAGTTGTCTAGCCGCAACTGCTTGAAAGACTTCCGTTGGGATCCTTTCATCTTCATACCAAGCTCTGAAGCGATCTAGCATGTAAGTAAGTACTTGCTTGGCCGTGTTCTCAATAGTGTCGGGTTTAGCGTCTAATCCAGTATGCTGGGAGGCTGCGGCAGTCAGTGCTTCACGAAGATCAAGGTCGATACCCCGTTCTACAATTATCCTCAAGACACCAAGGCTAGCGCGTCGAAGCGCAAAGGGATCCTTGGAGCCGGTGGGTGGCTGACCAATACCAAAAATACCCACCAGCGTATCTAGTCGATCGGCGAGTGCCAGTGTGGCACCGGTGGCGGTGGCTGGGATTGAGTCGCCGGCAAAGCGAGGCAAGTATTGCTCAAATAAGGCTTCGGCCACTTCGGCGTGCTCACCATCATTGGTGGCATAGTAGCGTCCCATGGTTCCCTGCAAGTCATCAAACTCACCGACCATTTCACTGACTAAATCAGACTTGCTTAATTCGGCAGCTCTTCTTGCCAATGAGGGCTCTGCTCCCGTCATGGGTGCCAGAATTTCGGCTAGCCTTGCAACGCGTTCCGTCTTATCGAAAACTGAACCGAGTTTGGCTTGAAAGACAATACTTTTCAGCGATTCACGGCGTGCATCAAGGGTAGATTTTTGATCTGTTTCATAGAAGAAGGCTGCATCGGCCAGACGTGGACGGATAACTCGCTCATTACCACTGATAACCTGAGCTGGATCTTTACTCTCGATATTGGCAACAGTGATAAACATGGGCAGTAGTTGGCCATTGCTATCCACCACATGGAAATACTTCTGGTGTTCTGCCATCGAGGAAACCAGCGCTTCTGAAGGTACGGCTAAAAAACGCTCTTCAAAGCGGCCCAGTAATGGAACAGGCCACTCGTTTAAGGCGGATACTTCGTTTAGTAGTGCATCATCGATAACAGCGACACCGCCAGCCTTTTCGGCCGCTTCTATGACGCCTTGACGAATGAGCTCACGGCGCTCAGAAAAATCAGCGATGACATGCGCTGAACGAAGACTTTCTTGATAGCTCGATGGTGACGGGATAACAATATCGCCACTACTATGGAACCGATGCCCACGGCTGGTATTCCCAGCTGTAAGCCCCATTACCTTCGTGTTGACCACATTACTGCCCTGTAGCATTACAACCCAGTGAACCGGGCGTACAAATTCTTCACGGCTGGCACCCCAACGCATTCTTTTTGGAATGGGGAGCGCGGCGAGCGCGGCCTCAACGATGGGACCAATCAGGTTCGCAGTGGTGCGCCCGGGCTCTGTAGCGCGATGGCATAGCTTGTCCTGCTTGCCATCGTTTTCTACTTTATTCGCCAGCTCATCAATCTCAATAGCATTTTTCTTGGCAAAAGCCTCGGCAGCGCGCGTGGGTTTGCCGTCAGTATCAAAGGCCACTTTAATGGGTGGGCCCCAAGCGACAACTTCCTTGGTGGGTGTCTTCTCATCTAGCGTATTAATCACTATCGCCAAGCGACGGGGTGCAGCAAAGGTCTGGGCATCGCCGAATGTCAGCTGCTCAGCTTTTAACCGGGAAAGAATTTCATCGCGAAACGCATTGGATAGTGTCAGTAGAGCCTTGGGTGGCAACTCTTCCGTGCCTATTTCGACTAAAAAATCTACGCTCATTGTTCAGTCTCCATAGCCTGTTGTGTGACTTCATCGGCTAGAGCCTTAGGTGCCAGCGGGAAACCGAGAGCTAGCCGTGAATGAAAATAGGTTTTGGCCACAGCTCGAGCGAGGGTACGAACTCGTAAAATAAATCGTTGACGCTCTGTGACTGAAATTGCATGGCGGGCATCCAGTAAATTAAAGGCATGGGAGGCTTTCATGACCATTTCGTAGGCAGGTAATGGCAGGTTTTTTTCGACCAAACGTTGACTCTCGCGCTCGTAGGTGTCGAAGCTCTGGAACATAAAGTCCACATCCGCTTCCTCAAAGTTGAAGGTCGACATTTCTACTTCATTTTGGTGGAACACATCACCGTAGGTTACCTTCCCTTCTGGCCCTTCAGTCCACACCAAGTCATAAATACTGTCTACACCTTGCAGGTACATGGCAATACGCTCAAGCCCATAGGTGATTTCGCCAGTGACGGGGAAACACTCCAGCCCGCCCACTTGTTGAAAATAGGTAAACTGAGTGACTTCCATGCCATTCAGCCAGATTTCCCAACCAAGGCCCCAGGCGCCCAGTGTGGGGGATTCCCAATTGTCTTCAACGAAACGGATATCGTGAACTGTGGGGTCGATACCCAGCTCGCGAAGTGATTCCAGATACAAATCCTGAATATTATCCGGGGAGGGTTTCAAGACGACTTGGAACTGGTAATAGTGTTGCAGTCGGTTTGGATTTTTACCGTAACGGCCATCCGTGGGTCGGCGGCAGGGTTGAACGTAAGCACTGTTCCAGGTTTCTGGCCCGATAGCGCGCAAAAAAGTGGCCGGGTGAAACGTACCTGCACCCACCTCCATATCCAGTGGTTGCAAAATAACGCAGCCCTGACGAGACCAAAATTGTTGTAAGGCCAAAATTAGCCCTTGGAATGTTGAAACATCCGGTGTGGTTTGTGACACCTAGGTTCCCCTGTAGCATGCAAAGCCGACAATTATAAGGCTGCAACCCCTGAATAGTAAGGGGTTTCGTGTCACTAGACTGGTTTCAAATGTCTTGAGAAAGTAACGTTGATTTGGCGGGTGATGTTATTTGCGAAATGGGTTTGATATGGTTGATCAATGGTATAACTATTGACCGACAGCGCCGATAAAATAAGAGGCTGGTATGACCATGTTTCATGGGCATTCAAACAGGCTCTGAGGCTTTAGGCGGTTAAATCTTACGGTTAAAAAGGAAGTTTTCAGAATGAGAAAAATCGTTCTATTCACCCTGATACTCTTACTGGCAGGTTGTGAAACAGTTTATTACGATGCCTGGGAGCAAGTGGGTATTCATAAACGAGATATTCTGGTGGATCGGATCGAAGATACCCAGGACGCACAGGAAGAAACCCAGAAGCAGTTCAAAGATGCCCTGGAGCAATTCAAGGCGGTGGTGAATTTCGATGGTGGTGACCTGGAAAAACTCTACAACAAACTCAACGCTGAATATGAAGACAGCGAACAAGCGGCCAAGGCAATTAGTGTCCATATAGATAGTGTTGAAGATGTGGCTGAGGATCTATTTGAAGAGTGGGAAGATGAACTCGCACAAATTCAGAATCGCACTCTTCGGGATGACAGTGCCAAAAAGCTCCACGATACCCGTTACAAATACCAGCAAATGGTTAAATCCATGCGCAAGGCAGAGAAAAGTGTTCACCCGGTATTAACGACTCTGCGAGATCAGGTGCTATATCTAAAGCATAACCTCAATGCTCGGGCCATCTCCGCCCTTAAGGGTGAGCTAAGTACGATGAATAGTGATGTGAATAGGCTCATCCTTGATATGCAAAAATCCATAGATGAAGCTAATCTGTTTATAGACCGGATTAATAATTGAGCCAGCAGCGAACAAAAGAGGCCACAAGATGAAGTACAACAATATTCTCGAAACCATTGGTGACACACCACACATTCGCCTTGGTAAATTGTTTTCGGGTGACGTAGAAGTCTGGATGAAAGCAGAGCGATTCAATCCTGGTGCTAGTATCAAGGATAGAATTGGGCTGGCAATGATAGAGGATGCCGAAGCGAAGGGGCTGATCAATAAAGACACGCTTATCATTGAACCCACTTCTGGAAATACTGGTATTGGCCTTGCATTGGTCTGTGCTGTCAGAGGTTATCGGCTGGTACTCACCATGCCGGAATCCATGTCCATTGAGCGCCGTCGTTACCTCAAGGCTCTGGGCGCAGAGTTGGTATTGACTCCGAAAGAGTTGGGTATGGGAGGTTGTATTGAAAAGGCGAACCAGTTACTGGCAGAAAATGACAATGCCTGGATGCCCCAGCAGTTCAACAACCCTGCCAACGTTCAAGTGCACCGGGATACCACCGCTCGGGAAATTCTGGCCGACTTCCCCGATGGGATCGACTACCTGATTACCGGTGTGGGTACTGGCGGCCACATTACCGGGTGCGCTGAAGTACTGAAGGAAAAATTCCCCAACACAAAGGTACTGGCCGTTGAGCCAACCAAGTCGCCAGTGATTAGTGGTGGTAAAAAGGGTTTACACCGGATCCAGGGCATTGGTGCTGGATTTATCCCCGAAGTACTGAACACCGAAATTCTCGATGGCACAATTCAGGTCACCGAGGAAGACTCCTTTGAGATGACACGACGCTGTGCACAGGAAGAAGGTATTTTTGTGGGTGTTTCATCAGGGGCCAGTCTTGCTGCCGTTCAACAGGCGCTCAATGAAATTCCGGCAGGCAGCACCGTGTTAGTGTTCAGTTACGATACTGGTGAGCGATACCTTTCTATTGAGGATTTATTCTAAAGAAGGGTTTTTATCGTAGTTAGAAAGGCTAAAACCCTGGGCATGATCCCGGGGTTTTTTGTCTGGGGAGAATACCCCTTGGGTATGGTGGGCTACACTAGCAGTAGTTTTTCAAAAATATTGGAAGAAATACACCATGAATAACGTGCTAAAACAAAGCATAGGTTTCTTGTTAGGTTTGAGCTTAATCTGGACAAGCAGTGCTTTGGCCGACCACCACTGGAAAACGGCGGAATACCAAACGGTTCAGGTAAAGGATAACCTCTATGTCATGATTGCCGAAGGGGGTAATCTGGTGGTATCTATAGGTGAGGAAGGTACTTTTTTAATCGATGACCAGTTTGCGCCACTGACAGAAAAGTTGATCGTCGAAATTAAAAAAGTGGGCGGTGATATTCCTCGGTTTTTAATTAATACTCATTGGCATTATGACCACACTGGGGGCAATGAAAACCTAGGTAAGATTGGGACATTAATCGTGGCACACGACAATGTTAGGAAGCGTTTATCGGTAGACAACACGCTCACCGCATTTAATGCCCAAATACCAGCATCACCCAAAGAAGCGCTACCGGTTATTACCTTTAGTACCGATACCAGTTTTCACCTTAATGGTGAAACCATCCATGCGCGGCATGTTCACAATGCACACACGGATGGCGATTCCGTGGTTCATTTTAAAATTGCTAATGTCATTCATGCCGGGGATGTGTGGTTCAACGGATTTTATCCCTTTATCGATGTGGAGCATGGCGGCAGCCTTGCCGGTATGATTGAGGCGACCACGACTATAATTAATATGTCGAATGACAATACGGTCATTATTCCCGGTCATGGTTTTGTCGGGGACAAAGCCGCATTAGTGGTCTACAGGAACATGCTCAGCGATGTGTTGGCCAGGCTACGAAAACTCAAAGCCGAGGGGAAAACAACGGATGAAGCCGTTGCTGCTAAACCTACCCAAGAACTGGATGCAATCTGGGGAGGTGGCTTTTTGAAGCCTGATCAGTGGGTCAGCATTATTTACAGCGGTTTGGAGTTGCCAAAAAAATGATTTCATTTCGTGCAGCAAAAAGAGAAGACTGCCGCACTATCGCGGAGTTATATAGTATTTCCTCTGATGGCGTAGCTGATTATATTTGGGCTAAATCGGTCAAACCTGGAGAAGAAACACTAGATGTAGGCGAATGGCGCTATGAGAGAGAAGACAGTGTTTTCAGTTATAAAAACTGCACGATTGTCGAGGTAGGCGGAGAAATTGCCGGGATGATGGTGGCCTTCCCTATGAAGGCATCCGGCGAAGTGGATGAAGACCCGGTGCTTGCACCTTACGGTCGGCTGGAGGAAGACAACAGTTACTATATTTGTGGCATGGCATTATTTCCTGAACACCGCGGCAAGGGTATTGGGCATCAATTAATGGCATTGGCAAATCAGCAAGCTAAGTTGAGGCGGTTTAATAAAATCAGCTTAATTGTTTTCGAACAAAATACCAGTGCAAAGCGACTATATGAAGCGCAGGGTTTTAAAGAAGTTCGTCGAGAAACAATAGTTGCCCACCCGCTAATTCCTCACACGGGTGATGTTATATTGATGGTGAAAACATTAGAAGAATAAATAATCTTATAGAAATAATATAAATGAAAATAAAATTAATAATAGTTTTTTCTATTAGTTTAATAGCTTCGATATTTATTTTTATTGATCCAATAGAACAACCGCAAAACTATTATAATTTTTCTGACAAAAATAATTACCTTGGTGTTAATAATTTCTTAAATGTCATTTCAAACATTCCTTTTTTGTTGGTTGGCATATTTGGGTTAATTTTAGATAAAAATAAAAAATTAACGCATGATAATTATTCAATAACCCCGGTCTATAGTATTTTCTTTTTGGGCGTATTTCTCACCAGTTTTGGTTCGTCCTGGTTTCACCTTAACCCTAGTAATGAAACATTGGTGTGGGATCGTCTGCCCATGACCATAGGCTTTATGGCATTGACCACAGGTTTATTATCGGAGTATTTAAAACGAGAGCTACAGCAGTATTTACTTTACCCGTTTCTTCTAATCGGCTTTACCAGTGTTATTTATTGGCACTTTACTGAACAAGCTGGAAGGGGTGATCTGCGGTTATATGCACTCGTGCAGTTTTTACCGCTATTAATTATCCCCGCAGTGGTAGTAACCCATAAGCCTCGTTACACCCGCAGCTGGGATTTAATCTGGGTATTCATCTTCTATGTCCTCGCCAAAGTGATGGAGCATTTTGACCATGCCATTCATGAGCTGCTGGGAAGTATCAGCGGCCATAGTATCAAGCATCTGCTGGCTGCGGCAGCTACCTACATGGTGTTGCGAATGTTGTTGCTGAGAAAACCGATGTAAGGGAAGAGCTATTAGTTACCGCTATCGGCTGGATAGCGATAATCAAGTAGAGCTATTGGTGTGCTCTAGCCTATAGTGTTTGCCAATGGGGAAGTAAATGTAACTAATGTTAGTAAGCCCGAAGCAAATACTGGAGTTAGCCATGCAACGTTATACAATTTTTGGACATCAAGCCTGTGGTTTCTGTCGTCAAGCGAAGGCTGTACTGGAATCCAAAGAGCTACCTTTCCGCTATGTGGACATTCATGAAGAAGGCATCAGTCCAGAAGATTTGGCAGCAACGGTGGGAAAACCAGTGAGCACGGTACCTCAAATCTTTCATGGAGAAGAGTACGTGGGTGGTTACCAAGAGTTAATGCAGTATTTGGAGCAGGCAGAAGTCGCCTGAATAGAGGCAGAGAAAGAGGTGTTTTAGCGATAAAAAAGGGGCCAACATCAGTTGGCCCCTTACAGGATTAGCTGAGCACTACTATTCGTTAATGCCTAGAAGCTCCACATCAAAAATCAATGTTGATCCCGGGCCAATCGCGCCCATATTACGGTTGCCATAGGCCAAATTACTGGGAATAAATAATCGAGTTTTTTCACCAACCACCATCAACTGCA
>MAAC01016910.1_pt1 | contig 39111 bp, 33 predicted proteins | sample 1115981 | NCBI WGS metagenome assembly MAAC01 (sample SAMN04961126, study PRJNA320927) | seawater metagenome | isolation source: sample BD02T64 sea water enriched with oil for 64 days | place: USA:Gulf of Mexico | collected 2013-07-27 | reverse complement strand
CTAATACTGTATTCGTTTGCTTATTAATTGAATTTATTGCCTTAAAACTGATCTTTAATGCTTCTTTTTCCTTTCCTTTTAAATGAGAAACCAGTGCAAGTCCATTTAGCGAAGTTAATTTGTGTTGAGAGAAAGTACCAATTAATGTATACGTAGTTTCTGCATTCATAAAATTTTCAGAAATAAGGTATACATTCGCCAAATTTTGAAGTGTTTCAATATCATTCTGAAACAATAATAAATTCTCTTTTAGTAACGATATTGCGGTATTATATTCTCTTTTTTGAACATACTGATTTGCAAAACCTAAATTGATATACTTTTTAGAAATCAATGCATTTAAGTTGCCAGGTGAAACGATCAATGCTTTATCAACAAATTCAATTGCCTGATTGTATATTTTTAAATTCGAAAGGGTGTTTGCATATCCCAATAAGGCAGGAAAACTTTGAGAGTTTTCATTTACCAGATTTTGATAATATCCTTTTGCTTGATTAAAGTTTTTGTTCCATAACAAAGATTCAGCATAATTCAGTTTAATTTCGAAATCTTGTGGATACTTTATTAATAAATTAGTGAAAATTTCAACAGATTTTTCACTGTTTCCATTTAAACCTACAGCTCTACCAAAACAAAGTTTTGCTGTCTTATTTGTTGGGTATTCTATTAAAATATTTTTAAAAAACAATTCAGCTTTACTGTATTTCCCTGTTTCTAAGTATGTAAATCCTTCTTTCATGTTCTGAGCTATTGATATAGTTGAAATAATGATGAAGAAAAATGATAGTTTGTGTTTCAGTTTCATACGTTTCTTTTTCTGCAAGTTAGGGAATCAAATCCAAACATATCTAATATTTCACCTATACTAAGTTTCCTTTCATCGAAATCTAAAACATATGAAAGCTTTCTTAAATGATATTTGTAACAGAAATAAATTATGAACTTAAAACTTACACGTCATGGCTTTACAGATATTAGAAAACAAAGGGAATTTTTACATTCAAGGAAAAATAACTTGTGATAATGTGCAGGCATTGAAATTGCATTTTGAATGCATTTTACGCAATAGAAAATACGTTACCGTAAATATTAGCGATGTAACAGAAATAGACACAGAAGGGGTTGCTGCATTTACTCAGATGTACCATTACTCACTATTAACAAATAAGATTTTCACAATTATAGGAGTTGGAAGCAAAGATATGTATGAGCATTTTAGGAATCAAAATATCGCATAACAGATTAGTATTTTAATCAATAAAACATGAATTATGTCACTAGAAATTATAAACAATAAAGGAACATTTGAATTGGCTGGAGAATTTACTTCAGAAAACAAAGGTGAAGTAAAAGAATTTTTTAACGATCTGCTAGACAAATATTATGAAGTAGTCATGTGTTTGAATAAGGTGAAAAAGATGGATGAATCTGCAATTGATGTATTGAAATTTATACATAAAAAAGCAAGAAAGAGAAGTAAAGTGTTATTTGTTTTAGGAAAAAAAAATACACTAGTAAAGAAAACATTTAAAATTTTTAACATCTCATATATTTTTAAAAATGATTACAATTAATTCAATGAAAAGAAAGATATCGTCAGAGCAGTTATTTATGATTAGTGTGCTAATTGTAAACGGAGGGAACTATTTATACAATCTTTTACTAGGAAGAATATTAGGGCCAGAACAGTTTGCAGACGCCGCTGTATTAATTACTTTTTTGTTAACATTGTCTTTTGTTGCAATGACATTTCAGTTAGTAACTGCTAAATTCTCAATACTTTTTAAAGTCAAAACATTCAATCGTTTTGTTTCTTCTATGTATAAAAGTGCACTTTATATAGGTGTACCATTAGGAGCGTTAATCGTTGTTTTTTCAACAGAATTGCAGCAAGTACTTAACACATCATCTTCATCAATGTTTGTAGTTTTTGGGCTTGGTGTTCCGGTATATTTTCTAATGAGTATTAACAGAGGAGTCTTTCAAGGGAAAAAGGAATTTAATTCGTTGTCCATTACTTATCAAACAGAAATGCTTAGTAGATTGCTTGTAACGCTTGCTCTACTTTTAATTTTTGGGATAGAATCTCCGGTGTTAATTGCAATAGGAATTATAGTCTCATTTGTATTTGGAATGTTTCCTTTTAAATCGAAATTGTTTTCTCTTCAACGGAAAGTACGGATTAGAGAAATTTATAAAAAACAAATAAAATCCTTTTTTATATTAACTGCATTTTATGAATTGACTCAAATTATTATCAATAATAGTGATATACTGTTGGTAAAACATTATTTCGAATCTTATGATGCAGGGTTGTATGCTTCTTTAGCGTTAATAGGAAGAATGGTCTATTTTATAGCTTGGATGTTTGTAATGTTATTACTTCCCAAAGTGATACATTTAAAAAAAGAAGGTAAAAAAACCAGTGGTGTTTTATTTAAATACATCGGCTACATATCATGTTTATCCTGTATTATTATAACAAGTTGTGTTTTGTTTCCTGAAACGATTGTTCAGTTGTTGTTTGGTGAAAGTTACCTTGAGATTTCTTCTTTATTATGGAAGTATGCTTTGGCAACGTCATTATTCGCAATCTCAAATATTTTTGCTTATTACTACCTTTCTTTAGATAAGTATATACCGGTGATTATTTCTGGTGTTTTTGGAATCTTGCAAGTGGTTTTAATTGTTTGGTTTCACGAAAGTCTTGAGCAGGTTGTTCACATGCAAATCCTTGCAATGTTAGTGTTACTAGTTGTACAATTGTTGTTTTTCGGAAGCGTATTGTTGCCCGTAAAAAGAGCTTTGAGATAAAATATAGAAGATTCACTCTTCGTATAAAACAGTGCACTCATCGATAGGTATTTACTCTAGAGCTAAATTAACAACAAACTATTCCAATGTTTTTTGATCTTTACTATAGAACCAATTTATTATTGGTCTTTTAATGAATATAAATTTAAACCTATCATCATGAAAGAAGAACTAAAAGAAGTCAAACAGTATTTAGAGAGCACTTTAGAAGAATTTAGTGACGCGTATGTAAACTATGGTATTGACATGGATAATGAAACACAGCTTCTAGAAAAAGCGTTGATTCATGTAAATAAATTATTAGCCAGAAGCTTAGAATATAGTATTGCAAGTTAGCATCAAATAATTATAAAACAAACAACTAATATTTAAAAAACAAATCTATGAGACTTGCAATTATAACAGCCTATCCGCCAAGTAAAATAACATTAAATGAATACGCATATCATTTGGTAAAACACTTTAGACAAAAAAAAGAAATTACTGAACTTATCATATTGACTGATAAAACTAAAGGGGCTAAAGCAATTGATTTTGAAGAACAAGGATGTAAAATAACAGTGAAAGAATGTTGGTCATTTAATTCATATAAAAACATTTTTAGTGTTACAAAAGCAATCAGTCAAACAAAACCAGACAACGTATTATTTAATTTACAATTTATGAAGTTTGGTGATAAAAAAATACCTGCAGCACTTGGGTTATTATTGCCATTAGTTTGTAAAATTAAACGCATACCAACTATAGTATTATTGCACAATATTTTAGAACAAGTAGATCTGAAAAAAGCAGGATTTACCGCTAATAAGTTGATGCAAAAAATATATGGTTTTGTAGGAAGCACATTGACAAGAATTATTTTGAAAGCCGACATTGTTGCAGTAACAATGAAAAAATATGTTGGTGTTTTAGAGAGAAAATATAAAGTTAAGAATGTAATTGCAATCCCACATGGTACATTTGAAGTTTCAAAAGCACCTACATTTGCATTGCCAAAAGGAGCATTAAAAATAATGACGTTTGGAAAATTTGGTACTTATAAAAAAGTAGGTTTACTTATCGAAGCCGTTCAAAAGGTTAGAAAAACAACAGGAATGGATTTAGAAATTGTTATAGCTGGTACAGATAATCCAAATGTGGTAGGATATTTAGATAATGTTAAAAGAAGATTCGCATATGTGCCAAAGTTAACTTTTACTGGTTATGTAGAAGAGTCAGATGTGTCTACATTATTTGAGGAAAGTGCGGTTGTTGTTTTTCCATATACATCAACTACGGGGAGTTCTGGAGTTTTACATCAGGCCGGAAGTTATGGAAAAGCTGTTATTATGCCAGATTTGGGTGATTTAGCATTGTTGGTAAAAGAAGAAGGGTATCAGGCTGAGTTTTTTAAACCAACAAGTGTATCTAGTTTGGCAAAGTCAATTGAAGCAATTGTAACTAATGAGTCATATAGAATTGCTTTAGGTATTGCAAATTATAAAGCGGCTACCGCGTATCCAATGTCAAAAATTACAGATATTTATCTTGAAACATTTAATACTATAGAAAGTAAAACAAAACTTAAAAAAAGTATAACTTATCAGGTGAATTAATCTATAGAAATGTATTTAAATGACTTTTTCTTTTTCCCGTTTTTATTTATAAAACCAAAATGCTCTTGTGCATTTCTTCTCCAAGGAAGTTTTCCAACTACTTCTTTGGGGATGTTATTAAAATCATATAATGTCCAAGACATAAATGAAATATTTTCTTCCTTCAATTGATGTTGCATCGTTTTGTAATATGCAGCTTGCAATTTTTCAGAACCACTAAATAAACTCCAAAAACCACTGTAAGAACTAAGTCCAAACTCTGAAAGTAAAATTTGTTTTGAAGCTGTTTTTTCTTGTAAAACTTTTAAGGTGTTTTTAAAGTTTCTTGGTTTTTTATAATAGTGAAAAGAAATAAAATCCACCTCATTTTCTAGGATAATAGCACTTTTAGCATCCGACCAACCAATTGTTACTGGATGTTTTTTGTCTATTGATTTTACTACAACAGCCATTCTTTTTAGCCAACTTATTACATTTTTTTTACCCCGAGAATCAAAATCTAAATCTGGTTCATTTTTTATGTCCCATGCTAATAGAGCAGGATGATCCTTAAACCTAGATACAATTTCAATTGCATGTTTTTGATTTAGTGTCCAATTAAGTACAGAATAATCTCCATAAAAATCGAAAAGAGTGAGCATTACTTTTAATTCATTTGCCTGTGCGATATCTAAAACTTTTTGAAGTTTTTTTAACTTTTCAGTGCTTACTTTTGCTTTTCCAAAATCTTCATATGGTATAAAAATTCTTAAGGTATTTAATCGAGCCTTTTTTATAATTTTTAAATCTGCTTCAATTATTGAATCAATAAATTGAGAGCCGAACATATCCCATGGAGTTTTTTGAGGGTAATAATTAATCCCTTTTATGGCAAGTGTAGTATCAATTTTTCTTGTGTTGAAATTATTGTTCGTAGAAACAGTTTCTCTAATAAGATGCCTTACTCTCCAAAAACCATCTTCTAGTAAAAGAATTATTTTATACGTTGCCGTTTCATAAGTTTCAAGAGTAAGATTCGAATTACTATATATCCGTTTATACTCAAGAACATTTTTGTCAGTTAATACAACTAATTGACCATCCTCGCTAAAAAAATCTAACGTTAAGTGGTGCTCTAAAGTGGTTCCGTCAATTGTTGTTTTTTGTAGCTTGTTTTGTGCAATAATGTTAAAAATATTTTTTCTTGCACTCTCTGTATAATAATCATTAATACCTGTTTTTAAGTTTGTTTTATAGGCTATATGCCTTACGTACCAGGCATCTAAGTAGTCGTTTTCAATTTCAGAAAGCGTTTGATCATCCATTTTTCTTCCTTTGTTTTTAAAAGGGGTCCATGTTAATTCAGGAAGATATTGGTCAATTTTTTTCAATTCAGTGTGTAGCATTTTACTTCTATCTGCACCTGTATTTAAATAACTATACAAAGCACCAACACCGTACACTAAAAATAATGTTATAGCGATGTAGGAAAGCAGTATTGCTGCTCTTAAAATATTTCTATTCTTTACCATAGTCTTTTAGCTTGTCTGTTTTTTGTAATTCCAGCTGTTCTAATTTGAAAATTATAGATGTTTTTTTTATAGATTCCAGCTGCTAATTTGAATTTGACATAACCATCTTTAGAGGTTTTTGTAATGATTCCTATTTTCTTTTTTCCATTTAAAATGGTTAGTCGTACAAGCAAGCCATCAGGGATCATTTGGTTCATAAAACTTGTTAAAGGCCCCACAGTTATGGTTCTATTGTTTTTGGAAAACTGTATTCCAAAATCTGTAATAACTTGTGTGTATTTTATGTAAATAAGATTGCTTTCAGAAATTCCTTCAACATATGCTTTAATGGCCCAATGTGCTTCTTGATCTGGATGAATCATTTTAGCTGTAGCAATGCCTTGTATTGTAGTTCCTGAGGTTTTTAATATCGCATTGTTTTTAGTACGAATAAAGAACTCGACATAAGTTCCATCACTGACAATATTGCCTAAAGAATCTTTTATGATCGATGTACTTAGAGTAGTAATTTGATTCCCATCTGCGTACTTGTGATTTCTTTTGGCAGAAATAATGAAATTTGTTGGGATTGCCGGTACAATATTAACATCATATTCCTTAGAATTTTCTCCATAACTTTCAGAAGATAAAATCATTCTTCCAGAAGTATTTGGCGAGTAGATGTTTTTAAATGCAATCAATTGATCTGTTTTAATCTCAGTACTTATTTCACTAGCTAAGAATTGCTGTTTTAGAAGCACTGGAGTTTTAGGTTTTAAGGGATTGTCTAAACTATCTGTTGGAATGATAATGATCATAGTGAAATCTCTTCCTCCAGCTTCGATACTTGGTGGGCCAAGATAGGTTTCCATACTTTTAACAACTGTTTTTGGTGTTATTCTCAATATTCCAGAAACCGAATGGCCTTTGTCAGATAAACTCCAATTTATTGTTCCTGATTTATTACTAATGTGTTGTGGAATTTCATAAGAAATAATAGTAGGAGATACACTTTTTGCTTTTATAAGGGTACTACCATAATTGGTTGAACAATATAAAACCGAATTATTTTTTTTAAAAGATGAAAAACGTAATACAATTTTACTTCCTGCTACAAATAGAGCCTTTGTGGAAATCAATTGAATTTGATCTCTCTTTACAGTTGAGTTTTGGCCAAATGAAATGTATGATATACATATCAAACAAATCAAATACAGGTATGTGTTTTTCTTAATCATTAATTTGGATTTCCAATGTAGCTATTTAATTCAATTTTAATGTATGGATACTTTTTGTTGTTTGTAAATTGTAACTCTGGTTTTGTATGATTTATAATTCTATTTGGAACAATATCATCGGCAATATTTTTATTAGGCAGTCCATTTACAAAACAATTGGACATGTCATCGCTAATAATTTCAATTTTAGATGCTTTCATGAGTTTATATTCAAAAGTAAGCTTTCTTTGTTGTCTTATTCCTTCATCTAAAAAAAGGTGATCTACCCAGAGCATGGTTTTACGTTCATTGTAATAGCTAACTAAAATTTGAGGTATGGTAACTTCATTTAGACCGCTATTAAATAAGGTGCCATTGATGTTCCTTTTTTCAATAGAAAGATTGCTTAAAGTTAAATCTTTGTATAGATCCGATCCAGAAACATTGCCAGCTGCTTGTAAGTTAAATTTCGTAGGTTGTTCGTTTAGCAAAACAGGAGTAAATTCATTTGGATTAAAAGTTGTTGGTATGGGGTCTTCAATTTTTGACCAAGCGATGCCTTCAAAGTTAATTTTAAAACTAGTTACTTCTTTGGGCATTAATTTATGTTTTACATGGTATTTTGCATTAAACGTAGCTAATTCCTCATTTTTATCATTGTATAAGGTTCCTTTTAAAACGATATCTGCAGGTACATTGTCAATATTTTGTATCTCACCAATAATGGCATATTGGCCTTCATTCTTAACTAATTTAGCAGTCACAATTTCTAATACAGGTTGTTTTAAAACATCTTCATGGTGTGTTTGTTCTGTAGTTATTCTCCTTCTTCCTTGATTGAAATACTTTGTAAGGTTATTAGAATATAATTGATCAGGAGGGATATCGGTATCTAATTTTTCTGGGTTTAAATACCATTTCCCTTGTTTTTTAATAAGAGTCTTATAGAACGTTCTATTAATGTTTTCAAGTGGTGTAACCCATTCTGTTATAACTGTAGCAATTGCCGAGCTATCATTTTTGATAGCGATTATACTTTCTATATGGTCTAATTTAGCATAAGAACTTAGTAATCCATCCGTTACCGAAATCTCGAGCATAAATTGGTCTAAAGTCACGCCACTTGTTGGATTTATTAAGCTATATGCGGATTCAAACCTTTTAAAATCGAGCGCATCAAAATAGGCTAAAACTGCATTTTTTGGAGAATGTTGAGCATTGTTTTTAATATAGAATTGATACACACCAAAAAGAATGAAGAAAAAGATCAACAGAGACCAAAAAAAGGAAAATGTGACTAGCTTTTTAGGGAATTTTTTATAATCATTTTTTTCAATGAATGATTTATTGGTTGTTTTAGTAATACTCTGTGATTTACGAATCCACTCGATAAAATGTTTTGTTGTTATTTTAGAAATATTTTTTAATTTACGAATCCATCCTAATTGAATATTAATGATAAATGCTAACAAAACCATAAACAAAGGAACCGTTCCCCAAAGTGTTTTTTGCCATTTAGCTACATCCTCTTTGGGTAAGATAGAAGACAAAGGGGGGACATTTAATTTTTCCCAAACCATAACACCATTTTCAAGTTGTGGAAGTCTTTGCCATCCGCAGAAATATAGTATAGGGTCATAAAATTTATCATTAGAAAAAATATATTTAAGATTGTATTTTTCAGGTACAGTTAAAAATTGCTGCAAAGAACCGATGCCTTCTACTCCTTTAAACTTTGAGTTTTCTAATCTTTCTATGGCGCGGGTAGTTAATTCGGGCAATCTTCGTGCGGAGTGGTAGTTGCCGTCTACGCTTAAGGCATTTGTTTGCGAGCCAAGCCATGCCATTTGATCTCCAAACCCTAAAGTTAAATAACGCCAATGATCATGTTGATCTTGATTTAAAAAGTTTACAATCGGAAGCATTTTAATTTTTTGAGGTTGGGTAGGACGAAAATACCCAAGGCTCATTGTAAACACAATCATAAATAAAAATAAGAAAGCAAGTATGCCTCCAATAAGACGAGGATATATGTTTCCTATGTGTTTTTGAAGATGTGCTTTTAAATCTTTTTCAGCTAAACGATAAATGAATTCACCAAACATTGGTAAAGACATAATAGATGCCCAAAGCGTAAATCGATCTAAAGTTAAAATGCTAAAAGCATTCTCTCCCAAAATCACTCTAGGGATTGGTGTGGTGCCTCCAGTTCCTAAAATTGTTAACATGCTAATAGATAGTCCAAAAAACAGATATCGTTTGCTATAATATCTATAGAAAATGTAAGGGAGAATAAATAATAATACTCCCCAGGGAATGAGGAAAAAAACCAAGCCTGAAGAAGTGATTTCTAAAAAATTATCTCTTGACCCATGCGGAATTGGTACTTGTGTTATAGGGTTGTTTTTGCTGTTAATCCAATAAGGCAATATGGCTCCTATGATAACAGCAAGAGTAAGAAATCCAAAACTTAATATGCGTTTAATAAGTTTAAAAAAAGTAGCCATGAACAATTTAAACCTGACCTGTTTAAAAGAGTCTACTTTCTCCCTTGAAACATCCATAATTACCATTCCAATTAAAGGGAAAATAAAAAAAATCATTCCGAAAATTATAGTAACATGGTGAGAACTAACAATTACACCAATTAAAGAGAGTGAGGTTAATAGATAGCGATATTTACCAGTTCTTAACCAAAGATATATTTGTGGCATCGGGTAATTGCCCAAAAATATGTAAGGTTTCTAAAAAAGATGAAGATAAGGTAGCAAGAATTGCAGCATAGCCAGCAACCGTTTTATTAGATGTAATTACTAAAGAAAAACGGTATACTCCAGTGATGAATAATACAACTGCTATTATTGCTAAGCTAAAAAGACCAAATTTTAATCCTCCTATAAATGATAACAAGGCAATTAATTGGTGTACTAAAGGAGGGTAGCTCATTGAAGTAAAACCGGTATACCATTTAAAATTCCAAGGTTCAAACCAACTATTTGCATAATGATCTGCAAAAAATACATGAATCAAAGAGTCATAAGTAGTTTCTAAAGTGAAAAAAATGGAAGCACCATGAAAGGCTAATCCAACCAGTAATGCTACAACTAAATATTTATTTGACTTTTGATTCATTAAATCATAGAAATTTATTCATAGTAAATATAGAGAATTTAAAAGGTAAATACATATTCAATCATCTTCATAAAATGTTCATTGGTCTATGCAAAGGCTATGATTTAACAAATTAAGATTTTTTAATGGCATATCAATAATACATTTAGGGTATAAATAATCTCGCAAATCAATAATTATGAAAATATTAGCAATCGACGATCAACAATTAGTTTTGTTGCCACTTAAAAAGAAACTAAGTGAATTAGGCTATTCAATACAAGTAGAAACTGATGCTTTAAAGGGATTAGAATTATATGATTCATTTAAACCTGATTTGGTAATTGTAGATATAAATATGCCTAGTATTTCAGGTTTAGAGATTATAAAGTATATAAGAGAAAGAAGAAATTCACAAACACCTATAATGGTATTGTCTGGTAATGTAGAAGATGAGATGATTACAAAGAGTTTTGATTTAGGAATCGATGATTATATGAAGAAGCCTTTAAGTTTAAATGAAGTTTGTGCCAGAATAAAAAGATTGATAGGAATTCCAAAAATAGGGAATTACAAAAGTAGAGTAAGTAATGTTATTATTCAACAAAGATGTGTTGGAGTGGTAATTCCTTGTTATAATGAAGAAGAAAGATTGTTAAGCGATCAGTTTTTAAGTTTTATAGACAAAAACTCTGGATACCATTTGTGTTTTGTAAATGATGGAAGTACAGATTCTACTTTAAACGTTTTAAAAGCTCTTAGAAAAGGAAGAGAAGATTATATTACGGTATATGATTGTGAGAAAAATGGAGGTAAAGCAGAGGCAGTAAGGTTAGGAATGCTGCACATGGAAAATTTTCAAGGCTTAGATTATATTGGTTTTCTTGATGCCGATTTATCTACTGATTTTGAAGATTTTGATGACCTAGTATCTGTAATAGAAAACTCAAATTATAAAATTGTTAGTGGTTCTCGAATTTCTCGAATGGGTGCTAATATAGCAAAAGAATCAGCTAGACAAATAATTAGTCTTAGTATTAATTTTGTTATTAGAAAAATACTTTCAATGCCATTTAAGGATACTCAATGTGGTGCTAAAATTTTTCATAAAGATGTGATTTCATTGCTTTTCAAAGAGAAATTTATTACAAAATGGCTGTTTGATGTTGAAATATTTATGAGAATGAAGAAACATTTTAAAATTAGCAAGGCAAAAGAACTGATTTGTGAAAAACCATTGAAAAGATGGGTACATGTTGATGGATCTAAATTGTCAATGAAAGACTCAATTAAAATTATTGGTCAACTTGTGCAAATAGCATTGGTATATAGAAAGAATAAAGATGTGTGCTTAAAAGAAAATTCTAGTATAGCAAAGAAAAGCATTTCTAAAACTGCTTTTATAATTGATTAGAATGTGATTTGTGAATTGAGTAATAGGTGTCTTTATTATTTAAAAGGATAACACTGACCATTCACCTATACTTTTGAACACTTAAACGAATGTTTTAAAAGAAGAAATCTATATTGGATATCTTTATAATAGAAGAGAAAAAGCAAACATCATGATAAATTTAGAAAACATTTTAGTGCTAGTGGTATTGATTTATGGAGTCGTTTCCTTGGTATTGATCGAGAAGTACAGAAATAAAATTTCAGAATTAGAAAAAAAAATAAATAAGTAATTTCAATAATATAAATTTTCAATCAAAATCGGGGGGCTGCGATTGATAATTTTAAAACCTTTAATACTAGTATTAGAGGTTTTTATTTGCTTGATATTTAGATGAGTAAAATGAAAAACCCAAAACAATTTAGTTTTGGGTTTTATTGTAGCGAAAACGGGATTTGAACCCGTGACCTCAGGGTTATGAATCCTGCGCTCTAACCAACTGAGCTACCTCGCCATGTTTGCGGCTGCAAATATACTACATTTTAGTTCTTTTCCTAGCTAACTTTTTAATTTTTTTTTAAAAGATTATTTACCTATATTGACCCCCTAAGATATAGAGAAATGAGTAAGATTAAATTTGAATTAGAGTTTCCAATACATGCTTCTCCAAGTATGTTGTATACATATTTTGCAACTCCTGCTGGATTAGAAGAGTGGTTTGCAGATAGAGTAAACTCTAGAGGTAAGGTAATTTCTTTTATCTGGGATGATTCAGAAGAAGTGGCAAAAATATTGGCAAATAAAAAAGGAGAAAGAATAAAATATAAATGGGAGGAAAGTGAAGATGATGAAACGTATTTTGAATTTAGAATAGAAATTGATGCATTGACAAAAGATGTCTCTTTAATGATCACTGATTTTGCAGATAATGAAGAAGAAGCTGAAGAGTCAAAAATGCTTTGGAAAAATCAAATAGATGAACTTAAACATACTATTGGGGCTTAAAAAGTTCTGAATATAAAAAATGAAAAGCCTTGTTAATAACAAGGCTTTTTTTATGGATACACTATTTTTTATGTGTAATTTTGTATTGTAATATTTTTAGATTGTAAATTATTGATATGCTAAATTCTAATGGTCAATTAATCAACTCAGATGAGTTACAGATTTCATCTCAAAACAGAGGTTTTAAATATGGTGATGCTATTTTCGAAACATTAAATGTACAAAACGGAAAAGTTGTGTTTTGGGAAGATCATTATTTCAGATTAATGGCTTCAATGAGGATGTTACGTATGGAGATTCCAATGGAATTTACATTAGAATTCTTAGAAAAAGAAATTTTAAAAACGATTGATTTTGGTGGGAACCAGCAACAATATAGAGCTCGGTTATCAGTTTTTAGAAAAGATGGTGGTTTGTACACGCCAAAAACAAATGAAATAGATTACTTAATAGAAGCTTCTGAATGCTCTTATAGCGTAAAATCATCTTACAGAATTGATTTATTTAAAGACTTTTATAACTATTCAGGACTTTTATCCACAGTAAAAACAACGAATAGAATGGTAAATACCTTAGCGAGTATTTTTATGGATGAAAATGAGTTGGACAATTGCATTCTTTTAAATGAAAAGAAAGGAGTAGTGGAGGCAGCCAATGCAAATATTTTTATTGTAAAAGGCTCAGTGATCAAAACACCAGCAATTACTGAAGGATGTATCAAAGGGGTTATGAGAAAGAATATTATTGAGATTCTAGAAAAGAATCCTGATTTTACAATTGAAGAAACTTCTATTTCTCCTTTTGAAATGCAAAAAGCAGATGAAGTTTTTTTAACTAATTCTATTATAGGTATTCAGCCAGTAACAAATTATAGGAAAAGGGAATTTAAGACAGAAGTTGGAAATAAATTAGCAGCTAATTTGAAGATAGCAAAATTGTTAGCTAAGGTTTAGTTTAATTGAATATCACTTGGAGCATTGGCCCAGATCTTATATTTCCCTCCTTTTTGAAGTAGCTTGTTTTTCCAAATGCTAGAATTGTCTACGGACAATATGTTTTCAAAATCGTTGTCAGATACAAACCAAGAATCACTTTGCAATTCTTCATCTAATTGATTGGTTTCCCAACCAGAATAACCTAAGAAAAAACGAATATCACTATTCTTAAGAGTTTTGTTTTCTAGTAGCTCTTTAAGAGAGTTGAAATTACCTCCCCAATAAATTCCTTTGTCAACTTCTATGCTATCTGGAATTAAATGAGGTGCCTGATGTACAAAATATAAATTGTCTTGTTCTACAGGTCCACCTTGGTAAATAGTGAAATGACAATCAATCTCTGGTATTAATTGATTTAGAGTGAAATTTAAAGGCTTATTTAAAATAAAACCAATAGAGTTACTCAAGTTGTGTTCTGTGAGTAAAATAATAGATCTATTAAAAGAATCGTCATTAAGAATTGAGGGCTCTGCAATTAATAATCTACCTTTTTTAGGCTTTAAGTAAGGCATGTTTTTTGATAGTTTACTTTAAATATAGTGAAATTGATTCAAAAAAAAAACTCTCTTACAAAGTAAGAGAGTTTTTAAATCGGAATTTGTATTATTGATTTACTGAATCACTTAATCCCGCTCCTGCTTTAAACTTAACAACGTTTTTTGCAGCAATCTGAATTGTTTTTCCAGTTTGTGGGTTTCTTCCTGTTCTTGCAGCTCTATTAGATACTGTCCATGTTCCCCATCCAACTAAAGAAACTCTACCACCACCTTTTAAAGTACTAGTAACGTTTGATGTTAAAGAGTCTAAGGCAGCCTTTGCAGCAGCTTTTGAAATTCCTGCATCTGCAGCCATTGCATCGATTAAATCTGATTTGTTCATAATGTGTAAATTTTAAATAATTAATTGATCTAATAATTTTGCTTAACTAAGCTTAACAAATATAGCAGGAATAAGGGTTCGTGCAAGAAATGACCTAAAAAAAACTACATTTTGTTAATAAAAGACAGCGAATTGTTAATAACCCTACTCAAAAAAACAATAAAATTCTAAAAACCCTTTAAATAAGGCGGTTAGGACATTTTTGAATCTTCAGAAAAAACATAACCATTTAAGAGGCTTTGTGCGTTCATTTTCTTTTTTCCAGAAAGTTTCAATTCATTTATAATCAGGTACCCGTTATTAACGGCAACCTTTAATGTTTTTTTAGTTGTAATTATTTCTCCGTTTACATGATTATGAGTAGCATCTTCTTTAGAGACATTATATAATTTAGCTGTAATTTCTTCTTCATTATTAATGATGGTTGTCCATGCTGCAGGATAAGGGTTCAATCCTCTCACCTTATTATAGATATTATCTAAAGATGCTGACCAATCAATTTTGCAGTTGTGAGGGAATAATTTATAGGCTGTCTTTTCTTCTAATTCAGGTTGTTTTATTGTGATAACGGAATTGCTTTTAATTAATTCTAATGTTTCTAAAACCAAATCGGCGCCTAAGTACATTAAAGTATCGTGTAATTCTCCAACAGTTTCATCTTCTCTAATGCTACATTCTTTTTGTAAGATGATTTCTCCTGTATCAATTTTATCATCAATAAAGAAAGTACTAACACCTGTTTTTTCTTCACCATTAATAATAGCCCAATTTATTGGGGCTGCTCCACGATAATCTGGTAATAATGACGCGTGCAAATTAAAAGTGCCATACTCAGGCATGTTCCAAACAACTTTGGGCAACATTCTAAAAGCAACTACAATTTGCAAATTCGCATTTAAGGCTTTTAGTTCCTTATGAAAATCTTCATTTTTCAGGTTGCTCGGTTGAAGAATGGGTAGTTTTTGTGAAGCCGCATATTTTTTTACGGCAGATTCATTTAGTTTCCTTCCTCTACCAGCTGGTTTGTCTACAGCAGTAATTACACCAACTATAGTGTAGTCGTTTTCTACTAGATGCTTTAAAATGGTCACAGCAAAATCTGGAGTTCCCATAAAAACGATGCGTAAGTCTCTCATTTATTTGATATAATATTGGTTGTAATTATTGATTTGGATAGTATCTTCTGATAAAAGCTGCTGCAAATTTAATAAAACCACTTCATCATCAAGTAATAAGTGTTTGCAGATTTCTTTGGAAGTTAATTTTTCATGAAGGATTAAAAGATTTAGAATGGTACTAGAAATATTTTTAACCTTCTTTTTTTTAGACAAGCATACATCGCAAATGCCGCATTCTGACATTTCCTTTTCGTTAAAGTAGTGTAAAACCTGAATGCTTCTACAAACGTCGTCGTTTTCTATAAAACGAATAACATCTTCAGATTTTTGTTTTTTTTGAGCAATATATTGAACAATGTTTTTAGAAACTCTATTAATAGCGAAATTGTCTTCTCTTGGTACTAAAAAAAATAACTCTGAATTTGAATTCGCTTTCTGATATTCAATGATGCCTTCTTGATGTAGTAGCTGTAAAAGTTCAATAACTCTAGTTACAGAGATTTTTGCTTTCTGAGACAGCCAATATTCATTAATCTTTGTAGGTTGTTCAAAAATACCACCATAACTTCTTAAAACGATATTGATTAACAGGGTTGTAATGTTTTCGCTTATTGCATAATTCAATACTTGTTTACTTGTCGCTAAAAATTGAACTGTAGATTTTGCTGCATACTCTTTTGAAAGTTCAATAATTCCGTTAGAATTTAAAATAGTTAAACTGCTATTTAGCTTTTGCCGATTGTATTTGTACTTGCTGCAAAAATCAGAAAAATTAAACTGAAAGCTGTTTTCAGGTAATTCGCCATGCCCAATATGAAAATTCAAATGCAGGTTTTTATAAACCTCTTTTATTTCTTTGATAGTATGAAACGTTTTATCTGATTTTTCTTTAAAAAGACGAATGTCATTTTGATTTTTTAGGACTACAGAAAACGCTTTTTTTCCGTTTCTACCTGCCCTTCCAGCTTCTTGAATGTAGTTTTCTACACTATTTGGTATGTCTATATGTACAACAACTTTTACATTGTCTTTGTCAATTCCCATCCCAAAGGCATTGGTAGCCACCATAATTGGAGTTTTTTCAGACATCCAATTGTCAAAGGCTTGTTGTTTTTCGGCAGATGTCAGTCCACCGTGATAATAACTAGCCAAAAAACCATTTGCCTTTAAGAATGTAGCGGTATCTTTGGTTTTATTTCTACTATTCACATATACAATTGCAGGAGCTTTTGTTTTTGTAAATATTTGCAATAAGCGATGCAGTTTATCTTCAATTGTAAATAGTTGATACGCTAAGTTATCCCTGTAAAAGGATTTTTTAAAAACTTGAAGATTTTCTAATTCTAAACTATTCGTAATATCTATCAATACTTCTTTTGTAGCAGAAGCAGTCAATGCTATAAAATTTGTGGTAGGTTTTAATTCTTTTAAGATTTTTATATTTCGGTACGATGGTCTGAAGTCATGTCCCCATTCAGAAATACAATGCGCCTCATCAATGGCTATTAAATTGACATTTAGTTGTTTTATTTTTTCTTGGATAAAAGAGGATTGTAATCTTTCTGGTGATAGGTACAAAAACTTATAGCTTCCAAAACGTAAGTTGTCAAATAAGGCAATCATATCGTCTTGAGAAGTTCCTGATACTAAAGCTATGGCTTTAATTCCTCGTTCATTTAAATTGGTAACTTGATCTTGCATTAATGCAATTAAAGGAGAAATCACAATGCAAATTCCGTCTTGTAATAGCGCCGGAATTTGAAAGCAGATAGATTTACCTCCACCAGTTGGAAGTAAAGCGATTACATCATGTTTATTTAGAACAGCCTCAATAATTTTATCTTGGGGAGTTCTAAAAGAGGAATGATTCCAGTATTTTTTTAATATGTTTAATGGAGTAATCATGTATCGCTTTTAAGCGAATCTAAAATAAAGTTTGTTCTTTCATTAACGGTTCCAAAAGGAACTGTGATAATTTCATATCCAATTTCTTGGTATGTTTTTTCCAAGTGATGATTTATTTCTACCGCAATATCAAAACTTTCATAGCGCTCATTGTCAGAAACAAAAATTTCTTCCCATGGTGGCAACATAAATACTTTATGATATTTATATGTGTTACTTTTTTCTATAAAATAATCTGGGTATTCAGTATTAGAGTAGTTCATGTAAGCATGTGCATCTGGAATTCCTCTATCAAAAAACACAATTTCATCTTTGCTTTTATCAGCATCTAAATATTGTTTCTCTCTTCCTTCAAGTAAAAGATTGCTAAAAAGCAATGGATCTTCTAAAAACAACTGATCTATTCCTTTTTCTTGTGCCATTTTTGTAACTTCTCTAGAGATTTCTGGCATACAGTGAAATCCTCTAGAAATTAATTCGTTTAAAACAGTGGATTTCCCTGTTCCGGGTCCACCAATAATTACTATTTTTTGTTGCATGAGGCAAAAATAACCGATTCTGATTATAAAAATAATAATATAATGTAATTTTGCAGTATTAAATAAAAGTGATTCTTTAATTTGAAGATTTAATTATGACCGAGAAAGAGGCGTTTTACGTAAAATTAGTTGATAGCTTAAATGCAACAACAAAGTTCCCAACCGAATATTTATATAAGTTTATTGTGCCAGCAAATGGGAATCAAGAGGTAGAAGTAAAAGAATTGTTTAAAAATAAATCAGCAAAAGTTATTGCAACAAAATCTAAAACAGGCAAATACGTGAGCTTATCTATTAGAGTTAAAATGACTTCTTCTAACGAGGTAATTTCATATTACAAAAAGGCAGAAAATATAGAAGGAATCATCTCATTATAATTGTGGTACATGAAATTGAAAATTATAACATTAGTAATTGCCTTTGTCGCCATCAGTTCTTATTCGCAAAAGGATACGTCTGTTCTTTTTGAAATTGACAAAAAGCCTGTTCTGGTTTCAGAGTTTAAAGCTGTATTTGAAAGAAACTTAGAGTTGTTGTCTGACGAAAATCAGAAAGATGTACAAGGTTATTTAGATCTTTTTATCAATTATAAGTTAAAGGTTTTACATGCATATCACTTAAGAATTGACACCACAAGAACATATAAAAGAGAGTTAGAAACCTATAAAAATGAATTAATTGCTCCTTATTTACAAGACACATTGTTTTTAAATAAGTTGATTAAAGATGCTTATTACAGAACTAAAAACCTTGTAAATGCAAGCCATATTTTAATTAATGTAAGAAATGGTTCTTCTGCAAATGATACTTTACTGGCATATCAAAAAATTCTTAAGGCAAGAAATGAAATCTTGGCAGGTAGAGTTTTTGAAGAGGTAGCAAAAAAATATTCTGATGACAAGTCAGCAAAAGTAAATGGAGGGAATTTAGGATACTTCTCAGCATTTAAAATGGTGTATCCATTCGAAAATGCAGCTTTTTCTACCAAGGTTGGCGAATTGTCGATGCCCTTTAAAACACGTTTTGGGTATCATATTGTAAAAATAAACGATTTAAAACCATCACCGGGAAAAATTGATGTTGCTCATATTTTGATTACTGATAAAACATCCAAGGGAAAAAAGAAGATTGATAGTTTATATTCGAGTATACAAAATGGAAGTGATTTTGGAAAACTAGCTTCTCAGTTTTCTAACGATAAGAGCACTAAACAAAAAAAAGGAATTCTACCAACTTTTGGAATTGGAAGAATGCCAAAAGAATTTGAAGATGTTGCTTTTACATTATCTAAAAATAATAGGTTCAGTAAACCATTCGAATCAAGATTTGGTTGGCACATCATACAATTTATTAAAAACACTCCGATTCAATCTTTTGATAAGATGAAGAAAGAGCTAAAAAATAAGGTTAAAGCAAGTGGTGGCGCCAGAATGTCTGATGTAGCCATGCTAAAGAAACTCAAAAGAAGATATAAAATTGTTGTACATGAAAAAGCTAAAAAAGTATTTGGCGATAAGAATATTAGAGCGGCAAAAATTGATGCGTTACAACAAGTGTTATTAACAATTAATGATAAGGAAATACAACAATTCGATTTTTTCGACTATATTAGAAACAGAAGACATAAAAATATTTCTGTATTATTTTTAGATTTTTTAGATGAAGAAGTGCTTGAGTATTTTAAAGACAATCTAGTAAATACTGAACCAGAATTTGCAAATAGGTTGAGAGAGTATAGAGAAGGATTGCTTATTTTTGAGTTAATGCAACAAAAGGTTTGGGATAAATCTTCGAAAGATACACTTGGATTGAAGTCTTATTTTAAAAATAATTTAGGGAAATATGATTTTTCTAGTTTAGATACTAATAAAGGAACTGTAATGAACGATTATCAGTTGTTTTTAGAATCGAATATGATTGTCGAATTAAAGAAAAAACACAAAGTAAAAGTGAATCGAAGAACATTGAAAAGACTACTTGGTTTTTATAAAGAATAATGATGAAAAAGCTAGCTTATATTTTTATATGCGTATTTCTATGCTCATGTCAGTTTTTTGACATTGAGCAAAAGAAAAACACAAAAGAAAAGCCTATAGCTAGTGTTTACAGTTCGCGTTTATACAAGAAAGACATTGCAAGCTTAATTCCAAAAGGAAGTAAAGGAAATGATAGTATTTTAATTGTAAAAAGCATCATTGCTAATTGGGCTGTACAACAATTGTTTAAAAGAAAAGCTGAAGAGAATTTATCTACTGGAGACAATGCTAAATACCGCAAGTTAGTTCAAGATTACAAACAAAGCCTGTTGGTAAATAGTTATAAGGAGCGTCTCATTAAACAGCAGTTAGATACCTTGGTTACTGAAACAGAAATTGAAGCGTATTATAAAATTAATCGAAAAAACTTTAGATTAAATGAAGAGTTGATTAAGATTAAGTACTTACATTTTGGGAATGATTTTTTAGAGCAAAAAAAAATCATCAGATTGTTTAAATCTACCAAGTATGAAGATTTAGTAACTCTAGAAAATCAAGAACTGAACTTTAAAGCATTAAACCTAAATGACTCCACTTGGATCAAAGTAAAGGATGTTTTGTTAAAAATTCCAAAATTTAGAGAAAATCCGAAAGAATTTTTGTTAAAAAAATCTAAATTCATACAGAAAAAAGATTCATTAGGTCTATATTTGGTGGCTGTAAAAAATGTTTTAAAAAGGAATGATATAGCACCATTAAATTATATCAGTCCCACAATAAAACAAATGATTTTGCACAAAAGAAGATTAGGATTAATAAGAGAAATCGAAAAAACGTTAGTTAACGATGCAATACAAAATAAAAACTTTAAAGAATATTAATATAGTACACATCCTTGTTTTTATGTTGAGTTTAACCACTCTAACATCAAATGCACAAATGAATAAGATTGATGGAGTAGATGTTGTGGTTGGTAAGAACATCGTTTTAAATTCTGACATTGCAAAGTTCAAATTAGATTTAGAACAACGTAGTGAAGGAAAGATTAAAATTACGGATTGTGAAATGTTAGAGCAATTAATGATGCAAAAACTATTATCACATCATGCAGTAATTGATAGCGTTATTGTTTCTGTAGATCAAGTAAACTCAAGTGTTGATAGAAATATAGCTTATTTTACACAGCAATTTGGTACTGTTGAGGATGTTGTTAGAAAATATGGCTTTAATGATTTAGCTGATTTGAAAAAAGAATTATTTTCGATAGAAAAGGAAAATTCTTTGGTAAGAGCAGAGCAAGAAAAAATCAACGATGGAATAGATGTTACTCCAGAAGAAGTTCGTATTTATTTCAATAGTCTTAAAGATATTAATGAATTGCCAGAATTTCAAGCAGAAATTGAATTGGCGCAACTTGTTTTGCATGCTTCACCAACTAAAGAAGAGCACGAAAGAATTATTAATACATTGAATCAGATTAAGAAAGATGTTGAAGCAGGTAGTTCTTTTAAAATGAAAGCTATTTTAAATTCTGATGATCCTGCGGTTGCTCAAAATGGTGGACAATATGAGATCACTCAAGAAAGTCAGTTTATAAAAGAATTTAAAGAAGTAGCGTTTTCTTTAGATCTTAATGAAATTTCTGAGCCTTTTAAATCAGATTATGGGTACCATATAATTCAATTGCATGAAGTTAAAGGTAAAACAAGAGTTGCATCGCATATATTAATGCAGCCAGAAATTGAAGATTCAAAATTAAAAGAAGCTCAAGACAAAATAAACAAAATTAGAAAGGACATACTTGATAAGAAAATTACTTTTGCAGAAGCAGTATTAAAATATTCTGAAGATAAAGAAACTAAAAATAGTGGAGGATTAATTGTAAACGGAAGTACAAACGATACAAAGTTCGATTTAACAAGAATGGATCCGTCATTATATGCAAGAGTTAGTAATACTCAAAAAGGAGAAATTACAGAACCTTTTTATGATGAAACTAGAGAAGGAGAAAAGATGTATAAAATCATCTTAATGAAAGATAGAACAAACACACATAAAGCCGATTTGGTAAATGATTATGTAAAAGTTCAGAAGTTGGCCTTGCAAAAGAAGAAAGAAGAGAACATTACCAAATGGGCTAAGAACAAAATTAATGATACTTATATTAAGTTGAGTAAGAACTATAACAAATGTAAGTTCGAGAAAAATTGGAGAAAAGAAAATTAATACATGTCTGATGTTGCTGCAATACATAGTTTAGTTGATAAAACGAAGCTTTTAAAAAATGAAATTTCTAAAGTAATAGTAGGACAGCATGAAGCTGTCAACCTAGTATTACTTTCTATTTATTGTGGAGGGCATTCATTATTAATTGGCGTTCCGGGTTTGGCAAAAACCTTATTGGTGCAAACTGTTTCAGATGCTTTAGGGTTGAATTTTAAGAGAATTCAATTTACGCCAGATTTAATGCCTTCAGATATATTAGGAAGTGAAATTTTAGATGAAAATAGAAAATTCACTTTTATAAAAGGGCCAATTTTTAGTAATATTATTTTGGCTGATGAAATTAATAGAACACCGCCAAAAACTCAGGCAGCTTTATTAGAAGCAATGCAAGAACGTTCTGTTACTGTAGCGGGTCATCATTATAAATTAGATTTACCTTTTTATGTATTGGCTACCCAAAACCCTATAGAACAAGAAGGTACTTACCCATTGCCAGAAGCACAATTAGATCGATTCATGTTTTCTGTAAATTTAGAATATCCAACTTTTGAAGAAGAGGTTCTAGTTGTGAAAAACACGACATCGACCAATTCTCAAAAAGTAAACTCAATCTTCTCTGCAGAAGAAATTAAAGAAATTCAACAATTGGTGCGTAAAATTCCTGTGTCTGATAATGTTGTTGAGTATGCTGTTTCTTTAGTTGGAAAAACAAGGCCTAAAAGTGAATTGGCAACAGAATTTGTGAAAAAATATGTTGACTGGGGTGCTGGGCCAAGAGCTTCACAAAATTTAATTTTAGCAGCGAAAGCAAATGCAGCAGTTTTAGGAAAATACTCCCCAGATATCGAAGATGTAAAAGCAGTTGCTATTCCAATTTTATCCCACCGAGTGGTGAAAAATTATAAAGCAGAAGCTGAGGGAATTAACATTTCAGAAATTATCACGTCATTATTATAACTAAGATGAAACCAAAAAAACTATATATAATTGCATTCATAGTACTTGTAGTTTCCTTTTTGCTAGCAAGTTGGTTGTTTTCTTTGTTGTAGTTGTAATTAATTACTTTCTATAACTTGACCTTTTTCTCTATACAAGTCTACTTTTCCTTTTAAAAGGATCGCAATAACCGTTGCATCTTTATCTTGAACTTCTTCTGGAAGATCTATGTATAACAAGCCGGGCACATTGCTCCAGTATTGTTTCCCTACAACTTTGTGAGATAATTTTGTGCCGTTACCCACAACCCAAATTCTATTTATTTTATTTTTCAACCCTTTGATTAAAAGCGGTCCGTTAGGTTTATTATCGACATAAAGGTACAATGTCGATTTATCTTTTGACAACGCAGTATACCCATTAAAATGGCCATGTGGAATACCTGCTCTTGTACCGTATATTGCTTCTTTGTGTTTTTGTGTCCATCTTCCCAAACCTTTTAAAATTTTGATTTGTTCGGTCGGAATTGTGCCATCTGGTTTTGGAGCAATGTCTAATAAAAGATTTCCTCCCATGCTTATACAGTCTACTAATATTCTAATAATTTGATTTATCGTTTTGTAGTTGGTGTCGTTCGGTTGGTATCCCCAAGAATTATTCATGGTCATGCACAATTCCCAAAATTTACTATTGGGTTTTGTTACAGGAACTCCTTGTTCTGGAGTTGCGTAATCTCCATATCCTTGTAATCTAGAATTGATGATTGTTTTGGGTGTCTTTTTAAGCAATAGCTCACGTATTTCTTTCGCTTTCCATTTTTCTGCTGTTTGTTCCCAATCTCCATCAAACCAATACAAATCTGGATTAAATCGGGTCAATTCTTGTAATTGCCCAAAATTAAATTTTGTAAAAGAGTTCCATTTTTTGTCATCTTTTATATACCTTTTTTTATCTCTTAAAAAATTTGGGTAATCAGTATGAGACCAATCAAGTAATGAATAATACAAACCAACCTTCACGTTTTGTTCTCTCATCGCTTTCACAAAAGGGGCAATTAAGTCTCTTTTTGCTTTGGCTTTTTTTACAGTGCTTAAATCACCTTGTTTGGTATTCCATAAAGCAACACCATCGTGGTGTTTTGTTGTGATTACAGCGTATTTTGCACCACTTTCTTTGATGAGTTTTGCCCAGTTATTCGGATTGTAGTTTTTTGCAGTAAAACCAGTTAACTGCTTCATATAATCGCTATATGAAATGTATTTGTTGTAAAACGACCATGATTCATCTATGCCATTAACGGCGTAAATTCCCCAATGAATAAATATGCCAAGCTTTGCATCTTTAAACCAGGCAAGCCTTTCTTCTTTAGGGATTTCTTTAACCTGGGCAGAAGACTGAAACATCTGCATTAGAAAAACTACAAGTAGTACTAAGTATATTCTTTTAGGATGTTTCATGTGATTATATTTATTGTCTTTTAATGGTCACATGCAGTTCGCAATTAAACTTTTTTAGTTTGGACGAAAATTTTGCATGCTCGTTTCATGAAGTAAAAATTAAATGTTATTCTGAGTATTCAAAAAAGCTGAACATGTTGCCTCCATATTTTTTCGAATAACTGAAATTAGGATGCGTAGAAAGATCGGTATGTTTTGAATGCTCAATAACTAACAGCCCTTCTTCATTTAAAATTTTTCGATCAAAAATAATGTTCGCAATCTTTAAAAACTGTTCAGTTTCAAAATCATACGGAGGATCTGCAAAAATAACATCAGCTTTAAGAGGCGTTTTTTCTATAAACTTATAGACGTCGCTTTTGTAGGTGTTAATGTCTAAATCGAGTTCTTTAGCTGTGCTATTCACATATTTTACACAAGCAAAGTGTTTGTCAATACTGTATACGTTTTGAGTTCCTCTAGAAGCAAACTCAAAACTAATATTTCCAGTTCCAGAAAATAAATCAATTACTGATAGATTTTCAAAATAAAAATTATTATTTATAATGTTAAACAATGACTCTTTGGCCATATCTGTTGTTGGTCTAACAGGTAGATTTTTTGGTGCCGAAAGTCTTCTTCCTTTGTGTTTTCCAGAAATTATTCTCATTTACGGAATGGTTGTATAGTGTGAGTAATTATTTAGATTTTCTTCATCAGTAAAGAAATCTATTTCTAAATTGATAAAAGATACATTCCTAATGTATTGATAGGTTATTTTATAAATTTCAGAGTCTTTTTCTATTGCGCCAATAAATTGCAATTTAAACTCCTCTGGATTTAATTGTAATTGTTCTGCAGTAAATAAAATATAGTAGATAAAATCTTCTTTAGAAGTAAATGTAAATGAATTGTGAAAAATAAGTTTCGAATTTTCAATTACAACAATGTCAAAAGAATTGTTAGAAACATGTACAAAACAAGTTTTATCCTCGACGTTCTTGTTGTGTAGAATAAGTTTATCTATTAAAACCGTTGCATAATGTTTGTATTCAAACTCTCCAAATTGTTGAAAGAAAAAGTTATTGATGTTTACGTACGGAACATATACATTGGTTATTTCTAATTCTGATAAAGTATCAAAAGCAATAAAGTCTGTAGCCAATGTTTTAATATTGTACTCTAAATAGGTTTTTAGTTCTTCTTCTTTAAAAAGAGGTGTAGGAACTAAAGTTGATAAATTGTTTTGGTGAATTATTGTAACCGTCTCAAAATTTTGAGTAAACAACGAGTTGTCTGAAACTATTTTTTCTATTTCTAATAAAAGTAATTCGGGAGTCTCAATTGTCTTGTCAAAAGAAAATGCACCAAAATTCTGTATCTCTTTGGTTTCTAAATTAGAAATACAAAAAGAAAATCCATCCAAACTAAATTGGATGGATAGATATCTTCTAGTATACTCTTTTACTATTTTATTTATTATTCTTTTTTGCATTATCTGCTTTATCGTAATAAGGAGGCCAGTTACCACCAGTTGTTACTTCATTTAAAGAACCTACAGAAACATAACCACCTTTAATTTCATCAGTAGTTGCAACTTCTAATTCTTGTTTAACTAAAGAAGCATCCATGTCCTTTAAAATATCAATTTTAGCAATCTTTACTTGAAAAACAGCAACTTGTAAGCCTGCAATTTTTTCTACAGCTCCTAATTCAATGATAAATTGTTTATCCGTTCCTGGAACATCAAACATGTTTTTATAATCACGTCCAGTAAATCTAGACAATACAGGTTCGTATCCAATAGTATCTGTTACTCTTTTTTCTACGTCAACCATTAACGGTTGCCATTTAGTTCCTTTATTTACTTTTTCAACAACAGTTGAAGTGTTTGTTAATGCTAATTGTGCAGTGTCTATAAACTGAATCAATCCATTAATGTCTTTAGAATAAGAACCAGTAACCTCCTTGTGAGCGATTTCTGCATCTCTAATAATCTTTAATTGATTGATAACCTTTGTGTAAATTACTTTCTTATCATTATTAAAATTGATAGGCTTCATAATACCGTCATAAATTTTCCAAGTGATGAAAACCGCAGAAACAAGTAAAACGATAGACATTAAAGGTCTTAATTTTAATGGTAGGTATTTTACAATAAAAAATGCAAGAGCGATAGTAACAACAATAGCTGCAATAATAGTAATTAACATTAGTATAGTTTTTTAAATGATTATTCGCAAATCTACAATTTTTTTTTAATCATAAAAATTTTTAAGCATAAATCAATTCCTATCTTTGACTTTTCTTTTTTTATGATAAAAACACCAGTAGAATTTTACAAAGAACTCTTACAAAAGTTCCCTTTTCAACCAACAGTTAAACAAAATAAATTATTAGATAAACTAACAACATTTATATTTGACGACAATAACCGTGCCTTATTTTTATTAAAAGGATATGCAGGAACGGGAAAAACAAGTACAATTAGTACCGTTGTTAATTCGCTATGGAAAGCTGGGAGGAAAGCGGTTTTATTAGCGCCAACAGGGCGGGCAGCTAAAGTAATTTCTGTATATTCTAAAAAACAAGCGCTAACCATACATAAAAAAATATACTTCCCTAAAAAACAATCTAACGGATCTGTAGATTTTGTAATACAACCAAATAAGCACACAAATACTATTTTTATTATTGATGAAGCTTCAATGATTCCTGATAAACCAAGTAATGCAAAGTTGTTCGAAACAGGATCTTTATTAGATGATTTGATCTCTTATGTGTATTCTGGCAAGAATTGTAAAATCATTTTTATTGGTGATACGGCACAATTACCACCAGTTAAACTAACAGTAAGTCCAGCTTTAGAAGCTAGAACTTTAGAGTTAGATTATGATAAAGATGTTACTGAAATAGAGTTGGATGAAGTAATGCGTCAGCACGAAAATTCTGGAATTTTGGCCAATGCAACGCACCTTAGAATGTTAATAGACAACCATTCTACTAGTTTTCAATTCGATTTAAATTTTTCAGATATCATTCGTTTAGAAGATGGTTATGACATTGAAGATGCTATAAATACTGCATATGATAAAGATGGTGTAGAAGATACTGCGTTTATAGTGCGATCTAATAAACGAGCAAATCAATACAATGAGCAAATTAGAACTAAAATTAGAGGTCAAGAGAATGAGATTTCTACAGGTGATTTTGTCATGGTTGTAAAAAATAATTATTTCTGGTTAAAAGATTCTTCTGAGGCTGGTTTTATTGCGAATGGTGATATTTGTGAGGTCATGCGAATCAATAACATTAAAGAATTGTATGGATTTCGTTTTGCAGAAGTTGAAGTAAGAATGATTGATTATCCAGATCAAAAACCATTTGAAACAGTATTGCTTTTAGATACTTTATCTAGTGAAACACCTTCTTTAACCTATGATGAATCAAATAAGTTGTACCAAGCTGTAAAAGAAGATTTCGCACACGAAAAATCGAAATATAAACAATTATTGGCCATTAAAAAGAATAAATACTTTAATGCACTTCAGGTAAAGTTCTCTTATGCAATGACTTGTCATAAATCTCAAGGAGGACAGTGGAAAACTGTTTTTATAGAGCAACCGTATCTGCCAGAAGGAATCAATGAAGATTATTTACGTTGGTTGTACACAGCATTAACAAGGGCGCAAGAAAAGTTATATTTGATTGGCTTTAAAGGCGATTATTTTGAGGATTAATTAAAATAATATCCAATATAAATACTCCCATAAGAATTGCTATTTTCTACCCTGTAACTTTTTAGCTTTTTTGTGTGATAATGAAAGGTGTAGCCATAATTAAACCGATTCCAATTGTATCTATATCCTATTTCTAACGAAAACTGAAAAGGCATAACATCATAGGTTACAGGGCTGCTTTTGTTTAAAAAACTACCTTGTATTGTGGCATCATACATAACATAAGAAACCATTGGTTTTAAATAAATGTACGATTCTGAATAGCTTTTATTTTCTTTTGTATTTAAGTTTGAGTGAAAGGCTGTCGAATTATATAATTTCTGTAGTTTATGAAAACCAATTCGACTATAAATACCAGTAGAGAAATCGGTAAAAATTGTTCCGGCTCTTAGCTTCGAATAACTACTGAAATCTATTTGTGAAGAACTGATTTTTGAAAAATATTTATTGTAATTCAATTCAATATTCATTACAAACGCTTCTTTAATTTGCTCTTTCCAGCCCATGGCTTTGGGGTAATTGTAAATTGAATGGATAAAATTTTGTAATCCTTTTCCTTTAGCACTTGGCCCAATGACACCAACCTGGAGTTTTGTTGTTAGTATGTTTTGATTTTTATAAAAATTGCTTTTTCCATATTCACCAAAAAAGAATGCAGCAAATGGCCTATCGTGCTGTGCTGCGAATTCTAAAGTCGCTTTAACTGGGGTGTAAATCATGTGACCCAATTGGATTGTTGAAATTTTTTTTGCGATGTTTTTATTTTTAGTGTGCTTATGTAAAAAATTATAAGTTAAAAATAAACCATTGCTGTAATACCGGTCTCTACTGATGGACGTGTATAAATCATTGTCTGTCAGTAAGCTAAATTCTTTTGAAAAGCTTTGTTGAGAAAAAACTACAGTAGAAACTAAAAAAAATGATAAAAAGTACCAATGTCGCATAGCTAGCAAATATAGAATTACTGGGTGAATATCTTATTTTTTTAACACAAAAAACAATAAAAAGGTGTAGTTTTAAGCTGCTTTATATATGATTTTTTAAATGAGTAAAAAAGAAATGTTAAATATTGATGATTTTGAAGAGATTCAAACTAGAGAAGAGTTAAAAGCTGTAATTAAAAAGAAGGGAATTTCGTTGCAAAAAGTTGAAAACACACTTTTATATGAAGAAGAACTTCGAGCGTTGCAAATAGAGCTGGTTAAGTTACAACGGTGGGTTGTTAAAGAGAATAAACGAGTTGCTGTAATTTTTGAAGGTAGAGACGCCGCTGGAAAAGGTGGCAGTATCAGACGATTTATGGAACACTTAAATCCGAGGTCTTCACGATTAGTAGCTTTAAATAAGCCTACGTCTGTAGAAAAAGGGCAGTGGTATTTTCAACGTTATATAAAAGAATTGCCAAATCCTGGTGAGATTGTTTTTTTTGATAGAAGTTGGTACAATAGAGCAGTAGTAGAACCTGTAATGGGCTTTTGTGAAGAAAATCAATATAAAGAATTCTTAGTTCAAGTTCCAGAATTTGAGCATATGCTATATGAAGATGGTTTGATTATTATTAAGTTTTGGTTGTCAATTTCTAAAACGGAGCAATTAAAACGTTTTGATTCTAGAAAACAAACACCTTTAAAAAGATGGAAATTTAGTCCTGTTGATCAAAAAGGGCAAGAGTTGTGGGATTCATATAGCCATTATAAAGAAGAAATGTTTAGTAAAACTCATACGACTTATAGTCCATGGATGATTGTTAAAACAAATACTAAAAAAGTAGCAAGATTAGAGTGCATTAGACATGTACTTTCGCAATTTGATTACGAAGGGAAAAAGTCTATTGCAACGACCCTTTTACCAGATCCAAACATTGTTATGAGGTATTTTAGATCTGCACATCAAATAGATTAATTATGGAAAAGAAATCGCAATCTGAAATAGAGAAAAAGTTAAACTCAACAAAGGGACTGTTGGCATTATTCTCTAAAGAACCTATTAATGTTGACAGAGCAATTCGATATGTCGATTATGAAAGAAAGCTAGAAAAACTACAAGTAGAATTAATTAAACTACAAACTTGGGCTATTCAGAATGATGAAAAAATAATTGTACTTTTTGAAGGTAGAGATGCGGCCGGAAAAGGAGGGGCTATTCGAAGAATTACAGAAAGAATTAACCCAAGGCACATGCGAATTATAGCATTGTCTAAACCAACAGAAGATGAGCAATCTCAGTGGTATTTTCAGCGCTATGTAAAACAATTACCAAAAGCCGGAGAAATGGTGTTTTTTGATAGAAGTTGGTACAATAGAGCAGTAGTAGAGCCGGTAAATGATTTTTGTACAAAAGAACAATATGACATTTTCATGAATCAAGTAAATGATTTTGAACGAATGATTACACAATCTGGTACTCATTTGGTGAAGATTTATATGTCCATTTCTAAAAGAGAACAAGAAAAACGTTTTATAGACATTAAAAATGATCCATTGAAGCAATGGAAAATGACAGATGTTGATAAAAGAGCACAAGAATTGTGGGATGAGTACACCAAATACAAAAAGGCTATGTTTTCTGAAACGAACACAAAATTGTCACCTTGGAAAGTGATTAGAGCCAACAGAAAAACAGAGGCTAGAATTAATGTAATCCATCATATTCTAAAACAAATTCCTTACGACAAAGAAATCGAAGTTTAAATATTAACCTAAAAGACGTTTAAGTTCTTTAAATAAAATGAAAATTTCAGCAGCAATTTGTCTATTGGTTTTTAAGTAAGCTTCATCAGCAATTTCTGTATTGTCAAATTCTTTAGGGTCATTAAATGGTAGATGAAATCTGAAAATTGCATTCGGAATAAACGGGCAATTTTCATCAGCACTACTACAAGTGGTGATTGCAAAATAAGGTTCAGAATTTATGGCGTCATCATATAATTTAGAGAATCCTAATAAAGGTTTAATGCCTGATTTAAAACTAATGTCATACTTCGGATTTTGATGATTGAACTCGACAATGTTAAAAATAAACCCTACACTTTGTAAGGTTTTAACCGTGTTTCTAAAAAAGGCTGTTACAGCTGTTCCTCCAGAATATGCCTTTATTGATGTAAGGTCAAAGTAATTTGCAGCAAAATAAGCCCATACTTGAGTCAATTGACTTCTTCTAGAATTGTGAGTACAGATAAAGTTTAAAAAAATTGAATGAGAAGAATCATGAGGAGTTTCCTGAATTTTTTTAGCAATAGATTTTAGTAAATCCATTCTTTGGTCAGTTATTTCTACTTTGTTTATTGCTTCTTTAAAGAATTTTTCAACTTTTATATTGTCTTCTGAAATCATCTAATTATTTTTGTGGTAAAATTACACGAATAATTCAGTTCTAAAATTAAATAAACGTTAATTAAAAATGACATTTCAGGTTGGAGATAAAATAGCTGTTTTAGATGATGATCTAAAAGGTATTGTAACTAAAGTTGCTGTAAATGATATTGAAATTAGAGATGAATCAGGTATGTTTTTTAAATTCTTAGCTTCAGAATTGGTGAAAATTGGTGTAGATCAAAATGAATTGTCAAAATTTTCTGATATCAACAGTGAGTTTTTGAGATATAAAATAAAGAGTGACCCCAAAAAGAAATCGTCCTTTTTAAAATCAAAAAACGAAATTTTATATGAAGTTGATTTACATGTTAATAAACTAGTAAACACGACTAAAGGAATGGATAATTATGATATGTTAAATCTACAATTAGATACTGCAAAAAGAAAATTAGAGTTTGCAATACAAAAAAGAATTTCTAAAGTTGTATTTATTCATGGAGTTGGAGAAGGCGTTTTAAAAACCGAGTTGTATTCTCTCTTAAAGAATTACCCAGTAAGGTTTCAAGACGCTTCTTATCAAAAATATGGGCTAGGTGCCACAGAAGTTTACATTCTTCAAAATCCTATTTAATCACTAGGAGACCGCCAAACTGAGGTTGGTTTCTTGATGAATCATATATAAATAATAAAGATTTTTCCTTTTTTCATTTCAGGTACACTCGCCTCGTGGTAATTGTTTATTTTTGCAGCATGACACCAATATATTTAGATAATGCAGCCACAACACCTATTGATAAAGAAGTGATAGATGTTATGTGCAAATCGATGTTAGAAAATAATGGAAATCCATCTTCTACGCATCAATTTGGACGTAAAGCAAAGTCTTCTGTAGAGACAGCTAGAAAAAACATAGCAAAACATTTTAATGTGACTGCAAGTGAAATTATTTTTACAGCTGGAGGAACAGAAGCTGATAATCTTATTATGCATAATGCTGTTTTAAATTTGGATGTTGATGTTATTATTACAACAAAAATTGAGCATCATGCAGTGTTGCATACCGCAGACTATTTATCTAAAACATACAAAACAAGAATTGTTTATGTAGATGTTACTAATAAAGGAGAAATTGATCTGCATCATTTAGAAACGGTGTTGTTAAAAGAAGAGAAATCAAAATGTTTGGTGAGTTTAATGTATGTTAACAATGAAATTGGAAACATTCTTCCAGTTCAAGAAGTAAGTACTTTATGTAAAAAATACAATGCTTTATTTCATTCAGATACTGTTCAAGCTATTGGACATTATAAGTTGGATTTACAAAAAACACCAATGGACTTTATTGCAGCGAGTGCACATAAGTTTCACGGGCCTAAAGGGGTAGGTTTTGCCTATTTTAAAAAAGGATTTGGAATCTTGCCAATGTTGCATGGTGGAGATCAAGAGAAAGGAGCTCGGTCTAGTACAGAAAATGTACATAGTATTTTGGGCATGGAAAAAGCATTGGATATTGCTATTGGTAATATTGCATCTGATACCACTTATTTAACCGAGTTAAAAAGCTATTTTATTTCTGAATTAGAATCAAGTTTTTCAGACATTGCTTTTAATGGAAATTCAGCAGTACTAGATAAAAGTAGTTATACTATATTGAGTACTCGTTTTTCAAAAGCAAACGATATGTTGTTGTTCTCTTTGGATTTAAATGGTATTGCTGTTTCTGGAGGAAGTGCTTGCCAAAGCGGTAGTTCTAAAGGTTCGCATGTGTTACAAGGAATTTTAAATGATATTGAAACTGAGAAAACTTCTGTTCGTTTTTCATTTAGTAAGTACACTACTAAATGTGAAATAGATACAACAATTGATAATCTAAAAGAGCTACTTAATTAAGTAGCTCTTTTAGATTTGTAAAAAAAAATACTTTTACTTAAGAATTATCTTCTTAGTAATACTCCCTTTATCTGTAGCTATTTTAACAATATAAATAGCAGAAGATAACTCTTGAATATCAAGTCTGTTTTCAAAACTTGTATCTAAGTTTTTCCATTGTTTTACTTTTTGTCCTAATAAAGTATATAATTCAACATTCTCAATTGTTCTTCCGTTGTTATTTTTAATAACAATTTCATTTGCAGTGTTGTCTGTATAAATTAGAAGCTTATTTAAAATAGCTTCATCATCAACACCTAAAGCAATTCCGCCAAAAATAAGTGCAAAACGATCGGTATATGTTCCTATAGATAAATTTAATTCTTTGGGAAGCGCTAAATTAAAAATTTGCCCAGTTAATAAATCAACTAGGTAAATATCATACCCATCCATATTTTCTTTTTCATCTATAGTTAAGATTACTGGTTTATCAGAATCAATTAGAATTCCTAAAGGAATCTGCAATTGGGTATCTATTACTCCAACTCCTGCAATAATTAAGTTTGATTCAATTTCTGGAAAGTTCCAATAAATATCTGTGCTCTGTAAATCGAAAGTTGGGCTATCAAAACCACTATCATAATTAAAAGTATTTCCTTCTTTAAAATTGATACCCAATTGCCTGTGAATTTTAGCATTTGATTCATTTGTGTAATCAAAACCTAATTTGAAATTAGGAACATTTACTTTTGCTTTCTCTCCTTTAAAAAAGTGGTTGTTTGCGCTGTATATTCTTTGTGAATTTTCGAAAGAAAAAGTTCCGCCTTTATTTGAAGGAGCTGAAACATAAAAGCCTTGTCCAACAGCAATAAATTGTGGTGGAGCTGTATATGTAGCTTCACCTAAACCAGCCGTTTCATTTGTAATAGAATTTGCAGCAACACCCATTGCTTCGTTACGTTGTGAATAGCCACCGATATAGCCATATTCTCCGTGTCCTTCTACTTGAATGTCTGTAGTAGTACTTTCTCCTGTATGCTCCCAGAAATACAATGTACCGTCTATTACCGTACTGTTGTCTTGAATAAATTTCTGAGTATCTATAACACTTGGATAAGGGTTTCCTACTAAAGAAGCGGTTCCTGCAGTAACAGTTTTTGAGTAGGTTCCATCATTTGGAGTACCTATAAAGGTATAGTTTTGAGGAGATCTTCCTGTGCTTTTCATTATATAACCTTCCGCAACGTTTATACTGTTTGTGTGCCCTTTTTGAACCCAATCATCTCTTGTAACTCCATTGAAATATGAATATATCCAATAACTTCCAATTTTAATTGGATCTGTTTGCTCACCATTTAAATCACTAAACTGGGTGTAAGGTTTAAAAATGATGTTTTTTTGGACTGAAGATTCTGAAGTTGGAGTTGTTCCATCATGCATGACTTCTCCTACTTTAAAACTTGTGTCTCCCAATGATTTTACAACAGGAGATGTCCAGTAATTATAACGATATACATTTGGTAAAAAAGATTTTTGATCTCGGTATATTTTACCAGTCCCTTGTACATTAGAAAGGCCAGTGTGTGTTTGTACCAATTGTGCATCACCAATCAATCTAATTTCTCCTTCTAATAAGAAATCTTCATCAAATTCTAAATAATGGCCATCATTAATTACTAGTTTTGTATTTGGTTTTACCCAAACACACTCAACGTTAGCATCGTTTATTACAGAGGTGTTGTTTAATGACACTTCAGCATCGATTACCAATACCTTATCAACATCTGCAGCAATAGTACTAGGAGCTCCATTGCCTCCTGAACCGCCATTCCAGGCAGCCGAGTCACCGTTCCAGAAAATTCCGTTTATTTCAGCATATGTGAAATATTTTGTACCATTAAAATCAAAATTAGCAACTAAATGATTGGTGCCATTTATGTTTGTAGAAGTTAATGGTAAGTGCTTCACATTTGTAGTAAACGTTGCATCGTCAGCAACTTTTAATACTTTAATTGTATTCGCAGTATTTAAAACGGTGTTTATATTAAAAGAACCTATAGTTGCTTCTGTCATTGCGACTTGAACTGTACCAATAGATCCATTTTCTACAATTTTCCACACTCTATCTAATTGTACTTCTGGTGCACAGATGAGTGTTTTTGTAGTCGAATTTGTTAATACTGCATTATTATTACCCCAAATAAGGAAAGATTTATTTGAATTTATAGAGTTACTATTCGAAGCGTTGTTGGCTGCTATGCTACCCAACCCTATAGTGATAACTGCATCACTATTAATAGATTTTGATTGTTTTTGTGTTAATAGCATACTGTCATCTCTACCAATACCAGCTACATCATTGTGATACGTACTGTTTGCAGATTCATCCCAAACAATGGTAGAAAGGTCTTCTAATACATAATCTCCTTCTGAAATGGTAGCGTCATTATCAGTTATGTCTAATGTAATACCATATTTGATTGCTAAATAAGATTGAATTTGTTGTTGTCTTGCACTTGTAGGAATTGAAGTATACACCATTAGTTCTGCAATTTCACCAGCCATAAAAGTTCCTCCGTTTAGACTTCCAATAAATGCATCACCATTATCACCACCAAATGTACCTGTAGTATTGTTTGTCGCTAATTGCAGTCCATCTCTATAAATTGTTGTTAAACTTCCAGATGGAGCTCCATCGTTGTTGTCAAAACCACCATTCCAAATATTAAAGGTACCATTAGTACTTCCATAAGTGGCAGTCAATATATTTCCACCAACACCTGGATTGAATGAAAGGTTGTTTCCATCTGGAGCAATTAATGAAATAACATTTGCCCCATCTACATTATGTGAAAATAAATTTGCATCGGTGGTGCCAGTTGTTCTAGTACCAACACCATATATCCAAAGGGAACTATATGCGTTATTAGCTGTACTCCCAAAAATTCCATTTGTTATTTGATAATCTTGATTGGTCCCATTTAAAACGGCCGTAGGATTAAAATTTAGGCCATTTGAATTAATTGTTGGTGAATTGTTAGCTGTCGCATTTTGTGCTGTACCCGCTTGATCTAGCCACGTAGAACCACTCAAGCCAATATCTGCTCTTAACCAAAGAATATGACCTGCAGAAATTTCTGCAGTTCTATCATCATCTGTATCTCTATAATCAACATCATTATAATCGTCTGCACCGTTACCATTGTCAACATAGCCAATATTGGCGTCTGAATCTTGGTCTGGTAAATCGGTCAAAGGGTTGTCAATTTCGTCATTTACATCATTATCATTTAGTTGACTGCCTTCAAATGCATTGTCTAAACCGTCATTGTCTGTGTCAATTCCACTAACTGCATTGGCTGTTCCATTTTCTAAAATATCATTGATACCATCACCATCAGAATCAGAATCTAAATAATCTGGTGTGGCATCTGCATTGTTTCCTATTAATGTATCTGTATTAGTTGGAATTAAGCCACCTGTATAGGCTGTGTCTAGACCAGTTGCATCAAAAACGGCATTTGGAGTAATGTAGCCAATTGTTGTTTGTGCTTCAATATTATCAGGAATTCCATCGTTATCAGCATCAATGTCAAAAGAATCTTTAATTCCATCATTATCAGTATCGCGATTTGGGTCTCCATTGTCTTCAACAGTATCTAAAATCCCGTCATTATCGTCATCTATATCAATAGAATCAATAATTCCGTCATTGTCATTATCCAATACAACACTGATATCTCTATAATCGACATCTCCTGTAGAGCTACCGTCATTATCTGCATCTAATAAATTATTAACAGGATCATCAATTTCGTCATTTACATCATAAGTTTCACCAGCAGTTGCGTTTGCACCTTCATATATATCATCCAATCCATCACCATCAGAATCTGTTCCTAGCACTCCTGCATTCAATGTAATTCCACTTTCTGTAGCATCTGGCGTTCCATCATTATCAGAATCAGAATCTCTATAGTCGGGTTCATCTAATGTGTCAAAATTTGTTGGATCTAAACCAGTAGTGGTAAATGTGTCATTGTTTTCATAATTTACATCTACACCGTTCAAGCCGACAGTTCCAGAAGGAGCTGTATATCCTTGTGTTCCTTGTGCTTCTACATTGTCGGGAATTCCATCATCATCGGTGTCAATATCTAAATAATCTGGAGTAGTATCTGTAGCTGTAGTTGTTATTGGTACAATTATACTTATTGCACTTAGTGAATCATCACCATTTTCATAAATACTAAATAAACCATTAGCGCCAACAGCTGCTGCAATTCCAGTGGTTGGAGGAGCAATGTAACCAGCAGTGGTTTGTGCTTCTACATTGTCTAAGATTCCATCGCCATCAGAATCCATGTCTAATGAATTCACAATTCCATCGCCATCAAAATCGGCAACTTCTCCTTCTACAGTATCTAAGATACCATCATTATCATCATCAATATCAATTGTATCTACAATACCATCACCATCAGTATCTTGTCCAACAAGTGTGTCTCTGTAATCAAGATCTCCACCAGTAAGTACGTCAACATCTACATCAATAAAACCAGATGTTTTCGGGTCAGTATTACCGTCATTTACGATAAATCCATCACTAACACTGCCATGTTCATACCCGTCATCTAAACCATCTCCATCAGTATCTGCACCAGTAAAAGCAGGAGAACTTGTAAGACCTTCTGCATCGTCATTGGTTCCGTCTCCATCTGAATCTGGGTCTCTATAATCTGGAATTGTATCTGAATTGATTGGATGCGAACTATCTGTATTGACTAATGAAGAAGATAGGCCTGTATTTGCAAAAGAATCATTAAAACTATAAGCGCTATCCATTCCGTTGCCTTTAGTTACACCGTTGGGTGCAATGTAGGTTAAAGTGGTTTGTGCTTCAATATTGTCAGGTATTCCATCATTGTCTGAATCGATGTCTAAATAATCTGGAATGGTATCTGAGTTTGTAAAAAGACCATCTGTGTTAATCAACTGAGTTTTTTGAATGCCATTAAACCCACTGCTTAAAAAGTTGTTGTATGCATCGTCTAGACCATCGTTATTACTATCTACTCCAGATTTAGCAACATAAGCTGTTGTAGATTGCGCTTCAATATTATCTAGAATACCATCATCAGAATCGATGTCTAGTCGATCTACGACACCATCGCCATCGGTATCTATATCACTACAAATAGTTCCTCCTGGAACAGTTACTCGGTAAACTTCTCCACGACCATTACCGTCTTCTATGGACATTGAAATTCTTAAATACTGTGTTGCTTCAGTTAGAGTATAAGAGACTTCAGTTGGGGTTGTTGTTGCGGTATATAATACAGTGTTTGGAGTACCTAGAGCAGCACCAGACGCATCTGCTTGTTCTATTCTAAATTGTTTATTGTTGGTGTTACTCTTTGACAAAAGAAGACTAACAGTTGTTCCGCTAGGTATCACACTTGCGAAGCCAACTCCTAACACATCGTTAATGTTATTTAATCTAGCAGAAGTTCCAGTATTATTTCCAATAACATTATCTTGTTGCCCAACAGA
>MAAC01013445.1_pt1 | contig 39112 bp, 36 predicted proteins | sample 1115981 | NCBI WGS metagenome assembly MAAC01 (sample SAMN04961126, study PRJNA320927) | seawater metagenome | isolation source: sample BD02T64 sea water enriched with oil for 64 days | place: USA:Gulf of Mexico | collected 2013-07-27 | reverse complement strand
CTTGATACGACTATTCGATTGTTGGATATGATGCCTAGTGATCGTATTGTTGTGACGGAAAGTGGAATCCATACGGTAGATCATGTTCAGAAGATGCGTGATCATAACATTCACAGTTTTCTGGTTGGTGAAGCATTTATGCGAGCTGATGATCCTGGTTTGGCACTTAAGAGGCTTTTTTCATAACGTCGTAAGTTTATAGGATTTAGCGTTTGTAGTTTCGGTAATGGTTCGAGTGGTAGGTATTTCCAGCGGTATATTGATGTGTCTGGTGAGTCTAGACGCGCTGTTTACTCTATATACAGTGCGGGGTATGATAGCTGTCAATAGAGTTGATGACTGGTTTTTACAATAGTTAATGGTTTAGTTTGTGTTAGGTTGTAGAAAGAGGCGCGCTCTGGTGAGGTATTGTTAGAGCTTAATAGTTTACATGGTCGAATAGGAGGCAAGTATGGGTCACGTTATCGTTGTTTTTGGAACATTAATTGCGCTTAACTTTGGGGTTGGTTTTATGGTCTCAGATTATCTGTATGAAGATGAGACAAAAGAGGGTGTTGTTGAGGTGCAAGAAGTTGCTCCTGAGCAGGCAGCTCAAGTGGAAGGAGTGGTTGAGGCTACGGTTGAAGTGCCTGCTGAATCAGAAGCGAAGTAATTAAAGTTTACCCCTTTTGTTCTATGCTAAGGAGGGGGTAGCGCGCATAAAAAAGGCCAACTGTTTTTGGCCTTTTTTATGCGCGTTTGAGAGACATTAGCGTGTGCCAAACACCACCATGGTTTTGCCTTTAACGGATACTAGCCCTTGGATTTCTAAGTTCTTGAGTACTCTACCTACCATTTCACGAGAGCAGCCAACTATGCGGCCAATCTCTTGACGGGTTATTTTGATCTGCATTCCGTCAGGGTGGGTCATTGCTTCTGGTTGTTTGCACAAGTCAATTAGTGTGCGAGCCACTCGGCCGGTAACATCTAAGAATGCTAAGTCACCTACCTTGCGGGTTGTTGCGCGAAGTCGGCCTGCTATTTGGGCGCTGACGGCAAAAAGTATATCGGCATCCTCGACAGAGAGCTCTTTGAACTTGGAATAGCTTATTTCAGCCACTTCGCATTCAGTCTTTGCTTTGATCCATGCGCTGCGGTTGGCTGCTTCATCAAATAAACCCATTTCCCCAAAGAAGTCGCCTTCGTTAAGGTAGGCCATGATCATTTCGCGTCCATCGTCATCTTCAATAATGACGGTAACGGAACCTTTGACAATATAATACAGTGCATCAGATTCATCTCCTGCGTAGATCAGCGTGCTTTTGGCAGGGTATTTTCGTCGATGACATTGGGCCAAAAAACTGTCGATATCGGGAATCAAACTGTTGTTGTTGATGGTCATTATTTAGCCTTTATTATTGGGTGGCTTCTGCTAAAGGGGCGCCCGAGAAAGTATCGTTTCATTCGAGTGTAAGTGTCATCAGCAGTTATTGCTTATTAGGGCAAAAAGGGTGAGGCTGAGAACTGTATTAGCCCTAGTTAGAATACGGCTATGGGCTAATTATGGATGCAAAAGAGATATGCCGCTAGCCTAATTGTAAAAACTATCCGACAAAGTCTAAGTCTATGAGAACGAATGGTATTTTTCGTTGAACTGTTAGAGATATTGGAGCTTTAGACGGTCACAAAAAATAAACGTTAGGCCAAAAGACAAGTAGTAAATGTTTTGAAGTGTATTTGGCTATTAACTTTAGAACACAAATACTCCTATTTATGGTATCTTGCGGCGAATTTATACAGAGATAAACAATAAAGATTTACCTGAAGGGATTCAGATGAACGGAGAATATAACGTATGAAAGCATCAATTAATTGGGCAGGTGAAGTTAAGTTTGAAGCAACCTCTGGGTCGGGGCATACCGTTGTGATGGATGGTCCCCCAGATCATGGTGGAACGAATCAAGGGGTTCGCCCGATGGAGATGCTGTTGATGGGGGTTGGGGGGTGTGCCTCTTTTGATGTTGTTCATATCTTAAAGAAATCACGTCAGGATGTTACTGGCTGTGTTGCTGAGCTGGAAGCAGATAGAGTGGATGAGGTGCCTGCAGTGTTCTCCAAAATCCACCTGCATTTTGTAGTGAGTGGTAATAAATTAAAAGACACGTTGGTGAGTCGGGCTGTAGAGCTTTCGGCCGAAAAGTACTGCTCGGCATCCATTATGCTTAGCAAAGGTGGTGTTGAAATTAGCCATAGCTATGAGATAAAAAAGTAAGAAGAAAGGTTAAAAAAGAGTACAACATGAATAGAAGAGTACCTTCGTCAAAAATCAAACTACATGGTTTTAATAATTTAACAAAAACCCTCAGTTTTAATATCTATGATATTTGTTATGCCACTACGCCAGAGCAGGTTCAGGAATATCGTAAATACATTGACGAGTTATATAACGCTGAGCGTTTGACTGAGATTCTTAGTCAGGTGACGGATATTATTGGTGCCAATGTTCTCAATATAGCCCGCCAAGACTATGAGCCTGATGGGGCGAGTGTAACGATGCTTATTGCCGAACACCCAGCACCACCGGATGAAAGTCAAACAAGAGAAGAACCTGGGCCGTTGGCAGGTGCTTCGTTTCGCTATGCGCCTACTTCCGATGCGGTTGTTGCTCACCTTGACAAAAGCCATGTGACGGTGCACACCTACCCAGAAAGCCATCCGGATAATGAGCTTGGGGTTAGCACCTTTCGAGTCGACATTGATGTGTCAACGTGCGGCTTGATATCTCCCCTGAAAACGCTTAATTATCTTATTCATAGCTTTGATTCTGATATTGTTACGGTGGACTATCGCGTGCGAGGGTTTACTCGGGATGTGGATGGTGTGAAACATTATATTGATCACGAGATTAACTCAATCCAGAATTATTTGTCGGGAGATACGTTAGAGCAGTATGAGATGATTGATGTGAATGTATATGAAGAGAATATATTCCATACCAAGATGTTGTTGAAAAATTTTGAGTTGTCTAATTATTTATTTGGGGGATGTGAAAAAGAACTTGCTGCGGAAGAAAAGAAAGATATCAGTAAAATGTTGCGCAAAGAAATGTTGGAAATTTTTTATGGTCGAAATGTCTAATTCGCCCTTTTGGCCTCCTTTGTCCAGGCTATCTACTTTAATTTACATGCCCTCCAAGTGTTTTGTGCAGTTAAAATCGTGTAGTTTTGCATCTGGCCCTAAATGCAGTTCTGTGACGCCTGTGTTTTCAAAGTAGTATCTTCCCCACTCGTAAGGGTCTTGATGTAATAAATTCGCCAAGATAAGCGCCATAGCGGCACCATGGCTGACAGCGATAATGGTTTCACCAACATGGTTTTCCGCAAGTTGAGCGATGCTTTGGGATGTGCGTTCGCTAACTTGGTGAATTGATTCTCCGCCTTCTGGAGCGAAGTGGCGGTCTTCTATGAGTTTTTCAAAGAAATTATATTGATCTTTTAGTTTGTTGAAAGGCTCGCCTTCCCATACACCGATACCGTACTCTTTAAGACCTTCAACGACCTGGATGCTCATGTTGAATGCATCCCCAATTGCTTGGGCGGTATGGCGTGTACGTTCTAGTGGGCTGCAATAAATAGCGGATGCTTGCGGGTGTTGTTGTTTTAGGTGTTGTCCTGCGCGTTGCGCTTGCTTTTTGCCTGTTTCGGTTAGGCTGCTGTCGGTCCAGCCGTGCCACTTTTTATCCACATTTGCCTGGATTTGTCCGTGACGCACCAATAATATACGTGTGTGTGTAGGGCTTAATGGTGGTTGTTGATTTGGCATATTATAGTTGTACCTTTTGCTGTTGTACTAGTTGGCGTTAGCCCCATCTTGGGCAATGTTGAACTCATCAGCAATGGGCTGGCTGGCGACAGCAGGGATATCTTTTATCCTAAGCGCAAACTCTTGAGGGGTAACTCCCTTTATAGTATCAGAAAAATAGGCATCAAATTGAAATCTAAAGGTATCGTTGATGGGGATCTGGTGTATTTTGTAACCAATGTTGGGCCCTTGACCAACAAAGCGTTCAGGTTTCTCTTCTAAGCTAAGGTCGTCAACGTAATGTAAGCTGATGGGGGCTTTGAAGTTGCTGGGTACGTGTAGCTCTGTATAAATGTCAAAGCCAGCGTTGGTACCTAGCCATACCCAGCTCTCGCCGCCGTTGACGGTGTGTGAAAGAAGCGCTGTTTCTGTATCGGACATTTTCCCGTCCACTTTTGTGGGGGTGACGGGATTAAATGCTGTCAATATATCGCTGCCTAAAAGGTTGTTACCATCAATGGAAATGGTGGCTTGAGGGTTTCTTAGTACTGTAGAAATAATGCCGGGTACTTCGACGATTACATCAATATTAAATTGTTGGGGTAACACATTAAACCGAATGTCGAGAAAAACTACGGGTATTGAGGCGAAAGTAAGGTGGCTTTTAGCTAGAATGATGGTGCGAATAGGGCCCTGTTTGACGGCTAACACCTCAGTTTCTATGTCGTTATTATCCAGTGTTATTGTTGCACTATTAAATAATACATCGGCAGCTAAGCGGAACTTCAGTGTGTCTAATAAGCTGCTTTGTTGCTCCCCTTTGTAACTGCGGTAAGTGAAGTCATTCCAGCTTAAAAAATCTTCTGGCTTGGTATGAAGAGTGAAATAGTCGGATTTAATAATGCCGGCCTTTTGGTCGTATTGTGTCAATGGCTTGTATTGGAAACCGCTTAATTGATCGGAAACGTATAGGTAGCTAATTTCATTAGTTTGACTGCTAAGTACTTGTATTTCTGCAGCAATGCGGGTGAAGCCTGAATTAAAGGCATCAATTCGCTGGCCCGTATCGGCGAAACGAAAAAACAAGGAATCGTGAGGGTCAACAATACCCTTTCTTCCAAGTAGAGGTGTGTCGCCTTCTTTGAACCAGCTTTGACCGTTTTCATCTATGTCTTCAAATTGGTGTGGCACCGGAATGAGCAGGCCATTTTTTACGGAGAGGAAAGTCAGTTTTTCGAAGGATTTGTCCACTAATTCAGGAAGTTCGATAGCTTTAAGCTCTACGATTTGCTGGTTTTCTACTTGTGCAGATGCTGTAGTGATTGGAGTCATGCTTATTAGAGCGGCGCACAATGCTAGCAAACGGGCTAATTGAGCTGATTTAACACGGGGGTATGTGAGGAGTGCTTGGGTTATTATTATTGTTGTATTCACAGTGATTCCTTTTCCTATGGGCCTGGCATACGATCTTTATATTGTTGGAACACTGTGCCTCAGCGCTAGTCAACAATAGTGTAATGCTCCATGATATTTTTAGTAGGTTATATGCGGCAGGATTAGACCATAGGCCTATTGTAACATTCAACAAAACGGCTTAGGCAGTTGGTGTTAAATTGTTTCATAACCGCTATGCTGAAAGAAAGGCGCGAGATGTGAAAATGCATCGAGAATATAGATAAAAATAATTGAACTAAGAAAATTGAACTAAGAAAATTGAACAAAAGAGAGTTGAGTAAAAAGCTACCATGAAAAAAACAGAACCAGCCATGGAGACACATCTGCACAGTGGATTGGTCTTGTCTGGTGGTGGTGCAAGGGCTGCATATCAGGTAGGTGTACTTAAGGCGGTGGCAGATATTATGCCTTCAGGCATTCGAAACCCTTTTGGTGTTATTTGCGGCACTTCAGCTGGGGCTATTAATGCCGTTGCGTTGGCGGCTCATGCTGACAACTATCGTAATGCTGTGTATGTGATAGAGCAGGTGTGGCGGCATTTTAAACCGCATCAGGTTTATCGAACGGACCCTATCGGGGTTGCGGGCTGTGCTGCCAAATTCTTATTGCGTATGTTTTTGGCAATGCCTCATCACCCAGCATCGTTGTTGAATAATGCGCCGTTGGCGAAACTATTAGCTGAGATGATACCGTTTGATCATATGAAGGAGGCGATCCGCGACGGACACTTGCGCTCAATCAGTGTGACGGCATCAGGTTATAATAGTGGGCATTCGGTTGCATTTTTTGAAGGTAGTCCGGATATCAGTAGTTGGAAGCGCTTTCAGCGGATTGGTTTGCGTGCCAGTCTAAATGTGGAGCATTTACTTGCTTCTGCAGCGATACCGACGGTATTTCCTGCAATCCGTATTAATAGAGAGTACTTTGGTGATGGTGCTGTACGTCAGCTTGCCCCTCTAAGCCCCGCTTTGCACATGGGGGCAAAAAAACTGTTAGTTGTAGGGGTGAGTGGTAACCGAAGTGCTCCGCAAGTTAGAAAGGCAACAGAGGCCTACCCTTCACTGGCGCAGATTGGAGGCCATTTGCTGAATAGCGTGTTTCTGGATAGTTTGGAATACGATGTAGAGCGTTTGGAAGGTATTAACGACACCTTGGAGTTAATACCTGATAATGTGCGTAAAAAAGCAGGGATCACAATGAAGCCTGTGGAGTGTTTGTTAATTTCACCTTCTCAATGCGTGGATCAAATTGCGTCAAAGTACGCAAAAAATCTTCCTCGCACCATTCGTGTTTTCTTGCATGGCATTGGAGCCACTGAATCCTCCGGATCCAGTGTGTTGAGCTATTTGCTCTTCGAACGAAATTTTTGCAATGCTTTAATTGAATTAGGCTATCACGACGCCATGGAGCGTAAAGAAGAGTTAAGGCACTTTATTGAGGTGTAACTCGAGGTGTATTTTGCTAATAAATATGGTGCACAAAGTCTGTCTCTGACGGGGTGTGGCCATCGACATATTTGAACAACCTTGATTGTTGGTCGCAATACTCACCGCGTTCTAATGCCGCAATATAGTGATCGTTGAGCAGATGGCCTTTTCTGTCGGTGCTAAAGACTGCTCCAGCGGTATGGTCTAAGTGTGAAAGTACGCCGATGCGACCAAAGAAGTCTAAGGTGTTCACAAAGTGCTCAACGTAAGGTACGCCACGTTTAAATTCTTCAGATAGCTCCTTGTCTATGCGAAAGCTGTCTGCCACACCAGCAATGCAATAAATTTCTAATTTAGGAGCAAGGTGTCGATATTTTTTATCTTTTAGTAATTTACGAGCAATATAACTTGCAACAATAGTTCCTTGTGAGTGTCCTACAAGAACCACTTTGTCGTGGGTTACAAGGGCCTCTTTAACAAGGTCATATGCGGGGCGGGATAAGATCCCATCTTTTCTTAAGGTTCTAGCGGTGACTGAGTCGATAATGTCCCATACTGCACCATACGTGGGTGTGTGAATGAGATGAACGGAGCGATGAAATACACGAGCAAGCTCTCGACAGTTTAGGATCGCAACCGGCGGGGACGTTGCAATACCATTAATAAAGAACCATTTCTCACTATCACCAGAGTGGGTGAAATGTTCTGGATTACACGCAATAGTCCCGGTACTGTATGCTTTTCGCTCTAAAGGAAGTACTGCTTGGATGCCTGCACTGACATAATCAAATAGGTTGTTGTAGCTTTTCCAATGTAGCTCTGATTTAGTTGAAGCCTCTGAGTTAAATGGGCTAAATAAATAAGGTAATGTCCATAGGTGCTCTAATACTAATAGAGCGTCTTTTTCAATGGAGGAGCTGTTGTCGATAAAACGCTCGGAAAGCTTTCTGAGTTTTTTTGGGGCATCAAAGGGAAACATGGTTACAGCGATTCCTATGGTGAGTTCTGTAGTAAGCGTAGGGTAAATAGTTATGATTTGCCTTCTAGCCGCTAAACTAATGTCAGAACTTATGAGTCAGTAGATGCATAGTATACCGATGAGCCCGCGAGGTGATATAAGGTGAACGTGCAAAAAGGTATGTTTTTGTTACAGAATCAACCAGTTGTAAACTTTTAATTAAATAATGGCTAAAAAAGGAGCTAACTAAATGAGGTCTTTGTTAACGGTAATCGGGTTAATGTGTCTGGGGGTGTTTACGCTAAGTTCCAGTACTGCAAATGCAATGGAGCGCTATGTAGCTGGTGTACACTATAAAATAGTGGCTCCAGAACCCTCAAAAACCCAAACACCTCATGTGCTCAGTTTTTTCTCTTATGCATGCCCTCATTGTAGTCACCTTGAGCCTGCCGTTGATAAGTGGCGTAAAGGTTTGTTGAGTAATGTGGTGTTTGAGCGTGTCCCGGCACAGTGGAGTCCTCTTTTTAAAAGTATGGCTAGGTTCTATTATGCGTTGGATGGGCTTCACCTCGCGGACCAGCATAACCAGGCCGTATTTGATGAGATTCATAAGAAAAAGCGCAGTTTGGACATGGAAGGAAGTGTATTGGCTTTTGTTCAAACGTTGGGCTTAGATAAAGCTAAATTTCAGCAGGCGCTTAACTCTGACGCGGTGAAGAAAAAAATGCGAAAAGGTAAAGGTGTGATGGCGCAATACAAAATCCCTGGTGTACCGAGTTTTGTGGTGAATGGGCGTTATTTTGTGAATGTGAGCATGGCGGGTTCACCGGAGCAGCTTTTTGAGGTATTAGACTTTTTGTTGACGAAATAATGGCTAAGGAGCCAGGCCTATCTCTGTCAGGCTAGCTGTAGTGTCAGGGTTTCCTAGTCCTGTTGGGGTAATGTGTTGGTAAATACTGGCAAAGTAAAAACATTCACCTACACTGATGTTAACAGTTTCATTGTGCCGCTCTAGCTGCTTGTGAGGTAGTAGAGTCATTGTTTGAATTGTGAGTGTTAATGTTAAAGGTCGCCGAAAGGCGGCCTTTTTTTTGCCTGGAAGCTGAGGAGGACTAAATTATACGGTAGGTGTTGTGACTAGCTGTCGTTCAAGAATATGAGAGAATGTAATGAGTTCTTTTTGGCGCGTTTTCTTCATTAACTGCTTAATAACAAAGTGAATACCTTTGTTAACCGTTTTGATGCCCAGATCTGCTGACTTTCGAATAAATGGGCGCACTTTGAATAACCTGGTGGGTTTGTTATAAAAGTGAACAACGGCTTGATCAGTTATTCCGCAAAGGGCGTCAACGATAAGGTGGTTGTAAGTATTGGTATTACTGTCGTTACGAATACGAATAATGACTTGTTCGGTTTGGTCAGAAACTCCGTTATCAAGAGGGAAAGCCATATAATGCTGGTCGTCTTCTTCTAGGATAAGGGTCCCAACGTAATTGGCAAAAATGTCTAGTTCGTGGGGTTCCAGGCTATTCACCATTTTACGGATGACTAGCTTTGCACCCTTAATTACAGTGGATATACCCTTGTCAGCAGAACGTCGGGCCGCTGGGTGGGCTTGCACTTGATCCATGATGTCGAAGTAAAATTGATCGATAGCCAGGGACAACAATTTTGACAATACGGTGGCGGCATCAGCGCTAAGACCGGGTTGGGCAGAATTTTGCTCAATGCGAGCAAGCAGGCTGTTTATTTCCGTATGAATCTCAGGGGTTAGTCGAAACCCCAAAGAAAGATGTGGGGTTTGAGAATCCACTGTATTCACCTTTTCTAGTCTTAACGCTGATATCTAATCTTAGCGCTCGAAGCTACATTGAAGTAGAGGCGTAGCTCTTTAATATGGGCGCACTTTATTGATCTATGAAGGACAAATCAAGGACGATTGGTTACTAAAGCGCCGAGTTTTCCTAAATAATTGAATATAAGGGAATTAAATATTGAACTAGGTTAGTTTTTATCATTTCGGATAAACGTTGTGTGACTATACTGATAGCTAGGATGTGTTTAGTGCGTATTGTTTGGGATGACTGAAAATTAGGAACACCATGAATAAAGGCTCATACCTTATCACATTGTTGTCGAGCTGGTTAGGAAGGCTGTGCTCTCTAGTTGCTATTGGATGGGCGGGGTATGTCTGTGCAGAACCTGTAGAGCTATTGGTTCAAAATACACATTCTGGCAACACGTATGACGATTGGTTTTCAGCGTTTATTTGGACACTGTTTTGCCTTATTGGTGTTGTCGTTGTTTTTATAGGGGTGATAATTCGTCAGAAACTGACGCTTGATAAGGCTATCAATGAGTTGAAAGGGTTGGAAGAAGGATTGCAAGAGGCCCAGTCTATTGCTCAGATGGGGAGTTGGTCCCGTGATTTTGAACATGGAACAACCTTTTGGTCGAGGGAAGCCCGAATGGTGTTGGGACTGGGTGATGATCAAGAGGCTTTTAAGCATTATGAAACGTTACTGCATCCCGATGACATTGAAGGCATGATGGAGGCCGTAGCTATTGCATACCATCAAGGGGGAGGCTATATCCATGAGCACCGGATTATTTCTCCATACGATAAAAAAGAGCGTTGGATAAGATTAGCAGGTAAAGTTTTTCTTGGTGAGGAAGAGTCTCCCGTCAGGGAGACGGGAACTGTTCAGGATGTTACGTTGCGTCGAGCTTCAGAGCTAGCATTGCGTGAAAGCGAAGGAAAGTTGCGATCAATACTTGAGGCTGCTCCCTACCCGATTATGATTTTTGATATCAGTAGTGCGCCATCACTACTGTATGCCAATCAAAGCACCTACTATTTGTTCGAACTGGATCACGAGGAAGCCAACTTAAGCGGTATCGATCTCCACTCATTGTGGGGTGATGACGATAGTCATACCCAATTTACGGATTCGTTTTCCGAAAGCGGCGTGACTAATTTTGAAGTGTTAATGAAAACACAAAAAGGTAAGGTGTTCTGGGGAATGTTGTCTTCAACGGCAATGGATTTTCAGAGCAGTCCAGCGCTGTTTATTTCAGTATTGGATATTACCGATCGTAAGCTGATACAAGAGGAGCTAGAACGGTTAGCGACAACAGATACATTAACAGGGTTGCTAAATCGCAGAAGTATATTTGAAACGGCAAATAAAGAGATACGCCGTGCGATCCGGTATCAAAATCCCTTTACTATTATTATGTTGGATATTGATTATTTTAAGCGAGTAAATGATACCTATGGCCATGCCACGGGAGATAAAGTTATTCAGCTTTTTGCTGAAGTATGTTTAAGCTGTTTGCGGGAAGAGGATGCGCTTGGGCGTGTTGGTGGTGAGGAATTTGTCGCAGTCTTGGTATCCTCTACAATTGAAGGCGGCCGAGTTGTTGCTGAGCGTATGAGAGAGGCTTGGGAGGCAATGGTGGTGGACGTGCCTGGAGGAGTCGATAAATTTACGGTGAGTATTGGTGTATCTGAAATTATTACCCCCAATGAAACTTTTGACGAGGTGTTGGAGAGAGCGGACAAGGCGCTTTATGTGTCAAAGTCAGAGGGGAGGAATCGTGTGACTATTGATAAAGGTGAGGGGGTTCGCGCTAACTAGGATGGTACGTTTGTTTTACAATAATCATTGAATAAATGCTTGAAATAGAGGAGGATCTGTCCGAATATTTGATTGTGGCTATTTATCCACAGGCTAAATACTTTCTGAATAATAAATAGATTATAAATATAAGAAATATACGGGACAGTATCGATGATATTTAAGGGGGGGCGTAAATGGGCTATGTTATTGGTCTTGTTGGTTTTTTGTGCGTCTTATGCCCAGGCAGAGTTGGCGATTATCGTAAATAACGATAATGTTACCAATGACATAACGGTGGAAGAGGTCGTTAGCATATTCTTAGGTAAAAGCCATACATTGCCGGATGGAACAAAAGTTGTCCCGATTGACCAACGTGAAGGGGAGGATGATCGTGAGGTGTTTTATCGCGAGTTAGTGAAGAAATCTCAATCTCAGCTTAATTCTTACTGGTCTAGAATTATTTTTGCGGGTAAGGGGCAGCCACCATTTACTGTAAACGATAGTCTTGAAGTTATTGAATTTATTTCTGGCAATCAGAACATGATCGGTTATGTTGACACTGACATGGTGGACGAGACCGTTAAAGTGATACTTATCATACGGTAAGCTCGACCAGCCATGTTGTAGTCATAGTATTTAATTTTAAGGTAATGTGTCTTGAGTTATCGCCGCTTTAGGGGATAGTTCAGTTTCCTGTACAGCCTCTTCTTGTACTTCTACAATACCTTGTGGCTCACCGCTTTCATCCTCAAGCATATCTGACCCGTAGTAAACTGCGCCAAAATTGGCTGCTACTAATACCGCTAAAATGGCAAATAATTGCATAATAATCTCTCTTTTAAGTAGTCATTTTACTGCGCGATTGTTTCCTTTTCCTTTCCGGTACTATGGTGATAATTTTGCGAATAATATTCAACATAAATATTGGTTCTAGAGGTGCCTGTTTGCAATTTGTAACGATTTTGTTGACATATATGCGTAGATACCCTGTATCCCCTTGTGACAACGCCATAATAGTGGTGCAATCGCCGCCTGTTGTTAGACGCTGTATGTTAATTGGTTATTTGTTAAAGGCGGGTGTGAAAAGGAGATGGATACGTGAGTAAAGGAAGATTGAAAGGAGAAGAGCTTCAGTCATGGAAGCAGGCGTTACATGTGCAATATGCCGTGAGTTGGCTTGGTGTCTTATTCTTGTGGTGTTGCGCCCAGCTACCTTATCAATATTTACGAAAGTCGGGAGAGTTTCTTGGGGCTGTGATGTATGTTGCTGCTCGCAGGCGGTGTCATATTGTTCGCGTTAATATTGCTTTGTGTTTTCCTGAAAAATCAGCCGCCGAACAGGAACAATTGGTGAAGCGTAGTATGCAGGAGAACGTCGTTGGGTTATTTGAGTCTGCTTATGCCTGGTGGGGGAAACCTGAAGATCAATATAACAATATCGACGTCGTAGGCTTAGAGCATATTCAAAAAGCAAAAGAGGCTGGAAAAGGGGTGTTGTTGGTTGGGGCCCACTATAGTAATTTGGACCTGGGTGGGTTATTTGTGGCCCACTGTGTGCCGGTTGACGTGACATACCGACGCCATAATAATGCGTTGTTTGACTATTTTATTCGTCGTAGTCGACAGCGCTATTTTGCCCATGTCATTGAACGCTCGAAATTACGAGTTATGTTAAGAGGGTTAAAAAAAGGGCGAGTGTTGTGGTATGCAGCGGATCAGGATTATGGCCGCAAGCATTCTGTTTTTGCTCCATTTTTTGGCGTTGAGGCAGCAACACTAAACAGTACATCTAAGTTAGCGAAGATGGCGGGGGCGGCAGTGGTTATTGTTGGTCACCACAGAAAGCACGATGGGCGTTTTGAGGTGGAGTTTAGCCCGGCGTTATTGGCATTTCCTAGTGATAGTGAGAGTGCTGATGCAGCACATGTGAATGCAGCGTTAGAGCAGCAGATTCGTAAATACCCAGAGCAGTATATGTGGGTACATCGGCGTTTTAAAACGCAGCGCGATGGAAGTAAAGGAGGTTATTACACGTTAGCTAAGCCATAATAGATGGTTGGGACATACTGTTAGTCCTGTAATGTTTATTCCGTGGCGAATATTGTCAGGCATAACCTCACAGAGCTAGTTAACCAATTCACATAAGCCGTGTAATACCAATTCTCCATAGCTTACGACGCCAACGATTTTGTCATTTTTAATGACTGGGGCTACGGAAAGCCCGAATCGATCAAACAGGCGAGCGCAATATCTAACATCCATTTCTGGTGGAACCGTGAGCATCGGCTTCGACATGATTTCGTAGAGGTTGACACGTTCCGGTGCACGATCTCGAGCGAGTACTTTTTTTGCGATATCAGAGAGTAAAACAAGGCCGTGAGCGTCATGTTCGTGTCGTTTGTTTACGATGACAACTTTAGCCCCTTGTTGATTCATTAGCTTAATGGCATCTTTTACAGTCGCCATGCCGTCTAGCTCGATAAAATGGCTGCCCATTACATCTTTGGATTGTATGATTTTTCTTGGCATCATAATAAATCTTCCATCTCACTGGTGATTTTTTGAACCTGATGGCTTACGCCCACGGCATCCTCTACATCGATCTGTACGGCGATGCCAGTGCCGGGTTTATCGTCAAAGTGCCCTGCCCGTCCGATTTCTTCTAGAATATGTCTGCTTAAATGTTCTTCAACTAAAAATAATAGAACATCACGTTGTGTTTCAAGAGTGAGGCCGAAAAATGTTTTGGAGCGCTTTAGTCCTTCCCCCCGTGCATTGTTAATTATCGTTGCTCCGGTGGCCCCGGCTTTTCTTGCGGCATTCATTACCGCATTGGTTTTGTCATCCTCAACAAAAACGATGATCATCTTGAAATGCATGCTCGTCTCCTTGTTTAATCTTTTGTGGATTTGTGTGATTTTATGATTTTTCGGTTTGTCCAAATTTGAGATGCCTGGGCATACGCCATAACAGACATGATTGGGAATAGGCTGGCAAAGGCGATAAGGCCAAAGCCGTCGATAAGAGGGTTTCTTCCAGGAACGGTTTCTGAAAGGCCTAGGCCCAATGCGGCAACTAAAGGCACAGTTACCGTTGACGTGGTGACCCCCCCGGAGTCGTAGGCTAGGGGGATAATCATTTTGGGGGCAACAGTCGTTTGAGCAACAACAATTACATACCCCGCCATAATGTACCAATGAATGGGGTCTCCAACGACGATACGGTAAGAGCCTAGAGTTATACCAACGGCAACACCAATGGCAACGGCAATGCGTAACCCCCAGATACCAATAGCACCTCCCGATACCTCGTTTGCTTTAATGGCTACTGCCATCAATGAGGGTTCGGCAATAGTGGTGCTAAAACCAATAAGAAAGGCAAAAAGGTAGATCCAGTAATAGTCTTGCCATTGAACGCCGTCATGGGAAGAGATGAGGCTGCTCGTGATTTGTGCGCCCTGAATAAACGCAGGGTCGGTGAGTTGTTCCGCCATCAAGCGCCCGAGCGGGAATAGGCACCATTCAAGGCCCAGCAAAAATAATGAAAGGCCAATTAAAACCCAAATAAACCCCCCAATAATTTTCCCGATATTTGGAGGGATTTTCCGAATAACGGCAAATTGAAACCCAAAAATAATGGCTACAATAGGGAATATATCTTTGGTCGTGCTGATGAGTGTCTGCAGAATGTCAGAAAATATTTCAGTAGCCATTAGGTGATTACCATGCCGTAGGCCATAACAAATATCATCGGTAGCAATGAGGCAAATGCGATCAAGCCAAATCCGTCAATCATCGGGTTGCGACCTTTAATCGATGATGCTAGTCCAACCCCTAAGGCGGTGACTAACGGGACAGTGATGGTGGAGGTCGTTACCCCTCCGGAATCATAGGCGATGCCAATAATTTCTTCGGGAGCAAACATTGTCATAATGACAACTAACACATATCCACCAATAATTAGCCATTGGATTGGCCAGCCGCGTAGGATTCTCAGTACGCCAATAAGGATGGCGAGGCCAACAGAGAATGCAACGGTATAGCGCAATCCGTTGGCATAATTCGCTTGAGCGGCAGGAGTGTTTATTATCATCGCGCCTTCAGCGGCAACCTTTGCTGCCTCTGCTGACACGGCAATGAGTGCTGGCTCGGCAACGGTTGTGCCAAACCCCAGGCAAAAACTAAAGGTTAATAACCAAAATACGCTACCTTTTCGTGCAAAGGCGTGAGCGAGCGACTCGCCAATGGGGAATAAGCCTTGCTCTAGGCCGTGAATAAAGAATGTAAGCCCCATGACCACAAATAACAATCCAAGAATGAGCTGCCCTGATTCGGGCAATGGCTGTTTGAGAACAACTAGCTGAAAAAAAAGGACAACCGCAACAATGGGTACGAGGTCTCGCATGCTGCCAATAGCGGATTCAAAAAGCTTAATAAGCGTTTTGTGCAAGTTGTTTATCCCAAATGGTTGTTGCTGGTATATAAGTGTAGCAACTGTTTTGATTCCAATATTGATATAGGTCGATTTAAATGCAAATGGCTAGCTAAAAAATCGTTGAATATTAGAGGGTTATTTGATTTTACTGGTGGTTGCTGATGAAAAGTAAGGGTGTGATGGATTTTTTATAGCAAAGATGCATAAGGGGTATAAGGGACGCAGTAGTTGAGAATATGAGGGCTCAATTCAACAGGCAATGGACTTGCCCTTGTGATTTGGCTATGCCATCTATACTCAATCAAGGGCGCTTCGTTATTGAATGAATATAATGAAGACAGATGGGGGTTATTGGAATGAATCAATGAAGTATTGTTGGATGTGACGGTGGTCACTAGAAACAAGTGGACGGTTCAATGTTGTGTAATAGGAATGTTGCTATTTATTTGTACGGGCGTGTTTGCAGGAGGCATTGATCCTGTTCGCCTGTTTGCGAAGGATAGCTATCGACTTAATAGCCATATGGTGGTTCTTAAGGATGAAACGAATAGCCTCAATATTGATGACATTGTTTCAGAAACGTATCAACGAAAATTCTATCATGATGATGGCGAGATACTTAATTTAGGTGTGACCCCCCACACCTATTGGGTCAGAGTGGACCTGCTATATCCTGAGCAGTATCCAAATTCGAGAATTGAAAAGCAATGGTATCTGGAGGTGGGAAAGGCACTGCTAGGTGTTGTTGAGTTATATCTACTTCAGGAGGACGGTAGTTATTTTGTAAAAACCTCGGATGCTCGACAACCGTTTTCGAGAAAAGAAATCTCTCATGTAAACAGCGTTTTTTCTGTAAATACGATGCTGGGTGAGAAATCAACATTATATTTAAAAATCCAAAATCCATCGTCTGCATTATATTTCCCTTTAGTGTTATGGACGCCTGTAGAATTTGCAGAAAAAATAGCGAAAGAAGAATTTATATACGGTCTATTTTTTGGGGCTATGTTGATCCTTCTTGCATATAATATGTTTCTCTACTCATCCATTAGAGATGACTGTTATCTGTTTTATATAGTGTATCTGGGAGGCGTGACGCTATTTGAACTTCTCGAGATTGGGCATGGAGCAATTCAATTTTATGCGGTTTTTGGGGCTTTGGGAAAAGAATATACCTCAGTAATAATTTGGATTTCTTTGTGGGGGGGGATCAAATTCTTTACAACATTTTTACATGTTTCTGAAAGGCACCCTAGGATTCATATTTTTGCTAATGTGGCAGTTTTTGTGATTATCGTATCGGGTGCCCTTAGTTTTATTAAAAGAGACTATATATCTATTATCTGGGTAAGCACATTTTCAACGTTTTTCTTTGTCGTTCTTATTTTTACGACGGCATACTGTTGGGTAAAAGGTAATGATGCAGCTCGATTTTTATTTTTTGCGTGGTCGTTTAATGCTGTCGGAATGATGACTTATGCATCTATGGCAAACGGCTTATTGCCTTCAAACTGGATTACTATTACGTCAGCTCCTTTAGGGGTCTTTTTGGAAGCAGTTGTTTTTTCATTAGCATTGGCGGATAGGATAAAAATAGAAGGAAAGAAGAAGCTCGATGCAGACAAGATGATTGTAGAGAATATGTCAAAATACCAGTCGGTTTTTGATAATGCGTTGGAAGGAATGTATTGGATGTCGAAGGGAGGCATAGTAACCAATTCCAATGCATCAATGGCTAGGATTATGGGGTGTTCGAATGAAAGCGATGTTACAATAAATAGTGAAAGTATCGTGTCGCTTCTTTACGGAGATGGTGAGGCCTGCGAATATCTACTTAATGATGTTGAAAGTAATGAAGTGTCTTTTTTGAGTTTTAATGGTGTTAGGATTTGGGCTAGCCATAGTTCTAGAATGATTTATGACTTGGATGGGGATGCTCTTCACGTTGAAGGTTCTGTTGTTGATGTTACTGAAATAAAAGAAAAAGAAGAGGCAGTAAGAGGTCAGTTAAAAGAGGTGTTAAGAAAGAGTTTTGCGATATCTGAAACGCAAGGAAAAAGTCAGTTGTTATCGATGATGAGTTGCGAAATAAGAACACCTTTGACATCAGTAATTGGCTTTGGTGAGATGTTGAAAGATGAAGCTGAAGGTTTAGGCAGTGATGGTTTAGATACAAAGAATACATATATAGAAGTTATCGTTAACAATAGTCAAAAGTTATTGAGGCTTATTAATAATATTTTGGATTTTTCAAAATTGGAAGCAGGTAAGTTTGATGTTGAAAAGGTACGATTTTCAATTGTAGATTTGGTTTCCGATGTCAGAAAAACATTTCTGTCTAAAATCATAGAGAAAGGTGTTGTTTTTGAGATTGTGTTTATATCACCTATTCCTGATTTTGCTTTAGGTGATCCTTCTAAGATATTACAAGTGCTCAATAATCTTTGTGATAATGCGTTGAGGTTTTCTAATTCCGGAACGATAAAGGTTGATGTTTCGTGGGAAGATGGACTTTTGACGTTTGACGTTTCAGACCAGGGTGAGGGTATTGAACGTTCTAAAATTGAATGTATCTTTAGTGTTGGGTCGCCCCGGTATAAAGGGAAAGGAGTGCAAAGTGATGGAAGAAATGGCTCTGGTCTAGGGTTGCCGATATCTAAAAGATTTGCGGTGTTGATGGGCGGTGATGTGACTGCATCAAGTGAGATAGGGGAAGGTAGTTCTTTCGTTTTTTTTGTGAAATTGGATCTAGATTCGAATGTTAATTGGATGGCCTCGTTTGAGGGTGATTTAGAAAAATACCAGATCGATATGAGCGTTTTAAAAGAGACGTCGGGAGTATCAAGGGCCCTTGCTTCGCCGGATACTTTATCCTCAAAAAAACCTGCCTATCCTGACCTGAGTGGAACTGTTTTGTTGGCAGAAGATAATGTTGTGAATCAGGCGCTCGTATCTCGAATATTAAAGAAGTTTGGTGTTGATGTTGTGTTGGCAAACGATGGAGTTGAAGCATGTAATTATTGTACGCGTACTATTCCAGATTTAATTCTGATGGATGTCAACATGCCAAATAGAAATGGAATTGATGCGGTAAAAATCATTAGGGAGAATTGCGAAGATGTCCCCATCTATGTATTAACCGCTGAAACCGATAAGAGTGTGCTAGCCGAAGCAATGGATGCTGGGAGTCAGGGTTTTCTGAGTAAGCCAATTAATAAAATTAAGCTTTATGAGGTTTTAGAAAAACATTTACTATCGCCAGGAAGGTTTGTCGAAGAAGAGGAAGAAGAGAAAGAAGAGGAGGAAGAGAAAATTCAAGATGAAAAATATACGAATACCATTGCTGAGGTGGCAATAAATGCGCAATCATCGCGAGTTCTAGTGTTTGCAAACAATAAACCTAAGTACGGCTTGGCCAAAGATATTTTGAGATTCTCTGATGCGCTTCCTCAGATCAATGAATTTGTCCGTGACCTATATGAAAATGAACGCTGGGGAAAGCTTGAAGAAGTGATGGTTCACGTTAATAGCGTGGCGGACGAATGTAGGTTGGATGATCTATCTAGAAATAGCTGTAATCTTATTTCTGCATTGCGAAGAGAAGATATAGACGAAATAAAAAAATGGATTTATTGGGTGGATAAAGATATTAGACAAACCGAAAAAGATGAAAAGATGTCAAATAAGAAAAATACCAATAAACTGAGGTAATGCAGAATTAAATGTCTTTACTCATAATTCTGTCTGCTTTATGTGCTTTTCTTATAAGGATGCAGAAGTAATACCATAAGCCTATCTTTCATCTTGTTATTTTTGGATATATCTATACTAAAATTAAGGCTGTAATTGTCGTCGCTTTGATTTTTTTGCGCTGAAGCGGCACTTCCTCCAAATGTGGATTGGATTCAAGGTCATGCTGTGCTTTTTTAGGAAGGTCGTAGTCGTAAGAGCGGAATGTTGAAATCAACCCCGAAGTTGCCGGGGGTTAACGTCATTGTCGCTGCTGATGGATATAAACATGCCACGTAGAAGTGGTATTGAAGCGGTAGAGTATCCATGGGGGAGAGAGTATAAAGTGCCTATCTATGTGTTAACTGACGAAGCAGATCAAGCTGAAATTGATAAGGTGTTAGCAGAAGCCTGCCAAGGACTTCTCGCTAAGCCTTTGAATATTATGTTGTTTTTTTACAGGATGATACGTTTAATAGCGCTTTAGATGGCAATCTAGATAACCCTTTGGGGTCTCATATTAGTCGAGCTGGAATTTTGTGTTTTGTGCGGGAGCTACCCAAGTTGGAAGAGTTGATGATTGAATTAGTTAAGCTCAGAAATTGGACTAAGCTTAAGAGTATCGTTAAGAATATCCGTGAAATGGCGCTTTCTCTTAATCTTAATTCGCTAGTTCAGCATAGCGAAAACCTAAGATAGGTTCTAAAAAATGAGATAATTCATGAGACGGCTAAGGATGTAGGTCATTGGCTTTCAATGATTATTGACGATTTGGCCTTGTAGTTGAAAGCATTGAAGAAAAACGTTGATGGTGGTGTTATGAGTGAAAAGTACAATACAGTAATAGAAGAAAAGGAATTGTCCCGCCTTAAGCAGGGGACCTATGCCGATATACTGTTTATTATGCTGCCATTTATGGCGATTCTATTGCAAACCCTGTGGGCAGGCAATGCTAAGGAGATTTTGTTGGGACCAGAACTATCTATTGCTGCTTCAATCCTGACGGGGTTGAGCATTAGTAAGTTCTTTCAGGGGTTGGTATCAGATCGTTCGTTGGGCGTGTATAAAGAGCGGGTGGTGTTGATTATATCCACAACCTTGTTCCTTATATTGATTCCAGCACTGGTTATGACTATGAAGTTGAGCACGGCTGAAAACCCACCTGAAATTGTAGCGTTTGTTCAGCCTGCATTATTAATTGTTGCAATCTCTTTGTATATCAGTGCGATTAGCATTATTCGAGCCCGTGAAGAAGATGACGTTATTGAAGAAGGAAAAGACGTTGAGGAAGCTGAAAAAGGTATATTTCCTGTTGAAATGTTAAAGCCACAAGATGAGGGGGGCGAAAAAACATCATAACAGGTGCCAGTGGTATATGCCGATTAAATCAATAGATTATATAGCGCGAATTATTTTACATAGCGCATTTTTAATTTATGCTGCTCTGGGAGTTCCCGGTGCGGTGATAGCAGAGTCGTGGATCGGTTTTTCTGAACCTGTTGAAATGATAAAGTTAGATTTTGAACGAAAGCCTATCGACCTATTTGGGACGATTGATAGTTATTCGGTTAACCACTCCATGGAGGTGTTAGAGGATATTTCTGGTGAGTTAACTATTGATCAGGTGTCTTCTGGGAATTATGAAGAAAGGTTTATTCCAAGCAGTGGAAGTGTTTTAAATGAAGGTATAACGGGATATTCCTATTGGATTCGTTTCTCATTATCATCCCACCCATCAATAGCGGATGTTAGTACTCGGCGGTTGTGGTATCTGGAGGCGGGTAGATCACAGCTGAATATTGCAGAATTGTATACTCCTATGGATGACGGTAGTTATAACGTTCTTGCAGCAGATATTAGAAAACCTTTTTCCGAGCGAGATGTTGTTCATGTTAACAGTGTATTTCCTATTAAGACGAAGCTATATGATGAAAAAACGTATTATCTGAAAATACGAAATGATAATGCGTTATTTGTACCGTTAACATTATGGAATCCAATCGCCTTTGCTGAAAAAGTTGCGTACGAAGAGTTTGTGTACGGTCTCTTTTTTGGCGGTATGTTGATTATGGCGTTTTATAATGTATTTGTTTTTTTATCTGTCAGAGATAAAGGGTATCTGTATTATTTTCTCTACGTTTTCAGTATTGCATTTTGGCAGTTTATTGAAAATGGCCATGGCCTGACGATATTTGGTGATGGCGGTGGGATATTAAGCAAGTATTACCTTCCTCAATTATTAATGTTCTCATTTCTTATGATTATTCAATTTACCCGCACTTTTCTGGAAACGGAACAGGATATGCCAGGGGTAGAGCTCATTTTTAATATTTTCAAAATGACGATTGTTGTAAGCGCTGTTTCGGCATTTTTTGTGGATTATCTTAGTGCGCAGATATGGATGTCTGGATTGTCGTTAAGTTTAATGGTGATGCTGTTGATAGCAGCCAGTTTCTCATGGGCAGGTGGGAATGAGAGTGCTAGATATTTCTTTGTTGGAATATTGGCAACGGTATCGGGAGGGATAGTGTTTGTTGGTGTTCTTGAAGGTGTGTTGCCTGCTACACCGTTGTTGTTGGCTTCTGCACCGATAGGTACATTAGCGGGAGCCGTTTTATTATCGTTTGCCCTTGCTGACAGAATCAAATTTTTGCAATCGACGGCTTTAGCGGCAAATCAACGGTCAATGGAGAGCTTATCAAAATTTCGTTCCATTTTCGATAATGCTGTAGAGGGGATGTATAGAATGACCCTCGACGGTAGTATGGTAAGTGCCAACTTATCAATGGCGAAGCTCTTGGGTTATAGCTCTGTTGATAGGTTACTTGCGTCTGGTGTGGAAGCATGCAATGTGTGTTATTCAGATCCGGTAAAGCAATATAATCTATTGAATAAAGAGGGCGTTTTTCAAACTGAAATAGCGTATGAGAGGCGTGGAGGTGGTGATGCATGGGGGCGACATTCTGCCCAGTTAATTTTGGATGCGAACGGTAAGCCTAGTCATATCGAAGGTACATTGGTTGATATCACTGCGAGAAAAGAAAAAGAGCAAGCTGAGCGCGAAAGGGAGAGGAATCGTGTAGAAAAAGAAGTCGCCAGTGCGTCTGCGTCGGCCAAAGGTGAGTTTTTGGCGAATATGAGTCATGAAATAAGGACTCCGTTAACGGCAATCATTGGGTATAGCGAGACTCTTTATGATGAAGAGCTTACGTTTAAAGAAGAGCAAAATGCTGTTGATACCATTATTCGTAGTAGCCATCATCTGTTAGGGTTAATTGATGATATTTTGGATTTTTCAAAGATAGAGGCTCATCAACTTGAGGTTGAGCAAATAGATGTAGATATAGCGCTACTAATGAAAGATATTGAGTCGTATTTCATTATGAAGGCGGTGTCTCAAGGACTCTATTTTAAAGTGGATTACCAATTCCCAATGCCAAGCAAAGTTATTGCTGATCCAAAGCGGTTGCAACAGATATTGCTCAACTTATGCAGTAACGCGTTAAAATTCACAAAAGAGGGTGGTGTTACCATTGAGGTTGGTTGGGATGAGGATAGGAAGTTAATGCGGTTTGCCGTTTGTGATACGGGAATTGGACTAACGGAGAAGCAACTAGGTAAGTTGTTTCAGGAGTTTTCTCAGGCAGATGAGTCAACGGCAAGAAATTTCGGTGGCACTGGCTTAGGCCTTGTTATCTCCAAAACATTAGCAGAGTTAATGGGGGGGACTATTGATGTTACTAGTGTGCCAGGGGAAGGTAGCTGCTTTTCTGCGTATATTGGTGGACAGTTACCTGATCGTAAAGAATGGATTAGTAGTTGGGATACGTCTAAAAAGAAAGCAAAAAAGCGAACGGGTAAAGGCTTATCGGTTCCTGCATTGAGTGGAAAGATTTTGTATGCGGAAGACAATCCGGTGAATCAAAAATTGGTTGCTATGCTGATTAAAAAAACCGGTGCGGATCTCACTTTGGTTGATAATGGCAAAGAGGCGGTAGAGCAGGTAGAGAATAATGATTTTGATTTGGTGCTAATGGACATACAGATGCCGATCATGAATGGTGTGGATGCCATCAAGGCTATTCGAGAAAAGGGGTATACATTACCGATTTTGGCGCTCACTGCGAATGTTATGCAAGAAGATGTGAAAATGTATAAAAAGGTGGGTAGCAATGGTTGCTTAGCGAAGCCTATTGTTCGACCTGTTTTCTATCAAATGCTGGGTAGCTATTTGGGTGAAGAAAAAACGGATGAGGAAGTCTAGCCAGAGCCTAGGCTAAACGGCTACAAATTCAAACAATCAACCTATTGTTCTTATGGGGTTGTTATGTCAGGATGCGGTAAAATAATAATACCCTCTGGGATAGGAGGTTTACGTGAGTTTACCTACGCAAGTTCGCCTAAATCGCAGTTTTGATATCGCAAAGTTACAGTCTGATTTAGAAGCGGCAGTACAAAAATTTAAAGCTTTACCTCAAGCAGGCCCCTACCATGATGGTAGTTGGAAGGGGATTTCATTGCGCAGTATTGATGGGGATTATAAGAACCCAGTTGCTTTTGTGGAAGGTGGTTTATACAAAGATACGGAAGTCCTATCTTTTTGCCCCTATTTTAAGGAAATTCTTGATAGTTTTTCGTTTCCTATTAGTACGGCTCGACTGTTATTTGTAGCGCCAGGGAAAAAAATAGGAGAGCATGTGGATGTGGGGTTTAATTGGGAGACGGGAATGGTTCGTCTTCATATACCTATTGTTACCCATGAAGATGTGATGTTTTATGCTGGTGGGGATCGCCTTTGTTGGAAGGAGGGTGAATTCTGGTTTGGCGATTTTGCTCAACCTCATAAATTGCATAATAAAAGTGATATTGTTCGTGTACATTTAGTGGTTGATTGCTTAGTGAATGATGAGTTGTTGGCATTGTTTCCTGCGGAAACTATTGCTGATATCGAGTCACAGACTGTTGTTACTAAGCATGCTCCAGCTGTTGATATTAATGACGATGTTCGCTCTCAATGTGATGGTTTTTTTCGGTTACCAAAGAGCATGTCACCATTGCCTTTGTTTGGGCGAATGACGGTTGAAGGCAATCAGTTACAAGCCTCTATATTCGGTGTTCCCTTACCATTTGGGTTTAATGCGGTTGAGGCGAAAAAATTCAAGTATTTGGGTAATGAAATATCGTTAGTAAAGGGTGATGAGTCTGGTGCTACGTTGTCGTTACTTAATTCAAAGACAGATCAAACGTTTACGATTGAAGTGATGAAAAATGTAAGCTTTTTAACTAAGGTTTATATTGTTTTTCAGAAGACTGTTGTGGGTGGTGTTAGTTGGTTAGTTAAGTTAAATAGCCGTAATCAGCAGCGTTGGAAGAAAATCACGGGTAATGTTTAGTTTTGATGTAGATAAGTGTGGGTGTTAGCGGATCTATGAGAGCGTACTTGATGCGTAATATCCCCTTTCAGAAATCGCAAAAGATCGCATCCATGCGTGCTCGACTGCGGCATCCTTGCCACAGACGTTTCTGAAAGGGGGTATTACGCATCAAGTACTTGTCATTTAACTGGAAGAGCTACTGAGTAGCTATGTTGGGATTTGGTACTGTCTTAAATATTCGTGAAGAGTTAATCTTTTTTGAGTGTTTCCACGGTATTTTGTGCTAGCAATTGTGAGAACGTGATTCTTCCAGTATCCATCGCCAGGTGGGTTGCATCATAAAACATTGATGGTGCAAATGCTGGGTGGTCTTGGTAGTTTCTAACGGTAATCTGCTCCTCTTTTTCAAGCCGACCTAGCAATGCTTTTTGTCTTTCTAAGGCCTCTTTATTTGTTGGGATGATTGTTCGATTGCTGGGCATTAAGATGACTTCTACATGGTTGGAAAATGCTTTGAATTCCTTAATAATGTTTTGGAAGTCTTTAAAAAGAGGTTCGCTAAATTCCAAATCAATAATGTCACAACACTCGATGCGACCTTGTGCATCAAGCGCTAGGGTTTTTGGATAGCGCATGTTGTTGGAGAGAGCAATAGCGGCAGATTTGGCTTTTGATGATAAGTCCATCATGTCGATAAGACCGCCTTGTGTCACGGGATTCCATACGTGTGATTTTTTTGTTAGGGGATGCTCCTGGGTGATGAAGTCTCGGAGCTGTTTTTGTATGGTTCGTCGTTCCGATAAGTTTTGTAGGTGGTCTTTGGTGAAATTACCAATAGAGGGAGCTTGATCTTGTGCTGCACCGACGAGAAACCGAATGCCTCCTGTGATGGCTTCTGCTGATACGCCGTTACGTAAATAGCGGATGCTTAACATTCTTGCGTAGCGCTCAGTATCTTCGAATGCTAAGTTGTGTATTTCTTCAGGGGACATCAGTACCGCTGATACTTGCTCCGTCATAAAGGGCCTGAAATTTTCACGTTTCTTGGTGGTCAGGAAGGGGTTAAATTCAATGATCGCTAAATCAACCTTTTTTCCAGAACGTTGATGGGCTTCCTTTATGCGCTTAGCGAGCAATAATTGGTAGCTGGGTTTCATATTGCCAAGGCCCAGGTTAAAACTTGTTATGTCGATGTTATGTTGACTTTTTAGGGCTTCATCATAATAACGAGGTGAGAAGCCATCTTTGATAAGAGATGACCCAAATACGATCACGGATGGTGTCTCTGTATTGGCAATGTAATCTAGCGAGTTAATGACAGAGCGAATACGTTGAATGCCAAAGACATCTCCTGCATTTTTCTCCGTGTTGTCGGTAAATGCATTGACTAGCCAAGTGGCGCTGCCAAGAATAACGACGGCGAGTAAAATGGTGTAAAGTGCAACTTTTTTAGAACTGGAAGTAGATGAATTCATAACCCGGCTCCCCTATAAGAATCATAAATGTTTGACCGGCAATTAGCAGCGGTAATACCAACCAGTATCGTTTTAAAATGCCTTCTCTAAAACGAATAATGCTGTAATCCAAGGCGTGAATAAAAAATATGGTAATCGCAACGAGCGCGAGAATAACACCAGCGTAAGGTGCTGCAGCGATTGATGTGTCTGGCATGTGAAGGAATGCGATAATGGAAAATGCGTCGCCAATACTCTCCGCACGGAAAAATACCCAGCCAATGCAAACAAGATAGAAAGTAAACAGCCACATGCAGAACGTGAGTAGTTTCCCTTGTTTGTTGCTGAAGAATTTACCAATCCTGGATTCGCGAATCATGTGGGTTAGGGATATGATGACGCCGTGATACGCACCCCAGACAACAAATGTCCATGCTGCTCCGTGCCATAGGCCGCCCAATAACATGGTAATAAAGACGTTGCGAATTTGTTTGCCTCCGCGGTTTCCACCCAGCGAAATATACAAATAATCTCGTAACCAACCAGAAAGAGATATGTGCCAGCGTTTCCAGAAATCAACAGGGGATATCGAGAAGTAAGGGGTATTAAAGTTTAATGGGATTTTGATGCCGATAATTAATGCAATGCCAATAGCAATATCACTGTAACCGGAAAAGTCTCCGTAAATCTGACCTGCAAAGGCGAGTACGCCGGTGACGGTTTCTATCCAGCTAATGGCGTCGGGGTTATTAAAGAGGGTTTGCGCAGGAAAGGCCAAAATGTCTGCGATGGTCTTTTTGACGAGTCCAATGGTGATTAACACAAAGCCGTATTTAACATCATTAATGGAGGGTGTAGGAAAATTCTCAATTTGCGGCAGTATTTGGCGGGCTCGTAGTATGGGGCCTGCAACAAGTTGTGGAAAGAACGATAGCGTGGCAATAAAGGGGGTGAAGTTTTTTCGGGCGTGTGTATCGCCTCGATAAACGTCGATGGTGTAACTCATGCTTTGGAAGGTATAGAACGAAATGCCGACGGGCAACACTATTTCTAGCGTTCCTAGCGATACGGCAGCACCAAAAAAGGTCAAGGTTTCTTGTACCGAATCAATCATAAAGTTTGTGTACTTAAAAATACCCAAAATACCCAAATTAACGACGATGGAAATAAGTAAAAAGCGTTTCTTTTGGACAATGTCGTCGGTTTTGGCGATATGCTGCGCGACAAAAAAGTCGATGACCCCACTTAGTAATAAAAGTGGGATAAAGCGGTAATCCCAACCTGCATAAAAAAGTAAACTGGAGGCAATAACAAATAAAGCACGGCTGTTATTCTTAGTGAAAACAAAACTGTAGAGCAAAAAGAATACGCAGGCAAAGCCAAAAAAGAGAGGGGTATTAAAAAGCATCTAACCTAGTCCCAATTATTATAGAAGGGGTGGATAGCTAAGTGTCGCAGGAGTGGTGTTGCCGATAATAGATCGGACGAAGAAGGAGTTGGCTGCCGTTGATACTGCTATTGTTCTTATTTTTTACAGTTGTCTATATTATTATCTACGTTACTAAAATGTATTTGTTTTTATGATCGTATATTTTGATGGCTTTCTAGGTGCTGAAGAAGATAGGCTGCCTCTAGAAAGCCGACAAACTGTAGCATTATTCACCACTGTAAGACAGTGTCTTTGTGCACATTCCTTGTAACGCTATGTTTTCTTGCGCCCTCAGCTCTTAACCTTCCATTCCACTGTTTCTCCCGCGTAGAACGGAACAATAGGCTCGTTATCCGCAAGAATGATTTCTTTAGGTACTTGCCAGGCTTCTTTTACTAGGGTCACTGTGCCCGTATTTCGAGGCAGTCCGTAGAAGTCCGCACCGTGATGGCTGGCAAAACCTTCGAATTTATCCAATGCATTTAACTCGTCAAACACATGGGCGTAAAGCTCAAGGGCGCTCCAGGCGCTGTAGCAACCCGCACAACCGCAGGCGTTTTCCTTTTTGTGTTTGGCATGAGGCGCAGAATCAGTGCCTAAGAAGAATTTGCTTGAGCCACTGGCGACAACCGTTCGCAATGCATCTTGATGAGTGTTGCGTTTTAACACGGGCAAACAAAAATTGTGTGGGCGTATGCCCCCGACTAATAAATCATTTCGGTTAAGCAAAAGGTGCTGAGGAGTGATGGTGGCAGCGATGTTATCCCCGCTTGCCAATACAAAGTCGGCTGCCTCAGAGGTCGTGATATGTTCAAAGACGATCTTCAAGCCTGGAAAATCTTGGGAAATTGGTATTAAGTGCTTATCTATAAAGACTTTTTCTCTATCAAAGATATCAACTTCAGATGTTGTAACCTCACCATGTATCAGCAGTAACATTCCAATTTCAGCCATGGTTTCTAAGGCGGGATAAACGTTACTGATATCGGTGACTGCGGCACCTGAGTTGGTTGTGGCCCCTGCGGGGTATAGTTTGGCAGCGACGACTCCTGCAGCGAAAGCGTCACGAATTGCTTCAGGGGTTGTATTGTTGGTTAGGTACAGCGTCATTAGGGGTTCAAAGCTTGAACCTTTGGGGCGTGCTGCCAAAATACGATTTCGGTAGGCATTGGCTAGCCCTGCATCGGTGACCGGAGGGACCAGATTGGGCATTACGATGGCACGTTGAAAGCAGCGAGCGGTAGCAGGCACGGTTTCAGAGAGCATGTCATCGTCTCTAAAGTGTAAATGCCAATCATCGGGGGTACATATAGTGAGTTCTGTCATGGTGATTCCTGGGTCTATAGATGGCGCCATTATGCCTGAAATGATAGGCGGTTGCCTGAAAATGATAAAGGCGACATTTGCCCCCCCTTTTTTGTCGTGATAAGGCGTGGATAACGAAAATTTTGATTGTTAGAGTAAAAGCTCTATATTTAATAATAGTGACATGGTCATTTAGGCATACAAGTTAGGAGTAACGGATGCTATTTTCGCTTCAAGTTAAAGGCTACAAAAGTATTATTGCTGGTTTTAAGGTTCTTTCAAAGGTATTACCTATACCTAAGCCCACATTGTTTACTGGTCCAGGTTCGTCTTTGGAGTTGTGTGTGTCTATGGCTCACATGGATACAAAAAAAGTGTTAATAGTGACTGACAAAGTGCTGCTTGAAATAGGCTTATTGAAGCCTTTGCTTGAAAAGTTGGATTCTTTAAGTATTGCTTATGTGATTTACGATGGTATTTTACCAGACCCTACCAATGAGCAGGTTAATACCGGTTTATCGATCCTTAAAAGCCATCGGTGTGATGCCGTGTTAGCGTTTGGTGGTGGGTCATCAATGGATGCGGCTAAGTTAATTAGCGCAAGAGCAACCAATAACAAAACCGTTGAACAGCTTCAGGGCGTATTGAAGATTAGGAAAGCGTGTTTGCCGCTTTATGTTATACCAACAACGGCAGGTACTGGTTCTGAGGTGTCTATTGCGGCGGTTGTTTCTGACCCCGAGACCCATAAGAAATCCTTGGTCATTGACCCTAAGCTGGTTCCTAAAATGGCGGCTTTAGACGGCGCGTTAATGACAGGGTTACCTCCAATGATTACTGCTGCTACCGGTATGGATGCGCTGACGCATGCAATCGAGTCTTATGTTTCAGTGATTGCATCAGAGGAGACTGACGAGTGTGCACTGGCAGCGACTCGATTGATTATGGAAAACTTGCCAAAGGCAGTGGCGCAAGGTGACGATGTTGACGTTCGTCAGGCGATGGCTATGGGGTCGTTTTATGCAGGGCTTTCTATGACTAAGGCTAGCTTGGGGTATGTGCATGCAATATCTCACAGCTTTGGTGCAAAATACCGAACCCCCCATGGGGTTGGTAATGCTTTGGTGTTGCCTCATGTTCTGGATTATTCAAAACCTGCAGTGGCTGAGCGCCTTGCAACGCTAGCGCGAGTTAGTGGTTTGGATGTGGCAAACAAAAGCGACTCAGATGCGGCACAGTTGTTTATTGATCGTATTCGAGAAATGCTTGAGTCATTTGGGTTGTCAACTACGTTGGACTTGTTAAAGCGGGAGGATATTCCAGCGTTGGCAAAAGCGGCGTTAAAAGAGGCGCATTATAATTACCCGGTACCAATATACATGGATCAGCGTACTTGCGAGGGTGTAATCGGGAAAATGTTGGCGGCAGGCTAGGCGACTTATTTTAGCCGCTGAAGGATATTGAAGCCTCGATCGCGGAGGCTAACGTAATGGCAGAAAGTACCAGTTTGACGTCATTCGAACCGTTGGAGGGTATTCTCCCAACAAGTGCGTCGATTTCTCAGAGGGATGAACTGACTCAGCAAAGTGCAGCGTTGGCGGAGGTGCGTTTGACAGCATCCAAATAGCCGAATACACTGAGTGCACACGTAGACACTTATAGTTGTATTTTTATGAATAATAAAACGTTTGATATTGAAAATTGCACGATACCTATTGATACTCTTCCCTCAAAAGAAAGTGATGTCAGTTTGGGGAGGGGTGATAGATATACGGGTAAAAATGTCAGTTTACAGCTGATTCCGAAACTGGTATCTATGGCTCATGCGGCGTTAAATGGCGCTGTTGGTGATACGCTGGATGCCAGAGAGCATGTGTTAACTGTAAATGCGGGTTTTTATTTTCGTGGGCACCCAATCAATAACTTAAATGCAGAGTATGTTGCAGGTAGTGCCTCTTCCCGTAAGCTTATGATTTTTCTCCATGGTGCTTGTTGTAACGAACGTATATGGGAGTTCTCTCCAAAGGATATTGATTCGGAAACCGCGGATACAGAGCATACGGACTTTGGTATTCAGATCCACGAATCCTTGGGGTATCGACCTTTTTATTTTCGGTATAACAGTGGTTTATCCATTGCGGATAATGGGGAAAAATTTGCAGAGCACCTTGAGAGACTCGTTGATGAACTAGAGGTTGATGTAGAAGAAATCGTAATGGTGGGGTACAGCATGGGAGGGCTGGTTATGAAGTCGGCTCTGGCCTGGGCATCAAAGCATGATGCCAGATTTCTCCCGCTTATCAAAAAGGCGTTTTACCTAGGCTCTCCGCATTACGGGGCTCCGTTTGAAAAAGCTGCGAAAATTGTTAATGCGGTGCTAGAGCGGTTGCCATTTTTGGTAACCAAGTTTGTTAGTCAGATCATGAGTTCTCGTAGCCAGGGTATTAAAGACCTTGGCTTTGGCGATGTGACACCTTATGTCGGGGCCTATTGGGTAGAACATGTTGAGCATCATTTTATCGGGGGCACATTACATGCCGATGAGGGTCACCCCTTATCGTTTCTCTTAGGTGATCTATTGGTTAGACAATCCAGTGTTTTTCCGGTGAAAGACCAAGGCCATTTTATAGATCGAGGAATCGACTACCGTTACAGGTTGTTTCCTGGAGTGAATCATGTCCAGTTACAGCGAGATATAGGGGTGCTACGTTATATAGAGCAAAATGTGCGATAACATTCTGATAATCTTGCGCTAATTCATCTGAGTTCAATGTTAAGCGCATATTTTCGGAATCAGTGGTTAGCGTATGCACTTAACCACTGGAGGAGCGCTTTGGTTCTAGTCAGGTGCTTGCTATTCGCTCTTGGGAATTGGCTGCATTTGAAAGTCTACGCCGTGCAGAAGACGTACGTGTTTTTTGAGGTTTTGCTTATGAGGCATTTTGAAACCTTGCTGATGGAAAAGTTGTTGAAATAGCGTAGTATGCTGCGCCTTGGTAATATGCATGTATAGTGCTGCTATTACGGTTTTTTACTACAATGACTTTCTTTTAGGGCTAATAGGATTATATGGAAATTAAGAAATCACTTCAGTGGTGTCTGGGCATTTTACTTTACTTACTAGCCGTTTTAGCAATTTCACAGCTACCAGCGAGTCATTACAATCAAGCTCCCAAACCGTTTGATTGGCCCAGCAATACGTTGTCCACTGATGCTCAGCCATTGGCCGGGCATTGGCAAGGAACTTGGGGAGGGGAGACCGCAGTATTGCAGCGACAAAGTATCGATATGCGGTTAGTAGTAGATACTGAGCATGTTGGTGAAGAGGTTTATTTATCGTTGGCTCCTCATCCCGCCCGATCACAGGGTATTTCAGATGCGCGTTACCCTGCACAGTTTCTGGAGTTAGGACGTGTCATGGTGGTTGATGATACAGTTGGTGGGCATTATCGTTTTGAGCGAAAAAATGACAATGTGCAGGGGCGCTATCAATCCAGTAACGGTGATATAAGTGAGTTAACGTTATTTCCTATGGGTGAGAATGGAAAGGTGACCCCGTTACTCGGAGATAGAGGAGAGGTGGCATTTTCACTGGAGTTATTGAACCTAGGTAGTGTGACCTTAGACGATTTTGGGAATTATCTGTTGTTTGCCGTGTTTTGGGATACTTTATTTCAAGGTATAATTTATTTTGGTTTAGGCGGTTTGTGTGCCGTATTTTTTTATAAGATTATGCGCAAACGTTGGGCGTGGCGTAAAATTCAAGACCGATGGCCAAGGTGGCAGCAATATCGACATGAGTTATTTTATTCAGCATTAACCTTGGTCGTATTTGGTTTAAGCGGAGGACTTTTTCTATACGACAGTTATAGCAATGTCACCTTAATGTATAGCCATGTGGGGATGTATGGTTGGGGCTATTTTTGTTTTTCTGTGATTGTTATCTTTTTATTACATGACACGTATTTTTATTGGGGGCACCGATTGATGCATATCCCTGCATTGTACCCTTATTTTCATAAAGGCCATCACCGATCTGTTGCCCCCACACCCTGGTCAACATGGGCATTTATGCCTTTGGAGGCGGTTGTGCAAACTGCATTTGTTCCTTTAGTGGTATTTATTTTACCGCTGCATTATTCGGTGATTGTTATTTTTTATGCAGGTATGTTTTTACGCAGTTTGGTGGGGCATACGGGGTTTGAGGTGTATCCACGTTTCATTGTGACGAGCAAATGGTTTCGTTGGATTGCTACCGTGAGTCATCATGATATGCATCATCGCTATTTTCATTACAATTACGCATTGTATTTCACATGGTGGGATCGTTGGATGGGGACGTTGCACCCAGAGTATCAGCAAAAAATTGAGGAAGTTCACGATAGAAAAGGGAGGCTTGCCAACCAGTAGCGATTTCATTCGTTAGTGAATCATATTTTAAATGAAATGAGGGGCTAACTCATCACGGGGGTAGGGTATTTACTGGTGTCGTGGCTGAGGTTGATAGGTAGGCTGCGGCAGTTGGGTTTTAATAAAAAGCTGAACTTGAGGTTGTGATTTTGTGTATTTAGGCTCGTTTTGCGAGAAGGAGATTGAGGCTCCGTTAAGAATAAACCCACTGAATAATGCTATACACGAAAGGCTAACGGCCGCTTTCAGGGTTTGGCGATAGTTATTTTGGTAATGCATGGCGATCGTTGCTCTAGTAAGTAGTGGTGCCGGGCGTATTGGGTTATCCAATCGTCGGGTTGGCGATATTATAGCCATGTCTTAAGGCTAGGACAATCGACGTTACATTATTCAGACAAACACTTTGTGTAGACACGAACGTTTACATTGTCTAACCGGTCAGATGTATTTTGGTTACACCTGTAATATTTGGCCTGGAAGCATTAACGCGTTGTGCTGGAAGGGGACGTTTGTATCGCCCGATAATGTTCAATAGATATGAGTAGTTTGCTATGGCTTGTCTCACTTTGCCCTGAATTTACATAGTGTTGAACAGCATCGTATAAGTGTTCTAGGTGGGTGAGTTGGTAGTGCTGATTGAGTAATGCTTTGGCAACAAAGTGAGGGTCTTGGCCTGATTCACGCATTCTTGCTGCTTCGTCTAGGGCGCTCGTGAGTTCTTCTTTTGTAGGTATTCCCATGATAATTATCCTGAGTCGGCTAGTGAAGAGTGTGTTTCGAGGTGTTTAACCCCCTTTGTACCGCCTAACTACTAGGTTATGCCTGGCTTAATGATTCGTCAAATCTTGAGGTATACGCTGTAGACTTGCGTGATTTGACCGCGTAGACTGGTTTGAATATACGTTGCACGATCATCGTACTAACATCTAACTGGAGATACATTATGTCAGAGCTATCGTTGCCACCAGGTCCTAGAGGATTGAAGTTTAAAACTGCTATGAAAATGGGGCTGGGGATTTATAGTTTTCTTGACGATTGTTATGATACTTACGGAGATACATTCTCCTTGTTATTACCCGGTATGGCCCCTTTTGTTTGGTTAGCAGACCCTGTCAAAGTAAAAGCTTTTTTTAACTTAAAACCAGATCAAGTGGATCAATCTAAGTTGCCAATCCCTATTGACCTTGGTGACCGTCAAACCGGTTTTCTTAACGGTAAAGAGCACCAAGATTCCCGCAAAATTGTTATTCCTCCGCTCATCGCGGGGAGGTTGCATGCGCGGGCAGGGGTGATGCATGAAATTGTTGAGAGTCACCTTAATAATTGGAAAGTGGGAGATCAGTTTGATACACCGCGTAAAGTCGGTGATATCGCCCTTGATGTCGCTTGTTATACCCTGTTTGGATTAAGGGAAGGTGAGAAAAAGGATCGCTATGCTGAGCTTATGTTGGGCTGGATTGGTGCAGCAACCAATAACACCATGTTTGCTCTGGGTACGTTGTATGGTCCCTTTAAGTTTAGAAATAAGCTACACAGTGCTTATTTAAAGCAAACCGCTAGCGGGAACTTTGGTGATGGAAAAAAGGGTTTTTTCCCTTGGAAGCAATCCATTGACCTCAAGGTTCAACTTGCGGATATGATGCGGGAAGATATCAGGCGTATCCGGCGCGAAAATGATGAAAATGCAACAGACATGTTTTCGGCGATGTCTCGAGCTACCTATACCGATGGTACATTGTTGGATGAAGAGCGTGTTATTGCAGAAGCAATGGGGGTGTTGGTTGGCGGGCATGAAACCAGTGCGGCAAGTAGTGCATGGCATATGTTATGGATGGTGAAACATCCAAAAGTGGTTGCAAAGTGTCGTGAAGAAGTGCTGACATCCATCAAAAAAGAGGGGCGTTTTGATCCATTGGCTATTTGTGAATTGCCTTATTGTAATGCTGCGCTCAATGAATCTATGCGATTGACACCTTCAGCTGTTGGAACGTTACGTTATCTAACGCAAGATACGGCGTTTGGGGACGTGACTATCCCTGCAGGAACGAATGTGTTGGCCGGTGCTTACTTGATTCATCGACGAAAAGATATTTGGGGTGAAGATGCAGAAGAATTTGAACCTGAGCGTTGGTTAGATGGTAGATTTAAGCCCGGTCCGTTTGAATATTTCCCTTTTGGTGGAGGGCGCAGGGCTTGTGTGGGTTCTAACCAAGCGAAGCAGCAATTACGTATTATGTGGGCAAATTTGTATCTTCGTGTTGAGTTTGATTCTCCTTATGCGAATAACGACGACTGGCCTAGCCAGATGCAGGTGAGTGGGCAAACGGAACCGCAGGATGGTGTGCCAGTGACGGTGGTAAAAATCCATCCGGCAGATGTAGGCTGTAAACAAGCAGGGATAGCAGAGCCTGCGTAAGCGTTTGAATTACACTGCATGCCAACATTGACATGCAGTGTATTTAGGCTTCATATTAACTCACATTTAGCATTAGCACGTAGTAGTGAGTATGAAGTCAGGTCAATTGAGTCAAAGCAAAGGTAACGAAAGCATAGGTAACGACAGCTCGTGTGATGGCAGCCCGGAGTTAGCGCTCGCGTGCATGTATAAGTATCTTCATCAGCAATTTGGTTTGTCCAAAGCCTCATGGGAACAATTTCTGCCAGAAATGTCGGTGGTTCAAGCGGATGCTAAGAGTCAGCTACAGGAAGCCGGTCAGTTAGTTACGCAGTTTTATTTTTTGGTAGAAGGTTTGGTTCGGTTTTATTACGTGACACCCGATGGCAAAGAGTCAAACAAAGCATTTTATGCAGAAAACAATATAGTCGGTAGTTTAAGCGCGTTAATACTGAATGAGCCTTGTCGGTTTACCGTAGAAACCATGGAGCCGTGTACCTTGGTGGCATTGCCATATGACCCAAAAGGGGATATATGGCAAGTATCGAGAGAATGGCAGTATGTTTTTAATCGGTGCTGCCAGTTGATGTTGGTGCGCAACGAGCGTCGAGAGGCAGAATTACTCACGCTGTCGGCAAAGCAGCGTTACCTTCAGTTTGTACAAAACTTTCCTCATTATATTGATCGTATCCCGCAATATCATATAGCGTCTTATCTGGGTGTTACTCCTGTAGCGCTATCTAAGTATAAAAATCAATGGATTAGCGAAACTTGAGCGGTTTAATCGCCGATATTAAACTAGTTTAACGACAGGGTTATGCCTCCCGTATTACTGTAGCTATCTTGCTTAAGCAACTTACCTTAGCAACTATATTTACAACTACATTAGCAATGTAATTCAAAAGACGGGAAGTAAGATCATGGCAATACCAGAGCAATTTAATAACGCATTTACCCTGCCTTTGATTGGCGCGCCTCTGTTTATTATTTCAGGGCCTGATTTGGTTGTCAGCCAATGCAAAGCTGGTGTCGCAGGAACGTTTCCTGCATTGAATGCTCGTCCACAGACAGAATTGGGTGTATGGCTAACCCGTATAGAGTCTGAGCTTGCGGCATATAAGGAAGACAATCCAGGTGCTGTGGTTGCTCCTTATGGTGTGAATCAAATTGTTCATCACTCAAATAACCGCCTTAATGAAGATTTTGAAACTATTATTGAGCATAAGGTACCGCTGATTATTACCAGCTTAGGGTTACCAGAAAAGCAGTATATTGACCGTATTCATGAATATGGTGGTGTCATCATGAGTGATGTCATTAGTGTTAGACATGCTAAAAAAGTGATCGAAGCTGGTGTTGACGGGCTGATACTTGTCTGCGCTGGCGCTGGTGGGCATGCAGGAACCTTAAGTCCATTTGCATTGGTGAGCGAAGTGCGAGAGTTCTTTGATGGGCCTGTTGCCCTTTCTGGTGCTATCGCAAATGGTCAATCCGTTTTATCAGCACAAGCATTGGGTGCCGATTTTGCTTATGCGGGAACGGCATTTATTGCTACGGAAGAAGCTAATGCAGAGCCAGCTTATAAACAATCATTGGTAGATTGTGCAGCCAACGACATTGTCTATAGCTCACTATTTACCGGCGTTCATGGGAATTATCTTAAACCAAGTATTAAAAACTCTGGTCTTGACCCTGATAATTTACCCGAAGCGGATAAAACCAAAATGAACTTTGGTAGTGGTGGTAATACCGGCGCAAAGGCTTGGAAAGATATCTGGGGAGCGGGTCAGGGAACAGGCTCTATACATACGGTTGATTCCGTAGAAGATGTAGTAGACCGCATGAAGCAGCAATACTTGGCTGCGTTAGATAACTTGAAACAAGCTGTTCGTGTATAGCTTTTAACCTAATTTGGGTAATGACCAGCCCTTATTGATAGCAAGCACGCGAATAACAAAGCATATAGCCATGGAGGCACTTTCGGCAACGCCCTCGGGCAATGCGTAGTGTCGTGGAAGTGCAGATAGGGAAACGTACATAATGCCGCCTGTCAGTGCAGCCGTTGCATAAATCTCCTTGCGTAATACCAGGGGGATTTCATTCACCAACAAATCGCGAATCATCCCTCCGAAAGTGCCAGTCGCCATTCCCAAGAACACTGCAATTAATGGCGACATGCCCGCGGTTAGCGCGACCTGGCAACCAATAACGTTAAATAGTGATAAGCCAAATGCGTCAGACCACACCAACCAGCGACCTGGAGCTGTGATTTTCGATACCAATGGTGTGGCAACGATACAGGTGATGAGAATGACCCAAAAATAGACCTCATCTATCATCCAAAATACAGGTGTTCTCCCCAGTGCCATATCTCTGAACGTTCCGCCGCCAATAGCTGTGACCATTGCAAGAACAACCCCTCCATACCAATCCAGCTGTCTATCTTTCGCAGCTAAAAGGCCAGTTAGGGCAAAAATAGCGGTTCCAAATAGATCGAACCAATAAACCATTGAGTACTCTCACTATAGATTTGTAGTACATATAGATAGACTGTATTGATAATGTGTTAATTGTCGCTATTGCCGTGGGTAAATCAACTGCATTGGGTAAAGCCTATGAAATTATGAGTTGATTATCTACAATGCGAGCCAGAATTAACTGGGAAATACTAGCGTAAATAAGGATGATGGAGATGGGACTGTTTCAAAGTATAGAGAGGAAGGCTTTGTTGGGCACTTGTTTATTGCTAACGTTATCCTTCTCAGCATGTGATTCAAAGTCGCCGGTTGAGCCCGTTAATGTTGTTCAGCCTATTATAAATGAAGTGATAGCAAGTGAGGCTTCAGAGGTGGTAGCTAAGGAGAAATTGGAGGGAAAACCGAAGAGAAAATTGGATTTAACGTTGTCTAAAGATGTGATGGCCCTATCAACGAGTAGCTTGAAAAGCACCATAGCTGTCGCTGAAAGCAGTTTTGATGAAAAAAATGCGCTTCCCAATATGTTTGGAGAAAAACAGAAAGGTACAACGGTAGGTGCTGGCATTCTTCGTGATGCAGAAAATGAAGATTATGTTGATTCAATTCAAGGCGCTGAAGTAAATGTCCAATTCAAAATAGACTAATAGAACATTTGGGGGGGGGGGCGAAAATGGAGCACGTCGATGTTGTCGTTATTGGAGCAGGTGTTGTTGGTTTGGCAATCGCTGCCCGGTTGAGTAAACATCTATCAAATGTATTGGTTATTGATAAAAATGCTGGTTTTGGAGAGGAGATCAGTAGCAGAAACAGTGAAGTTATTCATGCCGGAATTTATTACCCCAAAGGTAGCTTAAAAGCTGA
>MAAC01006000.1_pt1 | contig 39129 bp, 37 predicted proteins | sample 1115981 | NCBI WGS metagenome assembly MAAC01 (sample SAMN04961126, study PRJNA320927) | seawater metagenome | isolation source: sample BD02T64 sea water enriched with oil for 64 days | place: USA:Gulf of Mexico | collected 2013-07-27 | reverse complement strand
TATAGATGCTGAGGGAAATATTGTTAATTCTGATGCTCCTAGACCTTCTAGTACAGATATTAGAGAAGTTTTAGATGGATTGTTGATGTAAAACTTTTGAACCTTAAAATATATAAAACTCCTTTCAATTATTGAAAGGAGTTTTTTTATGCTTCTGTTTTAGTATCCTCTTCTGTTTCTTCTTTAAATAAATCTAAATATGCTGATCCTATTCCGTCTATGATATCTGAAGCTATTAAAGCCTCAAACCCTAAATAACTTGAAGCAATATCCCCTGCACTTCCGTGAATATAGACACCAAATAAAGCGGCATCTAAGGCATTGTAACCTTGTGACAGTAATCCTGTTATAATCCCTGTTAATACGTCCCCACTACCTGCAGTAGCCATTCCCGGATTTCCTGTAGAGTTTATATACATTTCAGTACTATTAAGGATTAAGGTATTTGCTCCTTTTATTATTAATATAATTTGATGCTTTTCTGAAAAACTTTTTGCAATTTCTATTTTCTGAAAATCATCCTCCCATGCTCCAATCAATCTTTTTAATTCTCCTGGATGAGGAGTTAAAATAGAATCTTTCGGAATTAATTTTAATAATTCTTTGTTTTCAGAAATGCAATTCAAGGCATCCGCATCGATCACCAAAGGAGATTCAATATTCGAAAAAAATTCTTTTAATGCAGAAACCGTTTTCTTATTTGTCCCCATACCCATTCCAATACCTATAACTGAAGGGTTGAAATCTACTGTAATTGCTGATATATTATCATTAGAACTATCGGTGATCACCATAGCTTCTGGTAAAGCAGTTTGAAGAATGGAATATCCACATTTTGGAACAAAAACTGTTACCATCCCCGCTCCTATCTTTAAAGCAGCTTTACTCGCAAGAATTGTAGCACCTATTTTCCCATAGCTTCCCCCTACAATAAGGCTATGCCCAAAGGTTCCTTTATGGTCAAAAGTATTACGTGGTTGGTAAAGTTCTTGGGCATCATATATGTCAAAGATGGTAGCTAAAGGAATTTCGGAATTTAAATATTCTTGATCGAGTCCAATATCCAATACATCGAAAGATAATGTGTATGTCGCAGTTTCTGGTAAAAAGAATGCCAGTTTAGGAGCTTGAAAAGTCAAGGTATGATCAGCTATTACTATGGCTTCTCCATCTTCTATAGCTTTATTGGAGTACAATCCACTTGGAATATCGATTGCTAATTTAAAAGCTTCAGATGTATTAAGGTGTTGAATTAATTTTTTAACCCAACCTATTGGCGGACGATTTAAGCCAATTCCGAATAAGGCATCAACAATAATATCTTCATTATTCAGATTGGGAAAATCTTCTTCCGAAGTCATTAAAATGGGCCACTCACTACTTACTTCTTTTATTAGATTGTAATTAATTAAAAAATCTTTAGAACGTTTGTCCGTAAAATTAGCGATATAAACATTTACTTGATAGCCATGAATTAGTAGCAGTCTGGCTATGACTAGCCCATCTCCTCCATTATTTCCGATACCACAAAATATATGTATCGAAACCTGAGCTCCATTTAATTTTTCATGTAACCAATTAAAACAAAGCGTTGCGGCACGTTCCATTAAATCTACAGACCGTAACTTTTGTTTTTTTATGGTTATGGCATCTGCTTTATAAAACTGTTCTACAGATAGAATTTTCATAATTAATTTTTAGATAGCCATAAAATAAGATATTTTAATCAATAACTAAAAACATATTACCAAGTCATTTTATTTAACCAATATTCATTTCCATAGTTAGTAATATAATACACTAAATTATAATTATTAACTTCTCTTACTGTTTTTGGTATAATATAAGGCGTACTGTTGGACCCTGTTCCGTTTGGCTTAACAGTTGGTGACATAAAATTGCTTTCTTCTTGAGTAATATAACTATCCATACGGATATAATCATTATTAGAAAATAATCGCAGTCCATTATTTAAATATAATGTAGCAAAAGAACCTTTTTCTTTATCTTCATTTTTATATTGTTTTGAATTCATAAAGTTTTCAAAACCTTTAAGAACTCCTTTTGCATCCATGTTAACAATTACGCTTGAACCATACGTATAAAGGTAATCCAAATCTGTAGTAGTGGTACTACCATTTTTTCTAAATTCACTAGTCTCTAAATATTTTTCACCTAACATAAAAATATCGTCATTTTCTACTTTAATAGTTACTATTTCTAAGCTTTTTAAATCTTTAGAATTTAAACTTTCACTCCATTCATGAATTCCAATTAACTTTTTACTATATAAATCATATAAAAATGCTCCATTATTATCATTTCCTTCTTTTGAATTTATTTTAACTACTGCACTTTTACCATACCAGTAAAATCCTGCAAGCATTGGGTTACCATTAACATCAATTAATTTCATATTCATTGGTTGAAATCCAGCAGATGAGAAATCAATAGTTTCAACAGTATTCCCGTTAAACTTTAAAAGTTCAGCTTTTCTTGTTTTCTTAAAAGCGTCGCTAATTTTATTTAAAACAACATCCCCATTATTCAATACAAATGCGTTTTCTTGATAAGACCTTTTACTCTCATAGTTTAATGTTTCAGATTGTTCCCACAGCACATTTAGTGAATTATCATAAACTGAAATCATTACTTTCTCTTGTGTCTTCTTTATAAAAGGAAGATTTGCAAATATTGATATTTTAGATTTGTCAGGAGAAATAGAAACTTTATAAAATCCCGATTTTGAATACCCATCAATTGCAAATGAAGCCAATATTTTTCTTTCACCTACTGTGTTTTCTTTTACTGAATAAACCTGAGCATAAATCTCATGCTTACCTGATTTTTTCTCCATAGCATCAGATATAATTATCAATTGATCTTCTAACTCAATAACTTCTACTAAATCGGCAGTACGTGCACCCATCTTTGGCAAGTTAAAAGTTAACGTTTCTATTGATTGCATCGCTTGATCATACTTGGTAAGCGTCATTGCCTTTTTATTATCCATCATTACATTGTCTAAATGATGCAAGGTCATAAAACCATAAGCTGAAGGAAATACTATTTGATAAACCTCTTTTTCGTTTTCTTTTTTAAAACTTGACCCTACTTCAGTCTTAAATTCTTGGGCAAAACCAAAATTAAACAAGGAAATTGAAATTAAAATTAGTATATATTTTTTCATGTTTTACATTTTATAAACTTGTTCTTCTAATCTTGTAAACATCGCTTCTTCATTATAGTTAAAATCCAAATCGATGCGTTTTTCTTGTATTGTTTTTAAGGTTTCTTCGGCTTGATTTTTATCTTTTAAGCTGATATCTACTTTAATTAAATTAAAGAAAATTGCTTTGGCTACATCCTTATTAAATAAAGCTTTTTTATCTGAATAATCTACTTTTTTCAACTCGGATATCCAAATAGTTCTTGATTCCAATAATTCTTTTTTAGAACGCTCACGAGTTTCAGAAGAAGCGTTTTTGTTAAGTTTTCGATAAGCAGAAATTGCTTTGTTTTTAGCATTTTCTAAAGCATCATATTCTCTTTTTTTATTTTTAGGGTATTCAACAGCTATAGTTGAAGCCAGAGGAATATAACCAAACTCTTCATTTAAATAGCTTGTTACATTCTTCATTATTTTATTTACATTCTCCTTCTCATAACGATCTAAGTTGATACTATTACTTGAAGAGGACGTTAAATATTTAAATTCACTATCAAAATTATGGTCATCTATAATTTGTGAACCCTTCATCAACTTCATATTTGTTGGTTGGCTATAAAAGGTTTGTCCACCATTGTCTTCAAAAAGCATTTTTGAAATATTAATCACAATTAATAACTCTTGTTCGCCTTTATCATAGCCATATAATAAAACTCCATCTTCCAATACATCTTTATCAAAAAGTAAAAAATCATTTAAATTTGGTTTTCTATATTCAGGCTCTCTTGGCTTAATGTAGGTAGGTTTCGAAGGGACTCTTAGTTTTGGTGTTTTACCTTGATCTGTTAAAATCATTCTTTCAACCATTGAAAGAGCCTTAAAATCTTTCATTTCTTTATCGTAACGTGCTTCTGCATTTTCTACTTCTTCCTCATGGTTTGCCAACAATTCGTCATATTCAGTTTCACTTTTACTCAATACTAAAACATAGTTGGATTTTTCTGTTTCGAAATCGGCTAGTGATTGTGCATTTATATCTTCTACAGTTAAGGTATAAGGAATTTCGACAAGAACGGTATATTTAGAAATTGATGATTCTAAAGATTGATTTGGTAACCTAACATCAAAATAATCTATCTTTTCAGATAAGATTTTTTGACTAAAAATAGTAGTGGTGAAAGCTATTGCAACTAGCAATAATAGTGTCTTTTTCATAGTAAAATAATTTTTGCAATTTTACGATATAAAAACAGAATCAAAGCCATAACAGCACGGAATTTAATTGTCCTTTTTGTAATATAAAATATGAACAATTTTATATAAAAAATATTACATTATAATTAGTGTAATAATGGTCAATTATTTATGAATCTGTTTTGATTTTTTATTCAATAAGTTAAAACAAAGTATCTCAACATGTTCCTTTAAATCTACAGATCGCAACTTATGCTCTTTTATGGTTATGGTATCTGCTTTATAAAGTTGTTGGACTGAAAAGACTTTCATTGCTATTGTTTTCTTTCTGCAAGTTACCAAGCTTCTTGAAAACAATCAAGTAAATCCTACCTTTCATTTATAGATTATAATATCTTTGTAATACATTTAGAATCTAAGTTTAATAAAATCAGATCCCTGATATCGCAGGAAATATATTATGACAAAAAACATTGCACTATCACATATACACGAAGCACTAAATGCTAAAATGGTTCCTTTTGCAGGATACAATATGCCAGTATCTTATGAGGGCGTAAATGCTGAACATGAAACCGTAAGAAAATCGGTTGGAGTTTTTGACGTTTCTCATATGGGAGAATTTTTAGTTTTGGGCCCCAATGCTTTAGATCTAATACAAAAAGTTACCAGTAATGATGCTTCTAAAATTGTAGATGATCAGGCACAGTATAGTTGTTTTCCTAATGCTACTGGAGGTATTGTTGATGACTTAATAGTTTATCGTTTCAATGCTGAAAAATGGTTGTTGGTGGTAAATGCTTCTAATATAGAAAAGGATTGGAACTGGATTAACAGTCAAAATATTATGAATACTGAATTGCGTAATATTTCTGAAGACTACTCTTTATTGGCCATTCAAGGTCCTAAAGCAGTTGAAGCGATGCAATCCTTAACTTCAGAAAACTTAAGTGAAATCAAATTTTATCATTTTAAAGTAGCAGATTTTGCTGGTATTGAAAACGTAATAATTAGTGCAACAGGATATACTGGAAGTGGTGGATTTGAAATTTATTGCAAGAATAGTGAGGCAGAACAAGTTTGGAACAAAGTATTTGAAGCGGGGGAAGCCTTCGGAATTAAACCTATTGGATTAGCTGCTAGAGACACCCTTCGATTAGAAATGGGATATTGCCTATATGGTAACGACTTAAACGATACAACTTCACCTATTGAGGCTGGATTGGGATGGATTACAAAATTCACTAAAGAATGTACAAATTCAGAAAACCTGAAAGCTCAAAAAGAAGAAGGACCTGCGATAAGACTTATCGCTTTTGAATTAAATGAACGAGGAATTCCTCGTCAAGGATATGATATCGTTGATGATCAGGGCAACAAAATTGGTGATGTAACCAGTGGAACGATGTCGCCTTCTTTAAACAAAGGTATTGGTATGGGTTATGTAATCACAGAACATAAAAAAGTAGGCACTCAAATTAATATTCAGATTAGGAAAAAAGTAGTACCTGCTACCATCATTAAACTACCATTTTATAAAGGTTAATTTTGAATAGAATACTCATTCTTGGTGCAAGTGGATTTATAGGAAATGCTATTTATAAAGAACTTCTGCCCTATTTTAACGTCTACGGGACCTATTGTACTTCTCAACCAGAATTTGATGAGAACCAGGTATTATTCCAATTTGATGTAAAGAATAACACTATAGAAAGCGTCCTAGAAAAAGTAAAGCCTAATTTTATCATTTCCAGCCTTAGAGGAGATTTTATATCACAATTTAACATACATCAAAAGCTAGTAAATTATACCTTAAAGCAAAAGAATTGTCGAATTTTGTATTTGTCTACCGTAAATGTATTTGATGCGAAATCTGAATTTCCTTCGTATGAAAATGATGTAGTATTAGCGGATAGTGAATATGGTAGGTTCAAAATTTCAATTGAAAAATTAGTAGCTACCCTTCCCCAATCTAAATATGCAATACTTAGATTACCAATGGTTTTAGGAGTAAATTCTCCCAGAGTTATTCAGTTAAAGCAGGCTTCACAATTTCAAGCAGATTTTAAAGTTTATCCTAATCTAATCATAAGCATTACTACTGTTAATAAAATTGCACAACAGATTCATTATATTATTAATAAGAATAGGTTAGGTATTATTCATTTAGCGAGTAACGATGTCATTCATCATAGCGATTTATTTGAAGAAATTTCTGAAAAATTATCACTTAAGCAGGTTGTTTTCAAAAAAGTTTACACTTCAAATAAAGATGCCTATTTAGCCATCCTTCCTAAGGAAAATAAACTCCCACGAAATTATAGAATAACGGTTTCACAGGTGATAAAAGAATGCACTTTAAAAGAAGAAATAATAACTTTAATTAAATAATTATGGAACCACTATCAGAAAACATTATTTTAGAAAAAATTAAAGGTTTTCAAGATTGGACCTATCAAGAAAATTCGATTCATACCACAATAGAGTTTAGGGATTTTAAAGATGCCTTTTCGGTAATGACAAGAATTGCTTTTGAAGCAGAAAAATTAAATCATCATCCAGATTGGACAAATGTGTATAACACCTTACAAATTAGCCTTTCAACTCATGATGCTAAAGGTGTTACCCAAAAAGATTTCGATCTTGCTAAAATCATTGATGAATTAGTGAGTTAGATACTTAAATCAAAGTTTTGAGAAGAAAAGTATTTTGTTAAATTTGTAGTAAATAATTATAGTATGGGAAGAGCTTTCGAATTCAGAAAAGCAAGAAAAATGAAACGTTGGTCAGCAATGTCCAAAGCATTTACACGTATTGGTAAAGACATTGTTATGGCAGTAAAGGAAGGAGGCCCTAACCCGGATTCCAATTCCCGTTTACGAGCTGTAATTCAGAATGCTAAGGCTGTAAACATGCCTAAAGACAATGTGGAACGGGCTATTAAAAAAGCTTCAGAAAAAGGTCAAGGAGATTTTAAAGAGGTTCTTTTTGAAGGCTATGCTCCCCACGGAATTGCTATTTTAGTAGAAACAGCCACCGATAACAATACCCGTACTGTTGCGAATGTTCGTGCATGTTTTAGCAAATGTGATGGAAATATGGGGACCTCAGGTTCTGTGGTTTTTATGTTTGATCATACCTGTAATTTTAGAATCAATCCCGATGAAGTAGATCTTGAAGAGCTTGAGTTAGAATTAATAGACTATGGTGTAGATGAAGTTTTTGAAGATGAAGACGGTATCTTAATCTACGCTCCTTTTGAGAGTTTTGGAGCTATACAAAAAGCATTAGAAGAAAAAGAATTTGAAATCCTTTCTTCTGGTTTTGAACGTATACCTCAAGTAACCAAAAAACTAAGTCCCGAACAAGTTGTAGATGTTGAAAAACTTTTAGAAAAACTTGATGATGATGATGATGTGCAGAACGTCTATCATACAATGGATGAAAGTGAGTAAATAAAAAAGTTTTATTATACTATATATCCTTAAGAATTATCAACAACCTTTCCTTCAACTCCTTTAAAAAAATCACGTAGAAAAATTGTATCCTTTTCAAAGTTTTCTGTTGTATAAAATGGCATACCAATGGTAACTGTTTTTACTTTGTAATTAAAAGAAACAGGTATTATGGGCACTTTTGCAGCTTTGGCTATATAATAAAAACCCGTTTTCCAAGTATCTACTTTTTTACGAGTACCTTCAGGAGATAAAGCGAGTCTAAATTCTTCTTTTGAATCGAAAATGTTTGTAATTGCAACTACTTTATTTTGTTTACTAGACCTGTCTAAGGGGGCTCCTCCTACCCACCTAAAATAATATCCAAAAGGCCAAGTAAATAGTTCCTTTTTGGCAATAAAGTTTATCTCTGTTTGTAGGATTTTCCTAGTAAATAAAGCTATATAAAAATCATGCCAACTTGTATGGGGTACTACAATAATAACCGCTTTTTTAATTTCATTTTTATTAAAATCACCTGTAATTTTCCAACCCAATAATTTGTAAAATATAAATTTTGAAAGACCCATAGACGACACTAAATTACATCTTTAAATACATTGCTCTTAGTTTTTCACGTGTCATTATAGAACCCCAATCATCACCTAATGCATTTTCCCATAATGGAACTAATCCTAAAGCAACATCTATCATAGTTTCTATTTGATCTTCTGTTAGATTTTCACAAATACCAGTTGGAATTTCAATTTGATGTTTAGCTATCATTTTTCTAAAAAGTGCCACTCCTTCAGGATAGTATTCTTCAAGATGATTAAATACAATGCAATTTCCTATACCATGTTTTGTGCCGAGAACATAAGACATACCATAACTCAAGGCATGAGCAATACCAACTTGAGAATAAGCAATACTCATTCCTCCATGCCAAGATGCCATCATTAATTTTGCCCTAGATTCTACTTCACTTATTTCATCATCTAAAAATATTTCTTTACATAAATCATAAGCTTTCTCACCATAACTTTGACTAAAAGCATTTAAAAAAGTTCCATTAAGTGATTCTACACAATGTATAAAACAGTCCATTCCTGTAAAAAACCATTGATTTGTTGGTACTCCTTGTGTTAATTCTGGATCTAAAACTACTTGGTCAAAAGGAGTGAAATCACTATTAATCCCTAATTTTATTTTGGGTCCAGAAAGGACTGTAGTTCTTGAAACTTCGGCTCCAGTCCCAGAAATTGTAGGGATACCTACATGGTAAATTGCTTTATTCTTTACTAAATCCCAGCCTTGATAATCGGCAGCGCTTCCTTTGTTGGTGAGCATAATAGAAACTGCTTTAGCAATATCAAGTACAGAACCTCCTCCAATTCCAATTATTCCTGAAGGTTTAAGATTAAACTCTGTTTTAATATCTTTAACAATCTCATCAATTTGGCTTGTTTTTGGCTCTTCTTTAGTAGAAACAAACATTAATTTATCATTAAACCGAATGTTTATCCTATCTGAAAATAATTTATTCTCTTTAAAAACATCATCAACAATGAAAATAAAAGGGGCATTATTTTTTCTGTTGGGCTCTATAATAGTTGAAAGCTGATTAAAACATCCTTGTCCAAAAACTACCTTTGGAACCATAGGAAAGTTTCTATATTTATTGTTAGGCGCTGGAGAATTATCATTTTCTTCTTTTAGTACTTTATTTGCTCTAACTAAATCCTCTGGAGTATCAATTTCAATTCCCTGAGTATTAGATATGGCCATTTTAATATTTTTTCCATATTCTAAATAACGGATGCATTCAATTTTTTCAGCTGCTTCTAAAGTACGCATAGGTAAATTATAAAAATCCATTAATGCCTTTTTCCTAAAAGCATAAATTCCTTTGTGTTTATAATATTGTAAAGCAGTATTTTTATCTCTTGGATAGGGAATTGGAGAACGAGAAAAATATAAAGCAAAATTTTCTTTATCCACAATAACTTTTACACAGTTTGGATCACTGATCTCTTTCCAATCATGGATTTCGGTCATTAAAGAAGCTAAATCTATTTTATCTGCATCTGCTCCTTTATATACACTTAATACTTGTTCTAATCCCTCCTTACTGGTAAATGGTTCATCACCTTGTACATTAACAACAATATCTATATCCATATCTTCAACAGCCTCAGCAATTCTATCACTTCCACAATCATGTTGTTTTTTACTCATAATAGCTTTACCTCCACTTAATTCAATTTCGTTAAAAATTATTTTGCTGTCGGTAACAACATAGACTTCATCAAAGAGATTGGTTTCTTTTGTTGCTTCGTAGGTTCTAACTATTACAGGTTTACCACCTAAATCTTGCATTAATTTTCCAGGAAAACGTGAAGCGCCATAACGCGCAGGAATCATTGCTATAATTTTCATTCTATGGGTTAGATATTTCTTAGTTAGATGAACTTTCTTAATTTTGGTTGCTTATTTTAAATTTTATTATTATTAAGTGAAAAAGCAAAGCAAAAATAAGGAAGTTAAGGCATTTTATTATTAATTAGTGTCCACAAAAAATTCATCTTTAAATCCGATGAGATATAACTTATTTTTTGCTCTTGTAATAGCAGTATATAACCAACGTAAGTAATCCTTATCTATCCCATTTGGCAAATATGGCTGTTCTATAAAAACAGTATCCCATTGTCCTCCCTGTGACTTATGACAAGTGATTGCGTATGAAAACTTTACCTGCAATGCGTTAAAATAAATATTCTTTTTAACTGCAAGAAATTTTTTGTAATTAGATTTTAAATCTTCATAATCTTTCATTACTTCTTTATAAAGATTGTTCGAATCTTCATAAGACAAAGATGGAGTTTCAGAAGATAAGGTATCTAATAATAAAACCGTTTCAAAGGGTTTCATTTTTGGATAATCAACCATTCTTATGTTTACTTGAGCAAACCTAAAGCCATACAATTCTTTTATACTAAATATTTCTAAAACCTCTATAATATCACCATTTGCAATAAAACCTGCTTCACTCTGATTTTCTACCCAATAATAATTATTCTTTACTACCATTAAATAATCTCCAGAGGCTAATTCTTGTTCCTGAAAAAGAATTCTACTTCTTATATTTTGATTGTATAAATTGGCTCTTTTATTAGAACGTACTATAAAAACAGTATCTTCATTTCCTATATTTGAATACGACTCGTTAATAGCATCCATCAATTCTTCTCCATCTAAAGGTCTTATAACTTCTGTGAAATTTGCTTCTTGCAATTTAAAGTTATCATAGAACCCATCTTCTAATTGATTTCTAATTTTAGTAGCATTAAAAAGTATTCCACTATCTTTTTGTTGCCGAACTACATCATCTAATTCTATCGTAATAACCTCTTTATTATAATGATTTTCGATCGTATAGCGATCTAATGCTGGACTCACATCTAATTTTATGGGTGGTAATTGTGCAACATCACCTATTAACAATAATTTACAATTATGACCACTATATATATATTGCATAAGATCGTCTAATAGAGATCCATTTTCAAAAAGTTTAGATTCTATATTTATATCTGGAATCATAGAGGCTTCATCAACTATAAAAATAGTATTTCGGTGTTTGTTTTTTTGTAATGTAAATGATACTCCTCCTCCTTTTTGAGCTTTCGGGTAGTATATTTTTTTATGAATAGTAAATGCTTCCTTTTGTGAGTAATTACTAATCACTTTTGCTGCTCTACCCGTTGGAGCTAATAATACTACAGATTTACTAACCTTCCAGATGTTTTTAACTAAAGTTCCTATAATTGTAGTTTTACCAGTTCCTGCATACCCTTTCAATAAAAACACTTCATTGTTGTTTTTACTTAAAACAAATTCAGAAATTAACTGAAGCGTTCTATCTTGTTTAATGGTAGGGGAATGCGGAAAATCTTTTATTAAATCTGAAAGGAATTGAGGTTTATTCATTTTGCATTTATGCTAAAAGGGTTAAAGATAGTTATGTTTTTTTCGGAATATACTTTTACGAATAAAAAAAAATTGTAGATTTGCGTTATACCATTAAATAATAAAAATAATCTTCATTTATATATTATGATTTTAAATATAGTTCTTGGCACCTTAATATGCGTAGGTATAGCCGTTTTATTAGAAAAGTATGTTCCCCTAAAATTAAACCCAGTTATTTCTGTTGTTCTATGGGTTGCTATCCTCTTTTTAGGATATAGTTTATATAAATCTATTAATGGACCTGTTGAGTTTAATAAGACTAAAGAGGCTCGTTACGCAAAAGTTATTGTAAATTTAAAAGATATCAGATCTGCAGAGTTAGCATTTCAAGAATTAAACGGTAAATTTACAGGAAGTTTTGATAGTTTAGTCCGTTTTATTGATACTGCACAATTTGCAATCATTGAAAGACGAGATACTAGTTATGCCGATGTTGAAAAAAACAAAGCTTATGGCCTTGGTAATGATGGTGGATATTATATAGAAGATATTATCATTGATACCTTAGGTTTTTCTTCTATAAAGGATTCTCTTTTCGGTACAACAGATCGTTACAAAACGATGATGAATATTCCTTTAGAGATTTCTGATGGAGAAATATTTGAACTTAATGCAGGGAAATACGAGAAAAATGGCAGCTTATACTCAGTATTTGAAGCAAGAGTGGCAAAAAAAGTAATCCTAAATGACCAAAATAAAGATTTATTATTCCAAGAAGAACAATTGGTTTCTGTTGATGGAATAAATGGACCTTATGTAAAAGTTGGTGCAATGGATGATATTGATACTAGCGGAAACTGGCCTAAAGGTTATGACATACCAAAAGAGCAATAACATACCAACCGATTCAAAATCAAATAATAGATTGTCCGTTCAATTTTCATTGTCCGGACTTTCTTTTTTAGTGATAAATATTACTACAGAAGAAGTTGTTTTTTATTCAGAAAAAAAATATAATAATCCATATTCACCCGAGGAGTTATTAATTGAATTGACTTCTGAACTTTCAAAACATTTAGAACTACAAGAAATATTTAAAGAAGTTTATGTTATTTACGCTACAACACTCTACGCCTTAGTTCCTACGCCTCTATTTGATGAAAAAATGGCGAGTGAATATTTAAAACTTAATTCGAAAATATTAGCCACAGATTTTATCGCATTTGATAACATAGAAAATCAAGATATCACAATAGTTTACATCCCTTTTATTAATATTAATAATTATTTATTTGATCGCTTTGGAGATTTTAAATATTACCACTCCACAGCATTATTATTAAAATATATTATGAAAGTTGAAAAACATTCTACTCAACCTAAATTATATATTAATATAGTAAATGATATGTTCGATGTCATCATAATAAAAAAAGGAGAACTATTACTTTGTAATTCCTACGAATTTAAAACTCCTGAAGATTTTATTTACTATATTTTATTTTGTTTAGAGCAGCTAAAATTAAACCCAGATGTAATAACATGTATTTTATCTGGAACTATAGATAAAAATGATGCTAATTATAACATACTATATACCTATATACGGCATATTTCTTTTTTCAATTCAAAAGAATTATTTAAAATAGGAGCTAATAAGAGCTCTGTACATAACAACTTACTCCTTAAACTTGCTCAATAATGCGTATCATCTCTGGAAAATATAAAGGCAAACGCCTTACAGCTCCCAAAAAATTACCCGTTCGGCCTACAACAGATTTTGCTAAAGAAGCACTCTTTAATATTTTAAATAATAAAATTGAATTTACTGAAGTTTCCTTGCTAGATCTATTTGCCGGGACAGGAAATATAAGTTATGAATTTGGTTCTAGAGGTACACAAAATATCGTTTCAGTAGATCAACATTTTGGTTGTGTTAAATTTATAAACAAAACTGCTGAAGAACTATCTTTTCCAATTAAAACAGTGAAAGCAGATGTATTAAAATACCTTTCCTCATCTGCACTTAAATTTGATGTCGTTTTTGCCGATCCACCCTACGATATTAAGCAAATTGATTTTGAAGATATTATAAATAAAGTTTTTAAAAATCAATGGTTAACTAATGATGGTTTCCTAATTATTGAACATTCTAAACATACTGATTTATCTAATTCAGAATATTTTGTTGATGCTAGAAGATACGGGGGATCTGTATTTAGTTTCTTCGAAAACATTAATTTATGAAATCATCCAACCCTATTGAAGTCAATTTAGATTTTACAAAATTAGAAATTTATGAGGATTATATAGTTTCAACAGTTCATGAAGGTGTTGTTTTTGATACTCCAGAACTAGAACAAATTCACTCTATTTTTGACACCTATTTTCAAGGTGAAAAATTTGGTTTTATTTCAAATAGAGAAAATGATTATACTGTCATCCCAACCTGTTTTATGAATGCTTCAAAAAACAATGGATTGCTAGGAGTAGCTATATTATGTTATTCTAAATCTTCGTATGATAATTCATTATTTGTAAAGAAATTTTACTCAAAACCATACCATGCATTTTATACATTGAAAGAATGTAAACAATGGTTCCATAGTTTAAAATAAAAAAAGCAGACCTATAAGCCGGATTCTGTATCCCGAAAGATTCTCATCATTTATCTAAACTTTTTGTTACCAAAAAGCTTTATCTGCCTACCCTCCTATATTGGGCGGGAACCCTCAAACACAGGTTTACATGGCATTGCACCGCATAGAGTTTACATGATTTCACTACAGCATTACCTGTACATCCTTTCTGTTGCACTATTCCTCTCTCGATAAATCGAAATGACGGTCGTTAACCGCTATGCTTCCCTATGGTGTCCGGACTTTCCTCCCCGATAAGAACAAGCCTTTTCGGGACGATGAGACGGTCTGCGATGCAAAAGTAATTTAAATAATTTCAATAATAAAGAAGATTTATTGTTAATAAAAAACACAAAATTATAAAGCCTAATTTTCAATTAACTGTAGACTATTTTTATCTTTGTTTTTATTCAATTCTATGGAACATTTTATAGTATCAGCCAGAAAATATAGACCTGCACATTTTAACGAAGTGGTAGGGCAACTGGCTATTACCAATACCTTAGAAAAAGCCATTGAAAATGATCATTTAGCTCAAGCTTTATTATTTACAGGTCCTCGTGGTGTAGGTAAAACTACATGTGCCCGAATACTAGCCAAGCAAATTAATCAAGATGGTACCGAAAAACCTGATGAAGATTTTGCATTCAATATTTTTGAACTTGATGCTGCTTCGAATAACTCGGTAGATGATATTCGAAATTTAATAGATCAGGTTCGTATTCCACCTCAAGTTGGAAACTATAAGGTTTATATTATTGATGAAGTACATATGTTATCTTCTGCAGCCTTTAATGCTTTTTTAAAGACACTAGAAGAACCTCCAAAACATGCTATCTTTATTTTAGCTACCACAGAAAAGCATAAAATAATCCCAACCATACTTTCCCGTTGCCAGATTTTCGATTTTAGAAGAATTGGGGTAAAAGATATTAAAGGTCATTTGGAAAACGTTGCTAAATCTGAAGGAATTAATGCAGAAGACGATGCCTTGCATGTGATTGCTCAAAAAGCGGATGGTGCACTACGTGATGCACTTTCTATTTTCGATAGAGTAGTTAGTTTTTCTGGAAAGAACTTGACTCGTGAATCGGTAACTGAAAATTTGAATGTATTAGATTATACCTACTTTTTTCAAGTTACAGACTTACTTTTAGAAAATAATATTCCAGGCTCTTTAGTTCTTTATAATGAAATTTTAGCCAAAGGTTTTGATGGTCATCATTTTACTATGGGATTAGCTTCACATTTTAGAGATTTATTAGTTTGTAAAAATCCTGAAACTATTGAGTTACTAGAAGTAGGTGATCAAGTTAAGATCATGTACTTAGAACAGTCTAAAAAAACTTCTCAGTCCTTTTTAATTGAGGGGATTGAAATAGCAAATACTTGTGATTTAAAATACAAAACAAGTCGAAATCAGAGGTTATTAGTAGAACTGTGTTTAATGCAACTTGCATCTATTACTTTTAACACTGATGCTTTGGGTGAAAAAAAAAAGCCTAATTTAAACAGAAAAGGCAATACCAATACTTTTGTAATCCCTCCCTCCTATTATTCTAATGAAAAGGGAGAAGTCAAGGTTCAAGTTCAAGAAAACATAACTGTTTCAGAACCAAAGAAAGAATACCCAAATACTGAAAAAGAAATTATTTCTAAGGATAAACCTCTGGAAAGTCCTAATCAAATAGTGGCAGATCGACCACAAATAATTGCGGAACGAAATGCCAAAAGAGTTTCTGCTTTATCATTAAAAAGTATTCAGAAAAAACAACAGCTAAAAGAAGAAATAGCCGCTAATAAACCTGTGAAGGTAAATCTCCCCACTGAAGCATTTTCAGAAGAGGAAATGATAGGTGCCTGGAATAAATATGCTAAAAGAGTAGAAAAAGAAGGTAAATACAACTTACTATCCCATTTAACCATGGGAATTCCAAAACTCAAGGACAATACTATTTTATTAGAATTTCCAAACAATACTATAAAGGTAGAAGTGGAACGTGCTAAATATGAATTGCTTTCCTTTTTAAAAGAAACCCTTCAAAACTTTGACATCGACTTGGATATCATTGTCAATGAAACTGCCGAAAAAAAATATGCCTATACTCCTATTGAAAAATATGAAAAATTAAAGGAGAAGAATCCGATGATTGAAAAACTAAGAAAAGAGTTTGATTTGGATGTTAATTAAAAGACTATGCTAGGATTAAAATTACCAACAGACCCACGATGGGTAAATATTGTAGAGAAAAATATAGAAGAAATCCTTACAGATCATGCTTTTTGCGAAATAAAGGCCGCCTCAACAGCTATTTCATTAATGGTTTCATTTCCAGAATATACAGAGCTAGTAAAGGAAATGCCAAAATTAGCTAAAGAAGAAATGTGTCATTTTGAATTGGTACATGACATTATAACTACTAGAGGATGGGTATTAGGGAGAGATCGTAAAGATCATTATGTAGTGAAACTTCTCACTTTTTTCCCAAAGGGAGGTAGTCGAACCACGCAGTTAGTACATCGCCTTTTGTATGCTGCCTTAATTGAAGCACGTAGCTGTGAACGATTTAAATTACTAGCCAATAATTTAAAGGATAAAGAATTGTCAGACTTTTTTAGAAGTTTGATGGCAAGTGAGGCTGGACATTATATGTTGTTTTTAAATTTTGCGAGAAAATATGGTGACCGGAAAGAAGTGGATGGAAAATGGCAAGAATTACTCGTTTTTGAAGCTGATATTATGAAAGATTTAGGGACGAGTGAAACTGTTCACGGTTAGAAAGACTTATTTTCCATTTGCTTATTATACAAACTTCTTATAATACCATCTGAAAGTCCTATTTTAGGAACATACACACATTCTGCTGCACTCCATTCCATCGCCGATAAATAAATTTTTAAAGCGGGAATTATTACATCTGCACGATCTGGATTCATATCGAGATTAGTGATTCGTTCTTCATAGGTAAGATTACTTATAAATTTATAATGCTCTTTTAAATATGAATAACTAAGCGGTGTTCCAACTTTTGTTCCACTAAACTTATAAGTACTATTTATATTTCCTCCCGTTCCCAATAAGGTAATATGATCATATTCCTTAGTATTTGAATGAATCCATTCTTTTACTTTTTCCCAAGTAGTATCCTCTACTAAATTATTGATTAATCTAACCGTACCCAATTTAAAAGAATGAGATGCAACAGTATGTTTATTCGCATAAACAGTAAGTTCTGTGCTTCCTCCGCCTACATCCACATAAAGAAAAACTTTATCATGTTTTAAATATTCTTTAATATTAGTTGTGGCAATAATAGCAGCTTCATCATCTCCATTAATTATTTCAATAGCAATCCCAGTTTTTTTGAATAATTTTTTGGTGATTTTTATTCCATTTGAAGCTTCTCGCATAGCTGATGTAGCACAAGCACGATATCGTTTTACGTTATGGGATTTCATTAATAAGCTAAATGCCCTTAAAGCATCTTTCATTCTTTTGTAATTGCTTTTTGAAATTTTTCCTTCTACAAAAACATCAGCACCTAGTCTAATAGGAACACGAATTAATGAAGTTTTTTTAAAGCGAGGTTCTTTTCCATTTTGATTGATAACTGTAGTTATTAATAACCTAATTGCGTTAGAACCAATATCAATTGCTCCGTACTTTTCTATATGCAACATATTATTGATTCTCTTTTGGTTTTAAATCTCTTGGAAAAATGATATTTACAGTTGTTCCATAATTTGCAAATTTCCAAGAATCTACATTAAATTCAATAGCTACAAATCCACAAGTAGTTATATTGTCAATATTAGAATCACCCAACATATTTGCTATAGACGTAAAGGCATGATTATGTCCAACAATCATAACAATATCATTGTTATTATCAATATTCTTAATAACATCTAAAACTTTTTGTCCTCCAAAATCATATAATTCATGATTGGTTATAAAATTATCATCCGCTATCTCCCAAGCATCCTTAAAAAAAGCAGCAGTTGTTTGTGCTCTATTAGAATCACTTGAAATGATTTTTTGAGGAGGTGTTATTTTGTTTTTAACATGATTAGAAACCAACAAGGCATCCTTTTTACCTCTTCCTTTTAAAGGACGTTTATGATCATCTACATTATGTTTCCAAGAAGATTTAGCATGACGTAATAAGTAAAGTGTTTTCATAGATTTAAATTTTATATATTATTGATTTATAAAATATTATATAAATTTAATTAAACTTTTAATTAAGGTGCTAATCGTTCAATTTTCCAATCATAATTCTCTAACGAATAAAGGATTCTATCATGCAATCTATTCGGTCTTCCTTGCCAAAATTCTATAGTTATTGGAGATACTAAATATCCTCCCCAAAAATCTGGTCGAACAATTTCTTTATTTTTATATTCCTCTTCTAAGGATTTTAAATTATCACTTAATACCTCTCTATTTTCTATAACACTACTTTGGTTAGAAACGATAGCTCCTAACTTACTTCCTTCAGGTCTAGAATCGAAATAGTTTGAAGAAACAATTTCTGAAGTTTTACTTGCAATTCCCTTAATAATTACCTGTCTTTCTAATACAGGCCAAAAGAAAGATAGGGATACTTTTTCGTTTGCACTTATCGACAATCCTTTTTCACTATTATAATTAGTAAAAAAATAGAACCCATTCTCATTATATTCTTTTAAAAGAACTATTCTTCCTTTCGGAAACCCATCTAAACCTATTGTATTAAGCATCATAGTATTTGCCTCTCCATCTCCAATAGCTTCTTTAGCTTCATAAAACCAAGCTCTAAATTGCTGTAATGGATTAGGGTCAACGCTAGCCTTCGTTAATGTTCCTTTTTCGTAGGAACGTCTGTAATTATGAAGATTTTGAGACATACATAAACTTTATATTGCAATTTACGATATTGTAATAAACTGTATGTTTGAAAAAAAATATTTTATTAAAGGAAGTCCCTATATTTCAAAAGTCTTACCATCTTTAGCTAATTCAACATTTTTAAAGATGGTTTCAGCTTCTTCAATAAATTTATGTAAACTAGAATATCGAGTAGAATAATGACCTAAAATCAATTTCCCAACATTGGCCTCTTTTGCGATTAAAGCTGCTTGCTTAGCCGTACTGTGTCTTGTTGATTTACACATAGATTTATGTTCTTCTAAAAAAGTAGATTCATGATACAAAGCAGTAACATTTTCTATTAGAGGGATACATTCTGGAAAATATGCAGTATCACTACAAAATGCATAAGATTTTGGTTTTTCTGGATCGTAAGTAATGTCCTTATTAGGGATAATTACACCTTCTTCGTTTTTTACATCAAAACCCTTTTTTATTTTTTGATAATAACTCACATCAACTTTAGACTTTTTAGCAGCCTCAACGTTAAGTTTTCTATCTCCTTTTTTTTCTTTAAAGACAAAACCATTGGTATACACACGATGTTTTAAAGGAATAGTTTCTACTGTAACCTTCTCGTCTTCGAAGATTAGTTGCGGTTCTTTACTTTCTAATTCATGAAAAAATAAGGGATAATTAATCCAAGCTTTTCCAAGTTTTAACTGTAATAGGGTGATTTCTTTTATTCCTTTTGGCCCATATATATGAAGTTCAGCTTCTCTGCCTATTAACATAAAAGTGGATATGAGACCAATTAAGCCAAAATAATGATCTCCGTGTAAATGCGAAATAAAAATATGTCGAATTCTTGAAAACTTAACTTTATAACGCCTTAGCTGTACTTGAGTGCCTTCACCACAGTCTATTAAAAAAAGATGGTTCCGAATATTAAGAACTTGAGCTGTTGGGCTTGTATTAATACGAGGTGTAGCAGAATAGCAACCTAAAATAGTAAGCTCCATATTTATATTTTAGAAGCCCAATTCTCGTTCAATATCTTCCATTTCTACAATATCTTCAGCCTCTTGGAGGGTTGGAACGATTGTCATTTCATCGGGTAAATCATCTGGATTTATAGTGTCATTAACCAAAACAAACGAATGACTAGTTGCCCTGTGTAGATTTGATACTTTTAGAAAAAGTAACAAATCATCTAATGATAAGTCCTTAATCACTAACAAATTAATAATAACATTTTGATTCTGAAATTTATTAGGAATCTGAAATTCTAAAAAGGAAGCAAATTTTTGTAAGTTATTTTGCTCGTCTTCTAAGACAACAAAGTTGTCATGATTATCAATTTTCATTTTTATTTATTTTTGAAGCTAGTAAATACATTACCGCCATTCGGATTGCAACACCATTTTGAACTTGATCTAATATAATCGCTTGATTACTGTCTGCCACATCACTTGTAATTTCTACTCCACGATTTATTGGTCCGGGATGCATCACAACAATCTCTTTATCTAATGAATCTAACATAGCTTTATTAAGTCCAAATTGTTGCGTGTATTCTCTTGTAGTTGGAAAATAATTTATATCCATTCGTTCATTCTGAACCCTTAGCATATTAGCAACATCACACCACTGTAATGCTTTATTTAGATTTGTTTCTATACCAACACCTAGACTTCCAATAAATTTAGGTAAAAGTGTTTTAGGTCCACATACTTTAACATTTGCACCTAGCTTTTGTAGGGCAAATATATTGGAAAGCGCCACTCTTGAATGCAATATATCTCCAACAATTACTACATTTTTTCCAGCAATATCACCTAATCGCTCTCTAATAGAATAACAATCTAAAAGCGCTTGAGTTGGATGTTCGTGTGCACCATCTCCTGCATTTACAATACTAGCATTTATGTGTTTAGATAAAAATACTCCAGCGCCTGGGTTTGGATGTCTCATCACTACCATATCCACTTTCATAGATAAGATATTATTTACAGTATCAATTAGAGTTTCTCCTTTTTTTACAGAAGAGGATGATGCTGAAAAGTTAATGACATCTGCAGACAATCGTTTTTCAGCAAGCTCAAAAGAAAGTCTTGTTCTGGTACTATTTTCAAAAAATAAATTTGCAATGGTAATGTCACGTAAAGAAGGAACCTTTTTAATAGATCTATTAATTACTTCTTTAAAATGATCTGCGGTTTCGAAGATTAGATGAATATCTGCTTCGGTAATATATTTAATTCCCAATAAGTGTTTTACACTTAATTCGCTCATATTTAATTATTTATTAAATAAACTCCATCTTCATCATCATTCTCTTTCCAACAAACTTTCACCTTTTCGTTGTTAATTGCATCCACTTGTCTTCCTCTATAGTCTGGCTGTATAGGCAAATGCCTACTAAAACGTCTGTCTATAAAAGTTAGTAATTCTATTTCTGAAGGTCTACCAAAAGATTGAATAGCTGTAAGTGCTGCACGAATACTTCTTCCTGTATAAAGTACATCGTCAATTAAAACTACATTTTTATCTTCAACGATAAAATTAATTTTAGTCTTGTTAGCCTCTAGCGTTTTATCACTCCTTCTAAAATCATCTCTGTAAAAAGTAATATCTAGGTAGCCTAATTCAATGTTCTTCACTTTATATTCGGTCTCGAGTAATTCTTTAATACGTTCTGCGAAAAACACACCACGTGGCTGTATTCCAATAAAAACGGTATTATTAAATGTATCGTGATTTTCAATTAATTGACAAGCCAATCTATGAAGTGCTATTTGCACTTCTTTTGCGTTGAGTAACACTTTTTGACTCATAGGAGATTCTAAACTAATGTTCAGGATACAAAAGTACTTCTTTTTTTTAATTTTTCAGTTTATCCCACAAAAAAAGCCTCTCTAATTATAGAGAGGCTTTGCATTTATTTTAAAATGAACTTATTTTTTTCCGTCCATTTTATCTTTAAGATCTTGAAGTGTTTGATTTGCATCACCAAGCGTTGGCTTGTTTTCTGCTGCTTGAACAGCTTGCTTTTTAACAGCCTGTTTTACAATCTTAGCTTCTTCTTCTTTATGGATAGTCATATGTGAAGCAACTACTTTCTTAAATTCTTTATTGAATTCAATTATTTGTAATTCTGCTTCATCTCCTTTTTGAAGTTTAGTACCATCTTCTTTTTCCAAATGACGTGTTGGAATAAAGGCAGTAATGTCATCATTAAAATTAACAACTGCTCCTTTATCAACAATATCAGAAATTGTTCCAGTATGCTTAGTGCCTACTGCAAACTCATCTTGATATTTATCCCAAGGGTTTTCTGTTGTTTGTTTGTGACCTAAACTTAATTTACGTCCTTCCACATCTAATTCTAATACAACAACATCTAATTCATCACCAATATTGGTAAACTCACTTGGATGCTTAACTTTTTTAGTCCAAGATAGATCACTAATATATATTAATCCATCAATTCCTTCTTCCATTTCAACAAAAACACCGAAGTTAGTAAAGTTACGAACGATACCTTTATGATTAGATCCAACAGGATATTTTTTAGTAATATCTGTCCATGGATCTGGAGTCATTTGTTTGATTCCTAATGACATCTTACGAGTCTCACGATCTAAAGTAAGTATAACTGCTTCCACTTCATCACCGACGGTAACAAAATCTTGGGCACTACGTAAATGTGTAGACCAAGACATTTCACTTACGTGTATAAGTCCTTCTACACCTTCAGTAATTTCGATAAAAGCACCGTAATCTGCTATAACAACTACTTTACCTTTAACTTTATCACCAACTTTTACATCTTCACCTAAATTATCCCAAGGATGTTTGCTAAGTTGTTTAAGACCTAATTGGATACGTGATTTGTTTTCATCAAAATCAAGTATTACAACATTTAATTTTTGATCAAGTTCTACAATCTCGTTCGGATGGTTAATACGAGACCAAGAAAGATCTGTAATATGCACCAATCCGTCAACGCCACCTAAATCAACAAATACACCATAAGATGTGATGTTTTTAACAACACCTTCTAATACTTGTCCTTTTTCTAATTGACCAATAATTTCTTTTTTCTGTTCTTCAATATCCGCTTCGATAAGTGCTTTATGAGAAACAACAACGTTTTTAAATTCATGGTTAATTTTAACCACTTTAAATTCCATTGTTTTATCTACATACACATCGTAATCGCGAATAGGTTTCACATCAATTTGAGAACCTGGCAAGAATGCTTCAATTCCAAATACATCTACAATCATACCTCCTTTAGTACGACATTTGATAAATCCGTTAACAATTGTTCCTTCGTCATGTGCTTTATTAACACGCTCCCAAGCTTTTATTGTTCTTGCTTTACGGTGAGAAAGAATTAATTGACCTGTTGCGTCTTCACGTACATCAATTAAAACCTCTACTTTATCCCCTACTTTAAGTCCTGGATTGTAACGAAATTCATTTAATGAAATTACACCTTCAGATTTTGCATTGATATCAATAATAGCATCACGATCCGTAACAAAAACCACTACTCCATCAACCACTTCATCATTAAGTGTGTCTACAAAGTTGTCTGCTACTAATTTTTCAAATTCTTCTAGTTTCCCGTCATCAATAGGATCAATACCTTCTTGGTAATTGTGCCAATTAAAATCATTTAAAAATGCTTCGGGATCTCTTTCTTTTAATGAAAGCTCTCTTTTTGGTTCTTCTTTTACAGGAGTTGGTTCGGTAGTCTCAACATTTGCTTCCACTACAGCTACATCCTGCACTTCTTCTTTTGTTTCTTTTTTAGCCATTGCTAATAAATTATTTTCAATTTCTAATTAATTGAAAATATGAGTTTTGTATTCTGTGCTTTTCAAGAAAATAAAGCGGAATTTACACAGAAGAGTTTATTTAAATTTATCTTAATCCTTTTAATTCTTGATTTACCGCTAAAAGGAGTGCAAAATTACTGCTTATTTATTGATTATCAAAAAGTTTACAGCTGCAATATTAGTTTTAAAGAAAAGAAAATCTATTTCTATTAATAATTAAACCAATTTTTAGAAGTTTTGTGTTTTCAATGCTGACAATTATCATATTATAAAAGCCTTCTATTATTACCTTTGCATAAAAAATAATTAATGAAACTACCCTACGCAGAGCCTTATAAAACAAAAATGGTGGAATACATTAAACCTTCTACTGTTGAGCAAAGAAAAAAATGGATTAAAGAAGCAGATTATAATTTGTTTAACTTAACTTCTGACAAGGTTTTTATAGATCTTTTAACAGATTCTGGTACAGGAGCAATGAGTGATAATCAATGGGCCGAAATGATGAAAGGTGATGAAAGTTATGCGGGTTCTCAATCTTTTCTGAAATTAAGGGATGTAGTTAAAAAAATTACTGGCTTTAATTATTTTTTACCAACCCATCAAGGAAGAGCTGCCGAGAATGTATTGTTTTCAGTTTTAGTGAAAGAAGGGGATATTGTTCCCGGTAATTCCCATTTTGACACTACTAAAGGGCATATAGAATTTAGAAAAGCAACTACTTGCGATTGCACGATAGATGAAGCATTTGACACTTCTGTTTATCATCCATTCAAGGGGAATTTAAATATTAAAAAACTGGAGAAAACCCTAAAAACTCATCCAAAAGAAAAAATTCCATTTGTAATTATTACGGCTACTTGTAATTCTGCTGGTGGGCAACCTGTTTCTTTAGAAAATATAAAAAATGTTTCCGCGGTATGTAAAAAGCATGATATCCCTTTATATTTTGATGCTGCACGTTTTGCTGAAAATGCGTACTTTATAAAAATTAGAGAAGAACAGTATAAAGATTACACTATCAAAGAAATTGCAAAAGAAATGTTCTCCTATGCAGATGGAATGACTATGAGTGCTAAAAAAGACGGGCTTGTAAATATGGGGGGCTTTATTGCCTTAAATGATGAAGATATTTTCAAAAAAGCAACGGTTTTTAATATCATGTATGAAGGGTTTATTACCTATGGCGGACTAAACGGTAGAGACATGGGAGCATTAGCAGTAGGTTTAGATGAAGCAACAGAGTTTGATTATTTAGAATCAAGGGTTGAACAAGTTGCTTTTTTAGGAAAACAGTTAGTAGATTATGGGATTCCTGTACAACAACCTTTTGGTGGACATGCTATTTTTTTAGATGCCAATAAATTTGTCCCTACTATTCCAAGAAATGAATATAGAGCACAAGCATTAGCGATAGAGCTTTATATTATTGGAGGAATTAGAGGTGTTGAAATAGGAACCATATTAGCAGATAGAGATCCTTTTACTCATAAAAATAGGTATCCAGAGTTAGAATTAGTGAGACTTGCAATTCCTCGTCGAACCTATTCTTTAAATCATATGCGATATATAGCAGTTGTTATAAAAAATATTTATGATTCTAGAGACAAGGCAAAAAGAGGATATAATATTATAGATGAAGCACCTATTATGAGACACTTTACTGTTAAATTAGAAAAATTAAAAAATTAAACATTAAAGTATTCGCAACCCATTTTTCGAGTTACTATCAGGGCTAATTATACAAACCTTTTTATTATTTACAGCACCTAATACTAGACACTCACTCATAAAGTTAGCGATTTGTTTATTGGGGAAATTGACCACTGCAATTAACTGTTTACCAACCAAATCTTCCTTTTTATAAAGAGCAGTAATCTGTGCTGCTGTTTTTTTGATACCAATTTCTTCTCCAAAATCAATGGTTAATTTATAGGACGGATTTCTTGCTTTAGGAAAATCATTAACTTCTATAACAGTTCCCACTCGCATATCTACTTTTTCAAAATCATTCCAAGAAAGTGAATTCATATTTTTTATTAATTAAAATTAGCTCTAAATATACTTATTAATTTATCGTAACTTTAAATAAGATATTACAACTAATAAATAATTAGAATACAATTAATAATAAAAATAAAAAATGTCTTTAACACCTTCAAACATGATGCCTTTGGGGACAAAAGCTCCTTATTTTAATCTTATAAACACTATAAGTACAGAAATGGTTTCTTTAGATTCTATTCGTGGAGAAAAAGGAACTGTCGTCATGTTTATCTGCAATCATTGTCCTTTTGTAATACATGTGAATAAAGAAATTGTAAGAATTTCTAACGATTATCGTATTAATGGTTTTGGTTTTGTAGCAATAAGCAGTAATGATGTTGTTAATTACCCAGAAGATTCACCAGAAAAAATGCTGATTTCTGCAGAAAAAAACGATTACACCTTTCCATATTTATATGATGAAACTCAAGAAATCGCAAAAGCCTATGACGCTGCATGTACTCCTGATTTCTATTTGTTTGATTCGGAACTGAAACTTATATATCGAGGGCAATTAGATAATTCTCGTCCTGGAAATATGATACAAGTAACCGGAAGAGATTTGAGAGAAGCATTAGACAATGTTTTAATTAATAGCCCACAAAGAAAAGATCAAAAACCAAGTATGGGCTGTAATATTAAGTGGAAAAAATAAAAAAGCAGCCAATTATTAAGATTGACTGCTTATAAATATATTATAAAAACTTATTACTATTTTATATCCATTAATTCAACATCGAAAACTAAAGTAGCGTTTGGCGGTATAACCCCACCAGCTCCAGCTTCTCCATATGCTAATTGAGATGGAATCACAAACCTAGCCTTATCTCCTTTATTTAAAAGCATAATACCTTCATCCCAACCTGGGATTACGTTTCCTTTTCCAATTGGAAATTCAATGGGAGCACCTCTCTTATATGAATCGTCAAAAACTTCTCCATCTGAAAACATTCCCTTATAATGTACCGCAACAGTTTGTCCATTTTCAGGCTGAACTCCATCTCCTTTTTGAATAACTTTATAACGAAGACCACTTTTAGTTTCTTCAAATCCTTCAGAAAGTTTACCCATTAACTCATCTTGTTGTTGTTTAGCGGCATCTTCACGTTCTACTTTTGCTCCTGTAAATTGTCTAAATGTTTCTACTGCATTCCATTTTTCAGCTTCCTCGCCTACTCTAATAATAGCAACTTCAATCATGGTGTCACCCTGTTCAACAGCGTTAACAACATCCATTCCTTCAACAACATTCCCAAAAACTGTATGCTTATTATCTAACCAAGGAGTCTCTATGTGAGTAATAAAAAACTGACTCCCATTAGATCCTGGACCTGAATTTGCCATAGATAGTACACCAGGTGCATCATGACTTAAATCTGGATGAAACTCATCATCAAACTGATAACCAGGACCACCAACTCCAGAGCCTAATGGATCCCCCCCTTGAATCATAAAATCTGGTATCACTCTATGAAATTTTAATCCATTATAATAGGGAGTCCCTTGAGGAATTGCTTCGTTTTCTAGAGTTCCTTCTGCTAGTGCAACAAAGTTACCTACCGTTCCAGGAGTTTTTTTATAAGTTAGATTAACAAGGATTTCTCCTTTTTCTGTACTAATTTTTGCGTAAATACCGTCTTGCATTATTTCTTTTTTTTAAATAAAAACTTATCTTTTTGATAAGCAGGTGCAAAGGTACATATTCAATGAATTATTTCATAAAAAATTAGAATAGTATTAACAGAGAAGAAAAATATTTAATTGGCAACCTCACTAAAGAATTTTATACGATATAAACGCAATTCTTCCTCTTCATATTCACCATCAAATTCTTCCATTGCAGTTTCAATATCATCTGTTTCAGCATCTTCTAAGAAATAATCATGGATTTCTTCTTGCTGATCTTCATCTAAAATCTCATCCAAAGCATAATTAATATTTAATTTGGTGCCACTATTAACAATAGCTTCCATTTCTTTTATTAGATCATTCATCTCCATTTTCTTAGCATCTGCAATATCTGATAGCGGAAGTTTTTTATCCACGTTAGTGATAATATATAACTTTAATGCACTATTAGTTCCTGTAGATTTAACGATAAAATCGTCTGGACGCATAACTTCATTTTCTTCAACATATTTAGCAATAAGTGCAACAAATGGGGAGCCATATTTTTTTGCTTTTCCTTCGCCCACCCCATGTACATTTGCCATTTCTGAAAGTGTAACAGGATATTTAAGAGTCATATCTTCTAAAGAAGGGTCTTGAAAGATCACAAATGGAGGCAAACTTAGTTTATCTGCAACTTTTTTTCTTTCGCCTTTAAGCAGTTTAAATAAGTTTTCATCTGCTGCAAGTCCTCCTTTTTGATTAACAATAATATTATCGTCATTGGCTTCTTTAAAGGAGTGGTCTTCAGTCATCATAAAAGAATGTGGTGATGTCAAAAATTCTATACCTTTATCTGTAAGCTTTATAAGTCCATAAGTTTCAATGTCTTTCCGAAGTAATCCAGCAACTAACAATTGACGAATTAATGCCATCCAATAGGGTCCTTCTTGTTCCTTGCCAGATCCGAAAAAATCTTGGTTTTCTGTTCGATGAGATTTTATAAGAGCATTCGCATGACCTATGAGAACATTTACAACTTCTTTACCTTTATATATTTGATTTGTTTTACTTACTACATTTAGTATCTTAATTGCATCATTTTGTGCTTCATGTTTCTTTTTTGGAAAACGCATATTATCATCCAAGTCTCCTCCTTCACCTGTTTCATTATCATATTTTTCACCAAAATAATGAAGTATAAATTTTCTTCTAGACATGGAAGTTTCAGAATAAGCTACTACCTCTTGCAATAAAGCGTGGCCAATTTCTTGTTCTGCCACGGGCTTACCACTCATAAACTTTTCTAGTTTCTCAATGTCTTTATAGGAATAAAAGGCCAAACAAATACCTTCTCCTCCGTCTCTACCAGCTCTACCTGTTTCTTGATAGTAGCTTTCTATACTTTTGGGGATATCATTGTGAATTACAAAACGAACATCGGGTTTGTCTATCCCCATTCCAAATGCAATAGTAGCAACTACTATATCTATATCTTCCATTAGAAACATGTCTTGATGTCGTACTCTTGTTTTAGAGTCCAATCCTGCATGATAGGGTACTGCTTTAAGACCATTAACCTGAAGTGCTTGAGCCAACTCTTCTACTCTCTTTCTACTCAAACAATAAATAATTCCGCTTTTACCCTCGTGTTCTTTAACAAATCGAATGATGTCTTTATCTACATCTTTTGTTTTAGGGCGTACTTCATAATAAAGGTTTGGTCTATTAAAAGAAGCTTTAAAAGTATTGGCATCTTGAATTCCTAAATTCTTTAAAATATCTTCCTGTACTTTTGGAGTTGCAGTTGCAGTCAATCCGATTATTGAAATATTATCATCAATCCGCTCAATAATTCTTTTGAGGTTTCTGTATTCTGGTCGAAAATCATGACCCCATTCACTAATACAGTGCGCTTCATCTATAGCTACAAACGATATTTTAACCGATTGTAAAAACTCAACGTTTTCATCTTTAGTTAAGGATTCTGGAGCAACATAGAGCAGTTTTGTAATTCCGCTTACTATATCACTTTTTACTTGCTTAACTTCCGTTTTATTAAGTGAAGAATTTAACACGTGTGCAACACCTTCTTCAGAAGAAAGGGCTCTAAGTGCATCCACCTGGTTTTTCATTAATGCTATTAAAGGGGAAACAACAATAGCCGTTCCTTCATTCATAAATGCAGGGAGTTGGTAACAAAGAGATTTTCCTCCCCCTGTTGGCATAATAACAAAAGTATCTTTTCTATCAAGGACACTTTTAATCACTTCCTCTTGAAGTCCTTTGAATTTTGTAAATCCAAAATACTTTTTTAATGCTTTGTAAATTTCTAATTCTGTCAATATATTAAAGTGAGATTATGATTTCTTTTTGTTAATGAAAAAAATATTGTTTTAACTAACTAACAATTGTAATTTTGCAACCTTTACAAGAAGTTGGTATCTTATATTAATGATGCAATCTATTCTTTTTTTGCATTCTAAATATACTAATTTTTGAGATAGTTACAAATATATAAAAGAGTTAAAATTTTGAATAAAAAAGAACGTATAATTTTAGTTGCAAAGAAAACCATAGAAACTGAAGGCAAGGCAATTACAAATTTAATAGATTTAGTAGATGAAGAATTTGCCGATGCTATAGATTTTATATACCATTCAAAAGGTAGAGTTATCATCACCGGAATTGGCAAAAGTGCAATTATTGCTACTAAAATTGTTGCTACTCTAAACTCTACGGGGACTCCTGCGATTTTCATGCATGCTGCAGATGCTATTCATGGGGATCTGGGTACTATACAGGAAAATGATTCTGTTATCTGCATTTCTAAGAGTGGAAATACACCTGAAATAAAGGTTTTAGTACCTTTAATTAAAACCAGAGGGAATAAATTAATTGCTATTACTTCTAATGGGGATTCTTTTTTAAGACAACATGCAGATTATGTTTTAAATGCCTATGTTGAAAAAGAAGCTTGTCCAAATAATTTAGCCCCCACTACAAGTACTACTGCACAATTAGTTATTGGAGATGCTTTAGCAATGAGTTTATTAGACTTACAAGGTTTTTCGAGTAAGGACTTTGCTAAATTTCACCCAGGAGGATCTTTAGGTAAAAAATTATATCTACGGGTAAGTGACCTAACTAAGTTAAATCAAAAGCCTCAGGTTCATCCTAATACTGACATAAAAAAAGTAATTGTTGAGATTACTGAAAAAATGCTTGGGGTAACTGCTGTTGTTGAAGATGAAAAAATATTAGGTATCATAACAGATGGGGATTTACGTAGAATGTTAACCACAACAGATAGTTTTAAAGGGTTAACTGCTAAAGATATTATGAGTATAAATCCTAAAACTATTGCAAATGATGCGATGGCTGTTGAAGCAATAGAAATTATGGATAAGTTTGGGATAACACAGATACTTTCTGAAGAAAATGGCATTTATAAAGGAATGGTACATATTCATAACCTTACAAACGAAGGCATTATTTAATGGCAAAATCCCAAAATTTAAGTTCTGAAAAGGAAATGTCTTTTCTAGATCATCTAGAAGAATTGCGTTGGCATTTAATTAGGTCTACTCTAGCTATTGTAGTTTTGGCAACCCTTGCTTTTTTAGCAAAGGACTTTATATTTGATGTACTTATTTTCGGACCAAAACAAGCAGACTTTCCTACTTACAAACTATTATGTAAAGTAGCGCAATCTATTGGTTTTAAAGATAGTTTTTGTTTTACTGAACTTCCATTCAGAATTCAAAGTAGAACTATGGGCGGACAGTTTTCTGCACATATTTGGACTTCAATCACCGCAGGTTTTATTATAGCTTTTCCATATGTACTCTATGAATTTTGGAAATTTTTGAGCCCTGGTTTAAGAACAAATGAACGTAATTCGGCTAAGGGATTTATCTTTATTTCATCTATTTTATTTTTTATTGGAGTTTTATTTGGTTATTATGTGGTTACCCCATTATCTATCAACTTCTTGGGAACTTATCAAGTAAGTGGACAAGTTCATAATGATTTTGATTTAAGTAGTTATATTGCTCTTGTTCGAGCTTCTGTTATTGCTAGCGGTCTTATTTTTGAATTACCAATCATTATCTATATATTAACAAAAATTGGTATTGTTACCCCTGAATATTTACGTAAATACCGAAAGTTTGCCTTGGTAATTGTGTTAATTCTTTCAGCTATAATTACTCCGCCAGATATTGCAAGTCAGATTATTGTCTCTATTCCTATTGTGATTTTATATGAAATAAGCATCTATATATCAAAGGCAGTTATAAAAAAGCAAAATAAAAAACAAAAGGAACAGACGAATTAATTAAAAGAATAATTTAATTTAGTCATCGTTATTAGTAAGTCAGTTAGTTTATGAAATTAAAAGCCGAAAATCTTGTTAAATCCTATAAAGGTAGAAAAGTTGTAAAGGGCATTTCAATTGAAGTAAACCAAGGAGAAATTGTTGGACTCTTAGGTCCAAATGGTGCTGGTAAAACAACCTCCTTTTACATGATTGTTGGGCTTATTAAACCCAATGGAGGGAATATTTATTTAGACAATCAAGAAATTACCAAATTCCCAATGTATAAAAGAGCACAACATGGTATAGGTTATTTAGCACAAGAAGCTTCAGTTTTTAGAAAGCTTAGTGTAGAAGATAATATCTTAAGTGTATTGCAACTTACTTCTCTTTCAAAAAAAGAGCAAAAGGATAAAATGGAATCTTTAATAGAAGAATTTGGTTTAGGGCATATTCGAAAGAGTAGAGGAGATTTATTAAGTGGTGGCGAAAGAAGAAGAACTGAAATTGCTAGAGCCCTAGCTACCGATCCACATTTTATATTACTCGATGAACCTTTTGCAGGCGTAGACCCTGTTGCTGTTGAAGATATTCAACGAATTGTCGCAAAATTAGTTACTAAAAACATTGGTATTCTTATTACAGACCATAATGTTCAAGAAACACTTGCGATTACAGATCGTACTTATCTAATGTTTGAAGGTAGTATTTTAAAACACGGAATTCCTGAAGATTTAGCAAATGACGAAATGGTACGTAAAGTATATTTGGGTCAAAACTTTGAGCTAAGAAAGAAAAAGCTTTCTTTTTAATTATAAAGAACACAAGATCAAGTGTTTTCATTTTCTCTTACATTTATTTGTAACATTTTTTTATTTGATTCGTCATACTTTCAATAAAAACAAAGGACATTTCAATTCTTTTTTTACTAATTAAAAAATACAACTTTGGAAGAAATACTCTCAATTACAAACCTCACCAAAAAATACGGTTCTTTAACAGCCGTAGATAATTTATCTTTTACTATAGATAAAGGTAATGTATATGGAATTTTAGGGCCCAACGGAAGTGGAAAATCAACAACTTTAGGAATTGTTTTAAATGTAGTTAACAAAACTAAAGGAGAATTTAGTTGGTTTAAAGGAAGTGAAACTACCCATCAAGCGCTAAAAAAAGTAGGTGCTATTATAGAAAGTCCTAATTTCTATCCCTATATGACTGCATCTCAAAACCTAAATTTGGTATGCAAGATAAAAGAAGTTTCTGTAGATAAGGTGGATGAAAAACTTGAAATAGTGGGTCTGTTAGATAGAAAAGATAGCAAATTTAAAACCTTTTCTTTAGGTATGAAACAAAGACTGGCTATAGCGTCTTCCTTACTTAATGATCCAGAAATTTTAATTTTAGACGAGCCAACCAATGGATTAGATCCTCAAGGCATACACCAAATTAGAGAAATAATTAAAAAAATTGCTTCACAAGGGACTACCATTTTACTTGCTTCTCACTTATTAGATGAAGTTGAAAAAGTATGTTCTCATGTTGTTATTTTACAAAAAGGGAAAAGCCTTTATACAGGTAGAGTTGATCAAATGAACACAAGTCACGGATTCTTTACTCTAAAAAGTAATGATTTAGATTTATTGTATAGTACTCTAGAAACTATTGATCGTATTGATAGTATTAAAAAAGAAGGAGGTTTACTTATAGCTTACCTAAATGAACCTTTAGACAGTTCAGAGTTAAACAAATTACTTTTTAATAAAGGGATCACACTTTCACATTTAGCACATAGAAAAGAGAGTCTTGAAGAACAATTTCTTGAAATTACAAAAAACCTAAACTAGCCAATCATGTTACGACTACTTACTATAGAACTTCATAAACTCAAGTATAATAAATCTGCTAAAGTAATTTCATTAGTATATTTTATATTAATCACTTTTATAGCCTTAATAGCTTCAATCGAATTCAATTTTGGAGAGATTCATTTTAGAATTGCAGATCAGGGAATTTTTAATTTTCCATTTATCTGGCATTTTAATACCTGGATAGCGGCAATATTAAAGTTATTTTTAGCTATAGTAATTGTTTCTATGATGGCAAATGAATATAGTAATAGAACACTAAAACAAAACTTAATAGATGGTCTTAGTAAAAGGGAATTTGTACTTTCAAAATTCTTAACCGTTATCGGCTTTTCACTAATTTCTACACTTTTTGTTTTTATTGTATCGTTTGTTTTAGGATTAATTTTTTCAGACTATAATGAAATAGGAATCATTTTTAGTGATATAGAATACTTATTAGCATACTTTATAAAGCTTTTAGGTTTCTTTTCGTTCTGTTTATTTCTAGGCGTTTTGGTTAAAAGATCAGCTTTTGCACTAGGATTCTTACTTATCTGGAGTATTTCTGAAGGTATTATTTATGCTTTATTAAAATGGAAAATGTTTAAAGACACAGATATTGCAGAAAGTGTTTTACAGTTTTTTCCATTAGCTTCTATGGCAAACTTAATAAAAGAACCCTTTTCAAGATTAGGTGCAGTTCAATCTGCTGCAAGTCAATTAGGAGAAGCTTTCGATAAAGATTATTCTGTACAACCATTAACGATTATTATCGTTTTAGTTTGGACCTTCCTTTTTGTTTATTGGTCTTATTTAATATTAAAGAGAAGAGATCTGTAAAAACTTAAAAAATGAGTATGGCCTATCTTTTTAAATATTTTGTATATTGAAAAGAAAATTTTATGCTGAATTTAAGGTTCATTTATTGTCTTTCATTTTTCTTATTTCCTTTCTTGATTTTTGCACAAGACATTTCTTTATTTCAACAACATAATGGAAATTATGATTTTTTGACATTTGGAAATACCTTAAATACTGGAGAGAATACTGGAGGCATTACTCCCTGTGAAATATTAACAGAAAGCAGTGCTGAATTTCAATTATCCCCTGGACAAGAAGTTATCGCTGCTTATTTATATTGGGCAGGTGTTGGCCCTGGAGATACAGAAGTATTGTTAAATGAAACACCAATTAACTCGGAAAGGTTATTTAATGTAAATCTAAATGCAGATTTAATTTATTTTGCAGCTTATGCAGACGTAACTTCTATTTTACAAAATTTTGGAGTTGGTAACTATACTCTTTCAGACCTTAATTTAACAGGTTTGATCCAACCGTATTGTGCCAATACCACAAATTTTGGGGGTTGGGCTATAACTGTAATTTATGAAGATTCAAGTTTACCACTCAATCAAGTAAATATTTTCGATGGCCTAGAAATAGTTTCTGCATTAAACCAAAGCCTTACTATAGAATTAGAAAATTTAAATGTACTTGATAATACCGGTGCTAAAATAGGATTTTTAGCCTGGGAAGGTGATGCTTCACTTGCCGTTAATGAAACCCTACAAATCAATGGTAATGTTATAAGCAATCCTCCTTTAAACCCCGAAGACAATGCATTTAATAGCACAAATAGCTTCACGGGTTCGGATCAATTATATAATATGGATATTGATTATTACAATATAGAAAATAACATAATTCCTGGTGACCAAAACGCTACTATTATGCTTACTTCAGGACAAGACATGGTATTAATTAACAATATTATTACCGTTTTAAACACTGAACTTCCAGATGCAACTATCGAAATTAACAGTCCTATTGAAGATACAGAATGTGGTAGTCGCGAAATCGAATTAGCATATACAGTATACAATATAAATAGCAGTGCAATTCTCCCTAGTGCTACTCCTATTGCCTTCTATGCAAATAGCACATTAATTGGACAAGCAGAAACTACAATAGATTTATCGATAAATGAATCTGAAGGTGGAACTTTATCAATTCTCATTCCTGAAAACATTCCTGCAGATTTTATTCTTAAAGCTTCTGTTGATGATCTAGGTGATGGTATAGGAATTGTAAATGAACTCAATGAAAATAATAATGAATTTGAATTAGAAATGCATTTACTTATTATCCCTGTAATAAGTGAATTACAAGACCTTGAACTTTGTGATGTATTAGGGATTGAATTGTTTAATTTAACAGAAGCAACTCAATCAATTGACCCTATTTATCAATTAACTTATCATAATTCTGAAGAAGAAGCTCAAGTAAATGAAAATGCAATTGAAAACCCTGAAGAATATTTAAATACTGAAAATCCAGAAATTATTTATATAAGAGTTGACAATGGGGATTGTTTTATTACAGACTCTTTTGAAATTGAAATTATAGTATGTCCATTACCAGATGCAACTATTAATATAGACAATAATCTTTATGCTTGTAGAGAACGAAATCTAATTTTTGAATATACTGTTTACAACGTAAACGCAACAGCCTCATTACCTGCAGACACACCAATTGCTTTATATTTAGATGGAATACTCTTTGCACAAATGCAAACACTAAGTTCAATTCCAATAAACGGAAGCGAATCAAATAATATTGAGTTTACTCTTCCATCAGACACCCCTAATAACTTTATTTTCAAATTGATGGTAGATGATGATGGATCTGGAAATGGTATTGTTGAAGAACTCATTGAAATCAATAACGAATTTGAAACCTATGTTGAGTTTGGCTCTATTTCTCCCATCGACGAGCTACCAAACTTATTAAAATGTGATGAAGGGTTTGATACAGCCTCCTTCAACTTAACCTCACAAAACGAATTAATTTCAACAGAAAATAATGATAATATTACTTATTATACTTCGTTAGAAAATGCTATTGCTGCTATAGATGAAATAGAGGACTTAGGAAGTTATCAAAATACATCAGATCCTCAAATGATTTATGTTCGATTAGAAAATGAAATATGTTTCACTACTACTTCCTTTGAGCTCAAGACTGAGAATTGTAAACCAGATATTCCTGAGGGGTTTTCACCAAGTGGTGACAATATAAATGATGAATTTGAAATTAAAAATTTATTAAATATTTATCCAGATTTCGAATTATCCATTTACAGTCGTTATGGTAACTTAATTTATAAGGGATATAATGAAGAAGGGTTTTGGAATGGAATTTCAAATGAAGGAATTCTTTATAATAATAGCCTAGTACCTATAGGGGTTTACTTTTATGTTCTTCAATTAAATGACCCTGCATATTCAGAGCCTTTTATAGGAGATATTTATGTAAATTATTAGATTTAAAAAACATTTAACTAAACAATAATTTGCTAAACAAAAAGTTATATTTTTACTGAAATTTTTAAAAAATAGACCTTTGAGATATTTATACGGATTGGCACTTATGTGTTGCTTAGTTTTATGGAGTTCATGCCGAAACGATTTTGATAGCGTTTCTAGTACAGGAAATTTAGAGTTTTCACAAGACACAGTCTATTTAGACACAGTATTTTCGAATATAGGTTCGAGTACTCGAACGATGAAAGTTTATAATAAAAGTAATGATGACATTAACATTCCTACCATACAATTGGCACAAGGAGAAGCTTCTAATTATCGTTTAAATGTAGATGGATTACCAGGAAAATCTTTTGAAGATATACTTGTTTTAGCAAAGGATAGTATCTTTATTTTTATCGAAACCACTATTGATATCAATAATTTTCCAAATCCAGATAATTCCTTTTTATATACCGACAAAATCCTTTTTGATACCGGTGGAAATCAACAAGATGTTGATCTAGTTACCTTAGTACAAGATGCTGTTTTTCTTTATCCTGAACAATATCAAGATGGGACAATTGAAACTATAAGTTTAGGTTTAGATGAAGAAGGGGAAGATATTTTAATAGAAGGTTTTTATTTAGAGGATGATCAACTTCATTTTACAAACGAAAAGCCTTATGTAATATATGGCTATGCTGCAGTAGCACCCAACAAAACATTAACCATAGATGCAGGAGCCAGAGTGCATTTTCACGCCAATAGTGGAATATTAGTTGCAAATCAAGGAACTATGAAAGTCAATGGTGAAGCCAGCGTCGATCCAGAGTTATTAGAAAACCAAGTTATATTCGAAGGCGATCGTTTAGAGCCAAATTATTCTGATGTTCCTGGCCAATGGGGAACCATTTGGTTAACCCAAGGCAGTACAAATCATGAGTTTAGTTATACAACTATAAAAAATTCTGTTGTTGGGATTTTAATGGATAGTAATGATGGAAATGAAGACCCTACACTAACCCTAAAAAATGTTGAAATATATAACATTTCTAATGTTGGCTTATTGGCTCGCACAGGTAATGTTTATGGCGAAAATATGGTAATCAACAACTGTGGACAGACTTCATTGTCTTGTTCTTTAGGAGGAAAATATACCTTTAACCACTGTACATTTGCCAATTATTGGAATAATGGTTTCCGCCTCTTCCCTGCTGTTTCTATAGATAATGTATTACAGGTTGGTGATAATGAATTTCTCGTTGCAGATCTCGAGGCTAACTTTAACAATTGTATAATTTACGGAAGTGAATCAAGAGAATTGGGATTAACAGAAGATTCTTCGGCAGCCTTTAATTTCAATTTCACAAACAGCTTGATAAAATTTGAAGACCCTTTTGGGGATTTTGATGACGATGTAAACTATGACTTTTCTAATGATTTGATCTATACTAGTATTGTTAGAAATGCAGACCCAGAATTTTTTAATACAGATGTAAATAATTTTAATATAGAGACTGATACCTCTGGAGCTGATGGCATTGGTGAATCTGCTACCGCTACAATTGTACCTAAAGATGCTAACGGTTTTAACAGAAACATTTCATCTCCAGATGCAGGAGCATACGAAAGTGTTGTTTTTCCTGATGATGAAGAATAACTATTTTCCTTTTTTTAGAATCAAAAAAAATAATTAAACATAAAAAAACCCTTTCAATACGAAAGGGTTTTTGTCTTTTCTAAAAAAAAAGATTTAATTAAAGAACTCTCACATTTACTGCGTTCATTCCTTTTTTACCTTCTTTTAACTCAAATTCTACTTTATCATCTTCACGAACTTCATCAATAAGTCCTGAAATGTGTACAAAATGTTCTGTGTTTGTGTCATC
>MAAC01016631.1_pt1 | contig 39131 bp, 33 predicted proteins | sample 1115981 | NCBI WGS metagenome assembly MAAC01 (sample SAMN04961126, study PRJNA320927) | seawater metagenome | isolation source: sample BD02T64 sea water enriched with oil for 64 days | place: USA:Gulf of Mexico | collected 2013-07-27 | reverse complement strand
ATGTTCCTACTGGAAGAAGTCCATCACCAGAGTTTAAGCCAGCATTAGGAATTCCTGCAAACTCTACATAGTTACTTGCTTTAGTCTCATATACTACAGAGCCCAATCTATTAAATACCTTTAATTCAAATTTATCGTATTGATCGATTCCAGGAATCGAGAAGGTATCATTAATCATATCACCATTAGGAGAGAAACCTTCAGGCACCTCAACCTCACAAGTCTCTACTATAAAATTGAAAGTAGAGGTATTATAGCAACCTGTTGAATTATCTACTAACCTTGCATAAATAGTACCTGCTGAAACTATAGCGTTAGGCGATAGCGCACTACTTCCACTATCTGCATCTGTTTGAGAAGTGTGATATGAAACAGTAAATCCAGCTGAAGACTGACCATCTAAAATTGCTGCATCATTTATACTGAAATCAAATGGCGTTGAACCATCAATAGGTGACTCATCACACTCAGTAATATCTTGAGCGTTTCCTATAGTAGGTGGCGCATTTACTATCAAATCAAATATCCCTGTATTAAAACAGTTAGGGTCTTGAATATTTGAAACTCTTACATAGATTGTTTCTCCCGTGGAGGCATAGAAATCTGGATTTGCAATAACATTCATATTAGAATCAGCATCTGCTTGAGATGTAAAATAGTCTACTCTAAATTCTGTAGAGGATTGAGAACCTAGAATGGTTGCATTTTGACTTACTAAATCAAAAACTGGCACAATAGTAGCATCACTAGGGTCCTCACACAGTTCTAAATCAGGAGCAAAGTTATATTCGGCAGTGGAATATAAAATATCTAGTTGCACTACATCATAACATCCAGAAGCGTTTTCTTCTACTCTAATAAATACACTTTCATCACCAGTCACATCATAAGCTGTTGGCATGATAATAGCATTAGTTCCGGCATCTGCATTTGCAAAATCATTATAAAATGATACCGAGTATTGTGTTGCATCAAGTCCATTAAGTACTTGAGTATTTTGAGCTGTTAAATCAATGGTAGCAGCGCCAGAAGGTTGACAAACTATAATATCGTTAGGTGCAGCAGTAGTTAGTTCTGGAGCAACATCGATACAAACAGTTTCAGTGTAAGTACAGCCAAAGCTATCAGTAAAATCAAAATCGTAACAATTTTGTCCTGATGTGGTAGGAGTAACCGTTATCACATTACCGTTAGTAGCTGTTATGTCCGGATTTGCTTCCCAGGCTTCAACAACTTCGCCAGGCTCATAACTTCCTGCTGTAGGTATAATTGCAGGATTAAAATTAATTCCCCATTCAAAAATGTAACCATTATCACTACGTAAATTATCAACAATGTCTAGACACCATAATCCATTTAAAGGCGAGCCTATGAAGGTTGAAAAAGGATCTTCTGGCGCATAATTACCAGCTGGTAATGTACCTACACCAGCAGCGGCTTGAGCTAAGGTTTGAGTTGCTCCGTCTGTAAAATCATATTGAAATCCTACTCCAGGACTTAGGTCGGTATCTACATCTATAGGAATTCCTAAAAATGTATTACCAGTACCATTAGGATATGTGATCAGTTGAATGGATGCCCCATTAGGTGCAGTAAGCATGATATCTAAATCTCCTAAATAAGAATGCTCCATATTAATGAATAAACTAAGTAAATCAGAGGCGCTTTGGAATGTAGTACCTACATTAAATCCAGTTACATCGATACACGTTTGATAAGCTACACCACTTCCGTCAGGAAGAAATGTCTGACCTGTAATAGGAGGAGCTACATCTGCAAAAAACTCTACTGTTTCAACCATTCCAGTGATATCAGTCGATTCACCAAAGCAAATAGATGTATCTGCCGCTTCAGTCCCAGTAAAATCTGGAGTAGTAGAAACCTGAATGAGAACGTCACTAGACTCACCGATTGATCGATCTCTACAGCCTGTAGGGTCCGTAGCGACATAATCCACTCGGTAAATACCAGGTCCTGCATAAGTTTCTGAGGCAGTTGTTCCAGGAACGATAGTACCATCTGATAATAAAAATTCAAAGGTTGCACCAGTAGCATCATTACTAAAATTTGCACTACCTGTAAAGTTTACTGTTTCACCTTGACAAATTCTAATTATACCGTCAGCATCTGGCGCTGGCACTGAAGTTACTGAACTTGTTATGGTCTGACAGTTATCTATACATGAAACTGTGGCTTCCCAACCAGTACTAACATTTGAAGAGTCAGATCTAAATCTAAAGGTTAAACATCCTGAAGTATTTGCGGCACTTGATAAAACTGTACCAGGTGAGTTACTTGCTAAATATACTCCAATTAATGGTGCCAAAGTATCTTCACCATCATAGACAAATAACAAGTCACCTGAGGCTAAGTTAAATGAGTTGAAAGTAATTTGCATGTCATCGGTAGTGAAAGGAGAACAAAATGTAATTACAGAATCTTCACTATTTGAATAGTCTCCGGTTAAACCACCAGAGTCTGTGAAACTTCCTGTACACACGGTTAATCTCCCATCTGCCATAGGAATTTCTTGAGCTGAGACAATGGCTGTAAAAAAGAGAATGCTTAAACAGCTAAGGATTAAATTTTTCATAAGAGAACGATATTGCTTTTTGGATGTAAAATATTAATTGCAAAATAATGAATTATGTAAACTCATTATTAAGTTTTTAACTTTTCTATGAACGATTTGTTCAACAAGTTTCATTAAAAGCTAAAATACAATATTATAAGGATGTGTGAAATAAAAAACCGCTTGACTATATCAAGCGGTTTTTAAATCAATCATGAGAGATGCTTTAAACTAAAATTTAAGCTTCTTTCTCTTCCTTTGATGGCTTAGGTGCTAATTTACCTTTTGATTTATTCATGGTATCATACATTACCGGCGTTGCTATAAACACTGAAGAATAGGTACCTACTATAACACCTATAATTAATGCTAGCATAAATCCTTTGATAGACTCACCGCCAAATATGAAAATCGCTAATAACACTATTAAGGTTGTTAATGATGTATTTAAGGTACGGGAAATCGTACTGCTTATCGCACCATTTACTGTTCTAGGGAAATCCCAGTTAGTACGCTCGTTTATAAATTCACGAATTCTATCAAACACAACCACGGTATCGTTAAGTGAATAACCTATTACAGTTAGTATCGCAGCAATAAATGCTTGATCTATCTCCATATTAAAAGGTAAAAACTTATATAATAACGAGAACGCTCCTAATACTATGATAACATCGTGGAAAACCGCAACTACTGCACCAAGAGAGAATTGCCATTTACGGAAACGAATTAAAATGTATAAGAACACCACTATTAAAGAACCTAATATAGCATAAAGTGAACCTGTTAAAATATCATCTGCAATAGTTGCTCCTACTTGAAAGGATGATCGTAATCCATATTGCTTGTTCTCATTACTAACATCTGCAAACTCTGCTTGAGACATTCCTTCTGGAAGATAAGGTTGTAAAACTTGATACAATTTATCTTCAATTTCTTGACTCACTACACTGTCATCACGATCAATACCGTATTTAGTACTTATCTTTAATTGGTTATCAGATCCATAAGTTTTTGCTTCTGCGCTACCAAAGATATCATCTGCACTTAACTGCTTAGTAATTTCAGTCGCATTTACGTCTTGAGCAAAACCTACGATTGCGGTACGTCCTCCAGTAAAATCAATACCTAAGTTCAGTTTATTGATTGCAAGAGAGGCTAAACTACCAACAATCAAAACTGCTGATATCACGTAAGCCATCTTTCTTTTACTTAAGAAATCGATGTTAACATTTCTAAACCAGTTTTTAGTAATACCAGTAGAGAAATCTATAGTCTTTCCATTACTTACATAACCGTCTACAAATAATCTTGTAATAAAGATTGCTGTAAATAAAGAAGTAAGAATACCTATCATTAAAGTGGTTGCAAAACCTTGAATAGGTCCTGTACCAAATACGTAAAGTATAACTGCTGTTAAGAATGTAGTAACGTTTGCATCTATAATAGAACTCAAAGCATTGTTGAAACCATCTTTGATACTATCAGCTTGAGATTTACCTTTTGCAAGCTCTTCACGTATTCTTTCAAAAATAAGAACATTTGCATCTACCGATATACCGATGGTTAAAACGATACCTGCAATACCTGGTAAAGTAAGAACTGCTTTTAAAGAAGCTAAAGCTCCAAAAATGAATAAGATGTTAACTAATAAGGCAACATCTGCATATAAACCTGCACGGCCATAATAGAAAATCATCCAGATTAAAACCAATAACAATGCAATACCAAATGACCATAAACCGCTATCGATTGCTTCTTGTCCTAATGATGGTCCGATAACGTCGCTTTGAATAATCTCTGCTTTTGCAGGTAATTTACCGGCTCTTAATACAGTTGCAAGATCTTTCGCTTCATCAATAGTAAAACTTCCTGAGATTTGTGTTTGTCCACCTGATATAGGTCCGTTAGTAACATTAGGCGCACTGTAAACAGTATTATCTAAAACTACAGATACTTGATTCTGATTGTTATATGCTTCGGTAGTCATGTCTTCCCAGATCTTTGCGCCTTCACCATTCATAGACATACTTACTACAGGCGCACCGCTAGGTCCGAATTGTTGACTCGCATCAGTTATTACACCACCTGAAAGAGGTGCTTCGTTTTGAGCATTTCCTTTTAAAGCATAAAGCTCAACAACTTCATATCCTAAAGTCTCTGCTAGCACAGGTAAACCCCACGCAAATTTTACGTTACGTAGCTCTCCAGTTAACAAACCTCTAGCTTGAGGATCGTTCAAATAAGAATCAATTAAATCTTTATCGCTTTCTTTAAAAGCCATCAAACCACCTTGACCTTGAAATGCTTGTATTCTTCCAAAAATAGGATTATCATCAAAGTTTTCTTCAACATCTGCTTCAGTTCCTACTTCGGCTGTTTCATCTTGGTTTAATAAGTCACCTAGATCTGCTTCTGTAGAATCCTGCTCAATTTCAGCAAGTTCAGCTACATCATCAGTTACAGTTTCCTCAGTTTCTACAGCCTCAGTTTCTGCAGCGAGTTTATTTGCCCAGTAAGTATTTACTTGAGATAGATAAGGAGAGATTTCATTTGCCTTATAAACTTGCCAAAATTCTAATTGAGCCGCTTTGGTTAAGATATCTTTGATACGTTTCACATCAGTTTCTCCAGGTAACTCTATTAAGATACGGCCTGAAGTACCCAATTGCTGTAAGTTAGGTTGAGTAGTACCGAATTTGTCAATACGCTTTCTCAGTACATCAAAAGCACTCGTCATGTAATCTTTAAGCTCTTCTCTTAGAATTTCTTCCGTTTGCTCGTTAGTCATTTCAAACTCGATCCCTCTAGTTTGCATTTCTTGATTTGCAAAAATGTCAGGAGAAGCAAGCTCTGCTCCTTCAATTTTATTAAACTCTTCAATGAAGTAATTGAAATAGTCATCTTGACCATCTTTTATGCGCTCATCAGCAGCATCAAGTGCAGCGTTAAAAGCAGGATCATTAGAACCATCTGCCATTCCAGTTAATAAGTCTCTTACAGAAACCTGAAGTATCACGTTAATACCACCTTTAAGGTCAAGACCTTTTTTAAGTTCTTGGCTCTTTGCGTCAGAATAGTTGGTAAAACCACCCCATACATCCTTTGATGCGATGGAGTCCAAGTATTGTTTTTCTGCTACGCTTCTTAGTGAAGCAGCATTTTCTGCATCTTCATTCACTACGGCACTTGCGTAAGCGCTTGCGTCGTTTTCTACTTTATTTGTAATAAATGTGTAGGTAAGCTGGTATATACTAGCTATTGCAAAAATGATCGCGAAAAAACGGATCAGTCCTTTATTTTGCATGATTTTGTTGTTTTTAAGTTAAATTTTAAAAGTCGGCAAATATGAGATTTACCATTGATATGGACAATTCATTTGCCCATAAATTGTTGTGATTGTGTTTTATTGAAAAACAAAATCTAAAGTGTCTACTACATTAGTAGCAGCTATAATAATGTGAAGAGTAAATTTAAGAAATGGGTCCAGCTCGCACTTCTGGGATCTTAAATAAGGAGTCTGTAAAGCTTAGATTTACTTGTCGACTTACTTTGCAAGTCGTAGAAAATAAGTAATCATGCTTATGTAAGGAGGAAGCTTGTAAGTAAGTAAAATGAACTTGAGCGCCTCTGTTAAAATCTTGCTTGATTTCAAAATAAGATTTCCCATCATCATCCATTCCAGACGATAACTGCTCACTAATCTCATAAATATCAATTTGATAGGTTAAATCTATCTCATCATCAGGCAAGGAGCCTTCTGATTTTTTAATTCTCAAATGATTAACAAGTTCTTCATCATTCGTAACAGTAAAAAGAGAGCCTCTAATATCGTAGACAGGTAGTTCACTGTAATAAGTAATAATAAGCTGATCATTTTTGTTAATAACGACAGCAATGTTCTCTGCTCCTAATTGTGTGAGCTGAGAGGTAATAAACGATTTGGTTTCTTCACTTAGTTGATCATTTAATGCATCAAAAGAAACAACAATCTCTTGATTAGGCGCTTCTTTACTATGCTGTTCCACAACAAATAAAGAAACTAATGCGATCAACGCACCTATGTACCATTTCATTTTCACGAGCCAAATATAAAGAATTCAACTTCTATTAAATGTCATAGACATAATTAATTACATGCCGGATAAACACTTGTGGAATTTAATTAATACTATAGTAAAAATGATTTGCCCTTATATCGCTTTCGCGAAAGCGTAACTGTTACTATAATAAAAACAAAATCAAGTATTTAAGAAAAAAACACAAAAAAAACCGCTCTAAAAAGAGCGGTTTTAATTAGTAAAGAACTGATTTTAAATCAATTCATTAGTTTTCTTAACACCTGCAGCGCTTTCTTGAAGAGCATCTTTCTCTTTATCGCTAAGGTTTATTTCTACAATTTTCTCAATACCATTTCTACCTAGAACTACTGGCACACCTATACATAGGTCAGAAAGTCCGTACTCACCATCTAATAAAACACTACATGGGAAAATTTTCTTTTGGTCACAAGCAATCGCTTGTACAAGACCAGATACAGCAGCACCTGGAGCGTACCATGCACTAGTTCCTAAAAGTCCTGTAAGTGTTGCTCCACCTACTTTAGTATCTTGAAGTACTTGATCTAATCTTTCATCAGATAAGAATTCACTAGCTGGTACAGAGTTGCGAGTTGCAAGACGTGTTAATGGTACCATTCCTTTATCAGAATGCCCACCTATAACCATTCCATCAACATCAGAAATAGGAGCTTCAAGAGCCTCAGCAAGACGGTATTTAAAACGCGCACTATCTAAGGCACCACCCATTCCTATGATGCGATTTTTAGGAAGCCCAGTTACTTTATGAGCAAGGTAAGTCATAGTATCCATAGGGTTTGAAACCACGATTAAAATCACATCTGGAGAATGCTTTACAAGACTTTCTGAAACCGACTTTACGATACCTGCGTTGATACCTATTAATTCTTCACGAGTCATTCCTGGTTTACGAGGAATTCCAGATGTAATAACAGCGATATCGCTACCAGCAGTTTTTGAGTAATCATTTGTTGCACCTGTGATTTTAGTATCAAAACCATTTAATGACGCTGTTTGCATTAAATCCATTGCTTTACCTTCGGCAAAACCTTCTTTAATATCTAGTAATACTACTTCACTTGCAAAGTCTTTAATTGCAATATACTCTGCACAACTAGCGCCTACTGCGCCTGCTCCTACTACGGTAACTTTCATGTTATTTTCTTTTAAATTTGATTGTTAATTAGCGCCTTTTTAGACACCTTCAAAAATAAACAAAAGGTATGTTATAACAAGGTAAAGACTTCTTAAAACTAATGGTTTGCCGCTCTTTTAAGACGCGTTTTATTATATTCTGAAAAATAAGGACGCACTTGCCGTACTAAACTCGCCAAAAGTATAATCGGCACTAACATTGAATGCGCCTAATGTAAGTTTTGCTCCCACAGTTCCTAAGAAACCACTGACGTTAGTATCTACAGAAAAAGGATCTTCTACTGTAGCTGCAACAGGAAAAATGACAGTATTTGAATTAAAACTATATGTACCTAATAGGTCGGTTTGTGTATTACCTAAATTATAGTTTAATCCGCCATAAAAATTGAGAACTTTCCTATTTGTTCCTACAATTGCAGAAAAATTAAAACTATTGATCTTAGTTTCAATAGACTGATTTTCACCATCGACTACAGCACCGTCTTCAAAATCATAGGAGGCATTAAGCCTTGTAAGACCTCCTAAAACAGAGATGTTAAGCGGGAAGCCATTTTGATCAGAAGATAGCAACTGAGATAATTCCCATTGCAAGCCTACACCATACAAATCTGTTTTAGCCTCATCTATAGTTACTTCTGGAATAATACGTCCTTTTAATTCTAGTCCAGCTCCTATTCCTACGCCTACCTGAATAAATGCAGTCGGAATAACATCGAGACCTTCGTTTCCTATTCCATTAGGTAAATTGATTACATCTTCTTGTAGTAAAAACCCAGTTGTAGCTTCTCTACTTCTTATAATAAGTTGTTGATTCATGACATTTTCACCTAAAGCTGTAGCTACAGATCTAGGAGAAGAACTACCATCTCCAAAGACAACTTCAATATTTGCAGGAGGATTATTTGTATTATCATAACTTCTCTGTATAATTTCCTCATATTCTTCTGGATCTAGAATAAAAGATTTTCTATCAGAAGGTGAAAATGTAGCCTGAGCTTTTAATTGTATCTTGAACTTACCGGGCTTTAGCACTTTGGCATCATCGTACCATCCAGAACTTAAATTGTAATTAAAAGCCTCTGCTGCTGGAGTCATATATGAATTTGAAAACCGTTCTCCAGCCTCTACACCAGCTGCAAGAATATCTGAAAATCCATTTTGTGCCGTTAATAGGCCACTACTTAAAATCATAAAGATGACAAAATATCTATTTTTCATATCTAGGGATGTTTATACTTAATTACGCAAATTTATTCCTTTTAGATCTTTTACACATTAAGCAATAATTTCCTCATAATCTATGTAGTTAAAAAAAGCCTTTGATCTCTCAAAGGCTTTATTCAAAATTTAAATTATAAGATATTAAGCATCAATATTTGCATAAATAGCATTCTTCTCAATAAACTCTCTACGCGGCGGCACTTCATCACCCATTAACATAGAGAATACACGATCTGCCTCTGCTGGGCTTTCAATGCTAATTTGTCTCAATGTTCTGAACTCTGGATTCATAGTAGTGTCCCAAAGTTGATCTGCATTCATCTCACCAAGACCTTTGTATCGTTGTATAGCTGCACCATTACCAAAACTTTCAGCAATCTGATCACGTTCTTTATCTGACCAAGCATAACGTTTTTTAGCACCTTTCTTTACTAGGTAAAGCGGTGGTGTAGCGATATATATGTATCCAGCTTCAACAAGTTCTTTCATGTATCTAAAGAAGAAAGTAAGAATTAAGGTTGCAATGTGCGACCCATCAATATCTGCATCACACATAATAACTATTTTGTGATAACGCAGCTTAGAAAGGTTCAATGCTTTAGAATCTTCTTCAGTTCCTATAGTTACACCTAAGGCTGTATAAATATTACGTATTTCTTCATTTTCAAAAACCTTGTGCTGCATTGCTTTTTCTACATTAAGAATTTTACCTCTTAATGGTAGAATAGCTTGAAACTCACGATCACGACCTTGCTTTGCCGTTCCACCTGCAGAATCTCCCTCAACAAGAAATACTTCACAAAGTGTAGGATCTGTTTCAGAACAGTCTGAGAGTTTACCAGGTAATCCACCACCGCTCATCACTGTCTTACGTTGCACCATTTCACGAGCTTTGCGAGCAGCGTGACGTGCTGTAGCAGCAAGTATCACTTTTTGAACTATCGTCTTGGCATCATTAGGATGCTCTTCAAGATAATCTTCAAGCATTTGAGAAACAGCTTGAGAAACAGCACTAGTCACTTCTCGGTTCCCTAGTTTAGTTTTAGTCTGTCCTTCAAATTGAGGTTCTTGTACTTTAACCGAAACAATTGCAGTTAACCCTTCACGGAAATCATCTCCAGAAACATCAAATTTCAATTTATCTAGCAATCCAGAACCATCTGCATACTTTTTTAGAGTAGAGGTTAAACCACGGCGGAAACCAGCGAGATGAGTTCCACCTTCATGGGTATTGATATTATTAACATAGGAGTGTAAATTTTCAGAATAACTATCGTTATAAATCATTGCCACTTCTACAGGAATACCATTCTTCTCTCCTTCCATAGAGATTACATCCTCAATAATAGGACTACGAGTATCGTCTAAGAATCTAATAAACTCTTTTAAACCTTCTTCAGATTGAAATACCTCTGTAATGTGATTACCTTCTTCATCTTTCCTTCTAGCATCAGTAAGTATGATCTTGATACCTTTATTTAAAAAGGCAAGCTCACGCAACCTATTTGCTAGTGTCTCATAGTTATACTCTATGGTCTGTTGAAATATGGAACGATCTGGAGTAAAAGTTACATCAGTACCTCTTTTATCAGTATCACCTATAGCTCTAACAGGATACATAGCTTTACCGCGCTCATACTCTTGCTCCCATATTTTACCATCACGATAAACAGTAGCTTTTAAATGATCTGACAATGCATTTACACAACTTACTCCTACACCATGAAGACCTCCAGAAACTTTATAAGAATCTTTATCAAACTTTCCTCCTGCGCCTATTTTAGTCATTACCACTTGTAGTGCAGACACTCCTTCTTTCTTATGAATATCTACAGGTATTCCACGTCCATCATCGGTAACCGTGATACTATTATCTTCATTAATCTTAACAGTAATGTTATCACAATGTCCAGCAAGGGCTTCGTCGATTGAATTATCTACAACTTCATATACTAAATGGTGTAAACCTCGCACTCCTACATCACCTATATACATAGACGGGCGCATACGTACGTGCTCCATTCCTTCCAGCGCTTGTATTTGATCTGCGCCGTAATTTCCTTTATTTTCTTCGCTCATAAATATGTATGATTTGTACTCTTATATGGGTAATACACAAAGATAAGAAACCACTAATGTTTATAGGAGCTAAGCATTAAATTACCACCTTAAGTTATTAACAAATTATTAATAGGTAACTGGCATTAATATTGCTTAATTTAACTCACAGAACTAAATCTTTCCTTCTATGAAAAACTTATTTTTATTATCATTATTCTTATTCTCTTCTGCATTCATTTATGCACAAGATGATAACTCGCTTTCTTTTTCAGAATTAGATAAAAGCCCTCTAGATGTGGTGATGTATCGAGATACAAATAAAAATGCTGTAGCAAGAGTGATTTATAGCCGCCCGTCTAAAAGAGATCGTGAGATTTTTGGTAAGCTGGTACCCTACAATAAATTATGGAGAACTGGAGCAAATGAAGCTACAGAGATTGCTTTTTACAAAGATGTAATTATTAATAACCAAATTATCAAAGCTGGCAGTTACTCGATTTATACCATCCCAGGACAAAATCAGTGGAGTTTTATTCTTAACACTGCTACCACACAACTTGGGACTGAACACGACCCTGAAAAAGACATACTTAAATGTCCTATGGAAATTATACCATCACCTCAAGAAATAGAGTCTTTTTCAATAAGTTTTTTAGAACAAAATAACGGCGCTATTCTTTTCTTAGGTTGGGATGAAACTATAGCAAGTCTAGAGTTTGAAATTGCTGGATCCTAAGGAATATTTAAATACTTATGCGTTTGTAAGGAGACTTGCCATTCTGGATTTTCCATCACAAATTCAGTAATAAACGGTATCATTTTTTCTCGTACAGACCATTCTGGTTGTAAAAACAGCTTGCAATGAGATGATACTTTTTCTGATTCCGCTTTCGCGAAAGCGAGATCATGACGATTATAAACGATAACTTTTAACTCGTGAGCTGCTTCATAAACCTCCTGAAGCGGCATCTTTGCTTTTTTAGGAGACAAACATATCCAGTCCCAATGACCTGTTAAAGGATAGGCACCACTAGTTTCAATATGGACATCTAAACCTGCATTTTTCAATCCAGCAGTAAGCGGTTCCATATTCCATGTAAGTGGCTCTCCTCCTGTAACAACGATAGTTTTACTATACTTAGCAGCATTAGAAACTATATGATCTACACTAGTAGGCGGATGTTTTTCTGGTGCCCAACTTTCCTTAACATCGCACCAGTGACAACCTACATCACAGCCACCTACCCTAATAAAATAGGCTGCACGACCTGTATGATAACCTTCACCTTGAATCGTGTAAAACTCTTCCATTAAAGGTAACATGGTACCTTTCTCCACTTGTTGCTGTATGTTTTTTTCTAGCATGTTGCAAAGATACGTTTTAGCAATTGTTTTCCATATTTCATAACGTTTTAATACAAGCAAAGGCTGTTAGGCGCATGCTATTTGCCATTTACGTTTTCAATCATGTATTTTTGCCTAACAAAATATCTTATAATGTCTCAAAAAGAAGAGTTTTTTAAATACATCACTGAAGGCTACACACCTAAAGGCGAGTCTATAACCATGGGCGCTGCAATGCTTGACGGAGAAACATTAACAAACGCTCATGTGAAGATTCCTTTGAAAACAATGAACCGCCATGGGCTAATTGCTGGAGCAACTGGTACTGGTAAAACAAAAACGCTTCAAATAATCGCAGAGCAACTCTCTCAACATGGAGTACCGTCTTTGCTTATGGATATTAAAGGTGACCTATCTGGAATCGCAGCAGAAAGTCCGGGACATGAAAAAATTGATGAGCGTCATGAGAAGATAGGTTTAGAATTTAAGAAGAGAAAATCACCAGTAGAGATCATGACCATCTCTGAGCAAGATGGTATTAAAATGAGAGCAACGGTGAGTGAATTTGGACCAGTGCTTCTTTCACGTATACTGGATGTAACAGAAACTCAAGCTGGGATCATATCTGTCGTTTTCAAGTATTGTGATGATAATAAATTGCCTCTTCTAGATCTAGAAGACCTTAAAAAAGTACTGCATTATGCTACTGGCGCAGGTAAAGAAGAGTTTCAAGCAGCATATGGTCGCATTTCCACTTCTTCCACAGGAGCTATACTTAGAAAATTAATTGAACTAGAACAACAAGGCGCGCAACGCTTTTTTGGTGAACGTAGTTTTGAGGTGCAAGATTTAGTACGTAAAGATAATAATGGTCATGGATATGTAAACGTCATACGTCTGACAGACATTCAAGACAGACCAAAGCTATTTTCTACTTTTATGTTGAGTCTACTTGCAGAGATTTATTCTACATTTCCTGAACAAGGTGATAGTGATAAGCCAGAATTAATTCTTTTTATAGATGAAGCGCATTTAATATTTGATAATGCCAGTAAAGCATTATTAGATCAAATTGAAAGTATTGTAAAGTTGATACGCTCCAAAGGAATAGGACTATACTTTGTAACTCAAAATCCGACGGACATACCAGATGGTGTATTAAGCCAGCTAGGTTTAAAAGTTCAACACGCATTAAGAGCTTTTACTGCTAAAGATAGAAAAGCAATCAAACTTACCGCTCAAAACTATCCTGTAACTGATTATTATGACACTGCTGAAGTATTAACATCTCTAGGAATAGGTGAAGCGTTAATAAGTGCCCTAGACGAAAAAGGAAGACCGAGCCCGCTAGCAGCTACATTATTGAGAGCCCCAGAAAGTAGAATGGATGTTCTTACTGACCGAGAATTGAGTGATCTAATCGCTGACTCTGAGTTAACTGATAAATACAACGAAGAAATCAATAGAGAAAGTGCAGAAGAACTGCTGCAAGAAAAAATTGAGAAAGCAAATGAAGAAGAAGTAAAGGAGAAAGCAGCAAAAGAAAAAGCTAAAGCCTCTAGAACTTCTAGATCACGATCAAGCACAAGACAAAATCCACTTATTAAGGTCCTCACAAGTGCATCATTTATAAGAGGCGTAATGGGTATTTTAGGTAAGGCTCTCAAATAAAATAGCCTTAAACGGTGAAACAAATAGTACATTTGTCATCACAAAACTCGCATAGTTATTCTATCAATTGTAATTTTACATTTTTAACACATCCTATGAAAAAAGTAATCGGAGTACTTACATTAATTATAGTTTTAGCAAGTTGTACTAAGGAACAAGATCCATTTGAATGGAACAAAGACCGTGTAGGACATTTAACTAAAGGTATGCAAGTTCATCAGCTGGACAGTATTTATGCAAACGACAGTATCGTAAGATCAGTTAAGGGCGATGAATTTAGTAATGGTGCAAACTTAATTGAGATTTATGAAAAAGGTGGCGCTCACTTGTTAACTCTTACCCCAAGTGAAGCTTTAGACAGCACTGCTACTATAGAAAATATAATCATACGTGACGACCGCTACACTACACTAGAAGGAATTACAAAAAACAGCACCTTCAAAGAAATAAGCGCTGCTTATAAAGTGAGTAGTGTAGATAACATGATCGATGACGCCGTAATATGGGTTAATGATCAAAATTTTTACTTCTCTATTTCAAAAGATGAATTGCCTACGGATGTGAAATTTGATATTAGCGCAAAAATTGAAAAAACAATGATTCCTGGAGATACAAAACCACAATACATGTTTGTATCCTGGTAAGAACTTTTTACATGAAAAAATTATTACAAAAAGCCATACCTAAGATGTATGGCTTTTACTTTAACATACTTCACTTATTTTCTAAAGAAAAATCTGCTGATCTTGCGTTAAGAGTTTTTAGCATCCCTCGTAAAGGAAAGATTTTACCTCATCAAAAAGAGTTTCTATCTACCGCTCGAACGCAACAAATAGCTTTTGAAGATGGACTGTTCACATTATATCACTGGAAAGGAAATGGCCCTACAGTATTACTTAATCATGGATGGGAATCTAATAGTTATCGATGGAAGTATTTAATTGAACCATTACAAAAACTAGACTATAATATTTTAAGTATTGACGCTCCAGCTCATGGTGCTAGCGACGGTAATTTATTTACTGCGGTAAAATATTCTAGAATTATAAAAGATACCATAGAACTGTACCAGCCTAAGATAGTTATTGCACATAGTGTAGGAGCAATGGCAACCATTTTTCAAGAATCGCAATCTGTACATGAATTTATAGAAAAGTTTGTCTTTTTAGGCAGCCCTAATCGTCTAGAAGTGATCATGCGAGGTTATCAAAGCCTTACCAGTTTCAACAATTCTGTTTATAATAGCTTAAATAATTCTCTCAAAAGTAAGTTTGGCTTTCACATTGAAGAGTTTTGTGCAGCAAATTTTGCAAAGGTTATAAAAGTTCCAGCCTTAGTCGTTCATAATCCAGATGACTTAATCGTTCCTTATAAAGCTATGGATGAAATTGCTGAAGCCATGCCGCTAGCTACTACATATACCTCTCAAACAGGTGGGCATAGTTTATATACTCAAGAGGTAATAGATGAAGTAATAACATTTCTTAAAGAAGCTTAATTATCATTTTCTTAACCCAAGGCAAGTCATCACTTCTTTATATTTAAAATAAAAAAATGGGACGACCTAGTATAAAAAATGAAGATCAATACGATGCTTTAGTTGAAAAAGGATATAGCAAAGAAAAAGCTGCTCGCATAGCAAATACAGCCAACGCCGGTAAAAAAGGCGGTAATGCAAGCAATTATGAAGATCGCACAAAAGAAGAACTATACGATCAAGCAAAAGAACCTGATATAAAAGGACGTTCTAAAATGAATAAAGAAGAACTGATTCAAGCATTGCGCAATAATTAAAGTATGTCTAAACAGATTCCAACTACCAAGATCCGTCAGTTATTCATTCTGATTGTAATCATAACTATTCTCTTACTAATAGGAACCAACTTATTGCCTTATTTAGGTGGCGTTTTAGGAGCAATAACACTTTACGTATTATTAGAACCTATTCAAAACTGGCTAGAAAGAAAAAAGTGGAGACCATCACTTGCCGCTTCTTCTCTTATTACTTTGTCTTTCATAATTATACTGCTTCCTATTGCAGGAATTGGGCTTATGATGAGTTCTAAAATTAAAAACGCCATTGATAACAGTAAAGAAATTACAGAAACCGTAAAAGCACAAATAGGCAAAGCCGAACAGCTAGTTGGCATGAATTTGTCTGACCGCATAAATTCTGAAGATTTGAGCAGCTGGGCATCAGAAAACCTTCAAAGTCTTGCAAACTCAAGCCTTACTGTTTTCATTGCAGTAGGAATTATGTTTTTCCTGCTTTATTTTATGCTTGTTGAGCGCGAGAAATGGCTTAAAGCTTCACTGGACTACATGCCGCTAAAAGAGAAAAATATAAAAACCATAGGAAAAGAAAGTATCGATTTAGTAAAGTCTAACGCAATTGGAATCCCGTTAGTTGCTTTACTGCAAGGAATAGTTGCCCTTATAGGTTATTTTATTTTTGGAGTTGAAAATCCGTTTTTCTGGTTTGTAATAACTGTAATAGGTAGTATGATTCCCTTCGTAGGAACGGCCTTAGGTATATTACCTGTTTGTATTTTACTTTTTGCACAAGGAGATACGGGAGCAGCAATAGGTATTTTAGTCTACGGCGCTATTGTAGTGGGCTCTACCGATAATTTATTCCGCTTAGTTGTTCAAAAACGACTAGCAGATGTTCATCCCTTAGTTACCCTTATAGGCGTAGTAGTAGGTGTACCTATTTTTGGATTTATCGGTCTTATATTTGGTCCATTACTAGTAAGCCTATTCTTATTGCTGGTAAAAATTTATAAGAACGAGTATGGCCATGAAGGTGAGGCAATATAGTATTGTTAAATGATCTCTATATAATTTTAAGATTCCTTATTTTTAACCCAAAATAAAATTGATGAGTAAAGTATTTAAACTTCAAGATAAAATAGATGAAAACTATATAGAACAGCGCAAGCTTTTCATTTGGGGAATGGTAGATGATAAAACGGCAAGACACTGTGTGGATCGTTTATTGTACCTAGATTCACTAAGTAATGAAGAAATTACTTTTGTGATCAACAGCCCTGGTGGTTATGTAACTGCTGGGTTTTCTATTTACGATACCATGAGAGAAATTAAAAGTCCGGTAAGTACCGTTTGTAGTGGACTTGCAGCATCTATGGGATCCATTTTATTATCTGGTGGAGAAAAAGGACGTCGTATGATTCAAAAACACGGTCGTGTGATGATACACCAGCCTAGTGGAGGCGCTAGAGGTACCAGTGCGGATATAGAAATTACCGCTAACGAAATTCTTAAAACTAAAGAATTAAGTGCACAAATCCTTGCAGATAATTGTGGTCAAAGCTTTGAAAAAGTAATGAAAGATTTTAATCGCGATTACTGGCTAGGTGCAGAAGAAGCTGTAGAATACGGAATCGTAGATGGTATTTTATAATTAAGATAACAGTAAAACTCATAAAGCCAGCTTATATTTAAGCTGGCTTTGTGTTTTAATTTAAGTTCAGATGATTAAAAGAAATTTACGTGGTTTTGTAAACGCATATTTTAGAACCCTATCTATAATTTTCTTTTTACTGTTTGTTATTTACAGCATTTTAAGCATAGGCTCTGAAGATTATTTGAGATCATTAACCTCTTTAATATCTTATAGTATTTTACCAGTTGTGTTAGGAAACACCATAGTTGCCATCGTATATTTTTATATCAAACAAAAGTCCATTAAATGAAACTAACTCCATTTCACCTTGCCATTCCAGTTAAAGAAATTACTACAACTCGCGACTTTTATCGTGATGTATTAGGCTGCAAGGAAGGCCGCAGTTCTGACCATTGGGTCGACTTTGATTTCTTCGGCCATCAACTCGTTATTCATGTGACTGAAGAGGCACAAAAAGCAGCTATAAATGCTGTAGACGGTAAAGCCGTTCCTATTCCACATTTTGGCGTTGTGTTAGAGTGGGATGTTTTTCACGCTTTCGCGAAAGCGGTAAAAGAAAAAGGCGTGGAATTTATTATCGAGCCGTATATACGATTTGAAGGATTACCTGGCGAGCAAGCGACCATGTTTTTTCAGGATCCTAGCGGAAATTCTCTAGAATTCAAGTCTTTTAAAGATTTTAACCAAATATTTGCCTCATGAGATTATTCAGAAAAAAAATAAATTTACCAGACGAACAATACACCTTAGATGCGGTGGAAGAAGCAACTGTAGAAGATGTGGATGCTGCCATAGAAAAAGAGGAAAGCATCTCTGCTACCATTGCAAATGCTGGCTTTCTTAAAAAATATGCTAAGCTAGGTAAGATCATGTTCATGATGATAAAAGATTACCGCAAAGGCATTTATACCGAGATTCCATGGTTTACCATTGCAGCGATAACTACAGGTCTGTTATATGTTTTCAGCCCGCTGGATTTAATTCCAGATTTTATTCCGGTTTTGGGTTTTGTTGATGACTTAACCGTTTTATCGTTTGTAACAGGCTGGATAGAAACAGATCTTCATAAATACTTAGACTGGAAGTTAAAAGAGAAAGCTTATTTAGAGGAATAAACTAATTCCCCATTAGAATAAGTAGCTGCAACTTTCATATTAGGAACTTGATCTATGGCAACTTCCATTAAGTCTTGATCTAGCATAATAAAGTCTGCAGCTTTGCCTATTTCTAGACTTCCCTTTTCGTTTTCTTCAAAGTTAGAATACGCTGCCCAAATGGTCATACCTCTTAAGGCTTCTTCGCGAGAAAGTGCTTGCTCTGGTCTGAAACCTTCTTCTGGATAACCGCTAGTATCTTTTCTAGCTACAGCAGCATAAAAAGTCAAAAACGGATTTACTTGCTCTACAGGATAATCAGTTCCTAATGCTAGCATTTTTGATTCTCCTAATAACTTTTTATAAGCATAAGCTCCTTTAATTCTTTCATCTCCTACTCGATCTTCAGCCCAATACATATCACTCGTTGCATGCGTAGGTTGCACTGATGGAAGTATGTTTTCTTCGTCAAATAAATCAAAGTCATTTGGGTCCACAATTTGCGCATGTTCTACACGCCATCTTCTATCTTTTTTACCATCTAGCAACTCCTTATAAGCTTGAAGTACTACATAATTTGCACTGTCACCTATCGCATGTGTGTTCATTTGATAATTTGACTTAGCAATGCGTTTTGCAATTCCTTTAAAATCCTTAACACTGCTCAATAATGCGCCAAAATGATTGTGCTTATCGGTATATTCTTCTTTCATTGCAGCGCCACGACTACCCAAAGCACCATCTGCATAAAATTTAACAGATCTCACATTTAAACGATCTGTTTTTACAATTCCCTTTGTTAAGTAAAAATCTAAGTTTTCTGGAGTATTTGAAATCATCGCATAAATCTTCATTTTCAAAGCTCCATCTTGTTGTAAACTGTCTATGGTTTCAATAGTAGATCGCATCAATCCAGCATCGTCTACCGTAGTGATTCCATAACTGAAATTGATATCTTGAGCATCCATCAAAGACTTAATGGTTTCTTGGGTTGATTCTTTTGGAAAAACAGCTTCTACTAATTCCATAGGATTATCTACAAGAATACCGGTAAGTTTTCCATCCTTTTGTTCAATCGCTCCACCAAATGGATCGGTATCTGTATCGATTCCAGCCAATTTTAACGCCGCATCGTTTGCAATCATCGCATGACCATCGATACGAGTTAAAGCCACTGGAGTATCAGGAAAAAGTTCATTGAGCTCTTGATTAGTTGGAAACTCTTTTACATCCCAATCGTTTTGATCCCATCCACGTCCTATGATAAATGGTTTATTTTTCTCGTTTTGAAAGTCTGTTACCTTTTGAATCACCTCATCGTAACTTGTTGTTCCTACTAGATCTACTCTTTGCAGTTGTTGCCCTAATCCATAAAAATGACAGTGTGCGTCTATTAATCCAGGATAAATAAATTTACCATTTGCATCAATAGTTTCTGAAGCATTGAAGTTCTCAGCTATTAATTCGTCCTGAGTTCCTGTAAAAATGACTTTACCATCTTTTACCGCAAGTGCTGTTGCTGTTGAAAACTGCTCATCAACCGTATAAATGGTAGCATTTTCTATGATAAGATCTGCTGCTTTTTGCGTTTCTTGTTCACAGGAAATAAATATAATAAGTGCTAGAAGTAGTAATGTTTTTTTCATGAGATAAAAATAAGGGGAAAATTCAAGAAATAAGTCAAGGAAAATGAGGTTTCCTTTCTAAATCAAGAATATATTACAGACTAAAAAAACGAATAATTAGCTATTAAATCTTTAAAAACAAAAAACTCACACTAATTAAAGAGTGAGTTTTTTACTTTCTTATTAAGGAAAGTGTTTGTAGAGATCTCGCTTTCGCGAAAGCGGAACTATTATCTAACTATTTCTACAAGTCAAATTTATACACGGCACCACCCATTATTTGTAGGTCCTGAACTGGATAGTCTAGATAATACTCATAGTTGCCTCCAGTAAGATTTTGACCTCTTAAAAAAGCAGTCAATTTAGGATTGATTTTGTAATTCACATCTATATTGAGATCTAAAAAGCTATCTAAATTTTCTACACCTGTACCAAATCTGAAAGTTTCTCTTTCACCTACAAAATATAGAGTGGTACCTATATTCCACTTTTCATTGATCTCGTAGTTTCCATTAAGATCTGCAGTGAATTCTGGTAAGTGAGAAGCGGTGTTTAAGAATACATCTCCGTTTTCTACGTCATAGCTGTAACCATTTGCATTAAGCGTTAAATTAAACGCCGTATTCACATCAAAACTTAAAGACGCACCGTATTCAATAGTATTTAAATCACCGTATTGCGTATAAAATACGTTTCCTGAGTGGTATGGTTGTACATCTCCTACAGTAAATGAAGCTCCTGTATCTTTATTGTAGAAGGATCTATTTTCCTCAATTTTATAACCACCAAATAATCGATAACCCAAGCTTTCAGAAAGTTTTCCTTTAAACCCTAATTGAGCATCTACAATTCTATTAGTCGGGATTACATTTATTGCTGGAGCAAGGAATACATTATCACTAGCAAACTGTTGAAGCGAATTCATATCCAGTCCACCGCCTATAGTTGCATAAGGAATAAGGGTTTCTTCTACGAGTATATAACTTGCTACTACATCTGGATAAACAAATACATCACTTTCTGAAGCTTCACTGTTATTAAGGTAGTTCACTTGAGCTCCTAGCTTTACTTTAAAATTATCTCCATAAAGATTTATCGCTGGACTCAGTCCTGCTTTTAAGTATGTATATTCTTCTTGAGCAGGAAGTAATCCTTGGGTATCAAAACTACCGCTTAAATAATCTACCTCAGCACCTAAAGCTACTTCAGTCCCCATAATGTCAAAACCTAATTGCGGCGTGGCATTAAAACGTATCTCGCTGGCGTCGTTACTGGATGTAGTTCCTGTAAAGTTGAGTTCTACATTTTTAAAAACACCGTCAAAAAAAGTCGCCTTACCACCGAGAGCGTATGAGAGGTAATTAAATGACACATCACTATCTTCGGTAAGAGGATTAGGTGTGTTTTCAAAAGCACCATACCAGTTTGCTGCTTGATGTCTAGCTCCAGCTGTAATACCCCAATTAAAATCACTAGACCTTTTACCGTAAGAGATATCTAGAGAAGTATCAGAAAATGCATCGTCTGCAACAACCTCATCAATTCCACCTTGTGAAGAGTTATGATTAAAAAATACACCTACATCACTATCTCGATCTACTTCAAAATTCATTGCCAGTTCACCCAAGACATTAATATAATTTCCTAGACCTAACCGCGCATAATTTTTATAATATTTAGCTCTTTGTGTAGGTTTTAATCTAGATAGACCAGCTTTAGTAGGTGTAAAAGTACTAGCTACAGGAACAGAAAATATACTGTAAGTTACTGGTTTCTTTTTCACCTTTGTTGTATCGTTAAAAGTAGGATTACTTTTTACTTTAAAAGCATCACTTATGGAAGGATCATAAGGTTTAACAACTGTAATAGTACCACCATTTAATCGTTCTTCCTCTTCTTCTGGAGTTTGTCCTAAGGCAACTGTTGCACTCAATGCAATGGCCGCAATAACTATGTTTTTTATATTGAAATTCATGATCAACTTAGTTTTGATTTGTCGGTACGACAGATGAGTTTGTTTTTGCTACCTCAGTTTTAATTTTGGCAAGCTCATTTTTTGCAGTAGTAACCACTTCTGGATATTGAGTAAAGTTTGCGATTACTGCATCTAGAATCGTAGTAGCATTCAAAGTTTGATCTAAGGCGTAGTAACTTTTTGCCATTACTACGAGACCTTTTGCACTCCATAATTTATAGCCACCGTAATTTTTACTCAATCCATTTACTGTAGTGATTACAGCATCGTGATCACCTTCTTTGTTCTCAAAATAAGCTTTATAGTAAGTGGCCTCAGCGGCAAGGCTACCTGTTGCTGTCTCTCGTACTTTCTCATAAGCCGTTTTAGCTGCCGTCTCATTACCTTGTTTCCATGAGGAACGAGCAATAATGATTTCTGCATCAGATTTTACATTGTTCTCGATGCTGGTATCGGCTAGAACTTTGTTTGCATACTTTACAGCCTCCGCATACTTTTCTGTCTCATAGTAAGCTTTCATTAAGTTAGACTGAGCATAAATAACATTTTGAGGAAAGTCTGCCAGTTGTTCTAGTTCTTTTAAAACTGGAATGGCTTTGTCATAATCCTTTGTAGTTAAATGAATCTCACTCAATCGCGCCAATGCTTGCTCTGTAAACTCGCTTCTTTCTTTGCTAACTACATATTCGTAATTTGGGACACTTTCTGCTTTTTTATTTTCAGAAAACTGAGCTTGTGCAAGGTAGAAATGAGCTTTGAGAGCGTGCTTTCCATTAGGAAATTGATTCAAATACTTTTTCATTTCTCGAGCGGTGCCGTTCATGTCTCCTTTGATAAAAGGCTGCTCTGCACTTTCATAGGCCGTATCATCTAACTCGTTATCGGTAACTTCTACTCCATCGAGACTTCGCACCCAAACTGCGTAATCATTAGTATTACCTTTATCAATGTAAACTTGTCTCGCGCTGCTTATAGCTTGAACCGCTTGAGGTGTTCCAGCATACTTTTCGGCAACTTGTTTGAAAACAATTAAGGACTGGTCAAGATTTCCATCGTTGTATAATTGCAACCCTTTACGCATCATGGCTTGTGATGTATAAATACTATTAGGATATCCAGAAATTAACTTATCGTAAGTTCTAATACCAGCAGCCACTTGATTAGTATTTATATAGGTATTACCTAATTCATAAATCACGTCATCAATATATTTAGAAGTCTTGAATCTTTTAATAAATGCTTCTAGGTCTTCAATTTTGCGGTCATTCTTCTGTACAAATCCATAAGAAATCGCCTTTTGAAAAGCAGCATAATCTGAATTAAAACCATTGAGTTCTATCGCTTTATTATAAGCTTCCATTCCTGGCCAGTATTGCTTAGTAACAAAGTTTGCATCTCCTATTCTTAAATAAGCATCGTTAAGTCTCACTCGATCATTATTTGCACCAGATTGCTTAGTAAAAGCAGTAAATGATTTTATAGCTTCGTCATATTTCTTAAGCTTAAACTGTGTATAACCCATGTCATAGTTATAAAGTTCATCTTCTTCAATAGCAGTAGAAATCGCCTTAGCCTTTTTGAAATTCTCGTAAGCTCCAGTGAAGTTATTAAGCTGGTACATCGTTTCTGCTTTCCAGAAGATTGTTTTTTTCTTTAATTCTGGATCAACAATATATTTAACCGCTTTATCGAGATTTTCTAAGGCATCTTGATATTCACCTGATGTAAATAAATTCAATCCATAGTATAAAGCTACTTTTCCATATACAGCTTCATTTCCTTTGATTCTTCCATCTTCAAGCAATCGAAGCGCCTCTTTATAATTCTTTGAAGAAAAGTAAGAATCGATTAGAAATTCGTTCATTTCACTTTGCTTATCTGATTCCGGATATTTTTCTAAGTAAGCTAGAATTACCGCTGGAACACTGTCATAAGGGTTTCCATTCTCGTAACTTAATTTTGCATAGTTATAGGACGCATCTTCAGAAATTTGAGGATCGAGGTCCATCTCGCTAGCTTTTTTAAATGCATTGAGAGCATCTTCATTACGATCTAGTTTGATGTAACTTTGACCCAAGTGGTAATAAGCATTCTGTGCTGTGGCGTTTGCACCGTCGATTATTTTATTGAAGGTTTCTACCGCTTTTTCAAAATCACCTTGTTTGTAGTAAGCATAACCTAGCTGGTAATAATCATTATTATTCCACTTACCACGAGTACCTTCATACTTTTGTAAGTATGGTAGTGCCTCGTCATATTTTTCTTGATTAAATAAGGACTGTCCTATAATACGATTCAGTTGAGATTTTTCTCTTCTGTTAGATTTAGGAAGTTGTTCTTTAGCTAGCTTAATCGCTTCATCAAACTTTCCAGATTTATAATTCAAGTCTGCTTTATAGTAAGAAAGTTTTTCATCATCTTCTGGAGATTCACCTACTTGATCAAACAATTCTGTAGCTGTTTCTACTTCGTCATTTTCATAAGCGATGTAACCGAGATAATATTTAGCTTTACTTCCATATTCTTGATCATCACTAACGCGATTAAGGAAAGGTTTTGCATCATCGAACTTTTTGGCTTGCACAAGAGTGTAACCAGTGTTGAAGTAATAGCGGTTAATTTGCTTTCGCGAAAGCGTACTTTTATCAACTCTTTGATACCATGTTGCTGCTTTTCTATAATTACCATTATCAAAATAATAGTCTGCCACATCAATTATTGCCGAATTCTTTTTAATAGAGGTAGGGTATTCTTCAACAAACTTCTCGATCAATTGGTCAGAATTACGTTGATTAAGTCGTACTGCACAATTTGCGATATAGTAGGAAGCGTTTCCTCTTATAACTTCATCATCTACAGTTTCAAGCACTTTCTCAAATAATCTCTGTGAGGCAAGGTACTGGTCTTCTTGATATAGATCTATAGCTTGATTGTAAGTCGCTAGATCATCTGTAGCAATTTTAGATTGCTGTGCATATGTGGCAGTAACCATCATAAAGCATAACAGCATCAGGGCTAATTTTTGCATAATTGAAAAGATTCTAATTGTAAAGTAAAATTATGATTTCCGTAGGTAGAACGCTTTAAAACCTTATTAATTATTCATAATCTTATCCACATCTTAGTTAACTTTACAAGAAATTATAGTTTTTATGTCTGATAACGTTTTATCCTTAAGTAAAGTAGATGTCTTCCAGAAAGATAACCTGATCTTAAAAAATGTCAATCTTGAAATAGGCAAAGGAGAATTTGTCTATTTGATAGGTAAAACAGGAAGTGGTAAAAGTTCTTTAATGAAAACTTTATATGGCGACATACCTTTAAAAAAGGGAGAAGGAACCATTGTAGACTTTGATTTATCTCGCTTGCGCGAAAAAGAGATCCCTTACCTAAGACGCAAGCTAGGCGTCGTTTTTCAAGATTTTAAATTATTGACTGATCGTACGATCAATGATAATTTAAAATTTGTTCTCAAAGCAACCGGCTGGAAAGGTAAAAAGGAAATGATGACGCGCATAGAAGAAGTACTTGATAAAGTAGGAATGAAAACCAAAGGTTTTAAGTATCCTCATGAGCTCTCTGGTGGTGAGCAACAACGCATTGCGATTGCCAGAGCTTTACTTAACGAGCCTGAATTAATTATTGCCGATGAGCCTACTGGTAACCTTGATCCACAAACTAGCGTTGAAATCATGGAAGTCTTGCAGCAAATAAATAAAAACGGTAATACCATTTTAATGGCTACTCATGATTATGCGTTGATTCTTAAATACCCATCTAAAACATTAAAGTGCGATGATGGTGAAATCTTTGAGGTAGTACAAAAAGCAGTTTGAACCGAGAATTACACATAATATCTTTTGATATCCCATATCCAGTAAATTATGGAGGTGTTATCGATGTTTTTCATAAAATAAAATCGTTACATGAAAAAGGTGTTCAAATTACACTCCATTGCTGGCAATATGGAGACAGAGTACCTCAAGATATATTAGAACAATATTGCAAACAAGTATTTTATTATGAGCGCAAGATAGGTTTCTATGGGATATCTGCTACTTTACCTTATATCGTTTATTCTAGGAGAGATAAATTATTGCTAGAACGATTGCAACAAGATACTGCTCCTATTTTATTTGAAGGCTTGCACACATGTTACTATCTTGATAATGAATCGTTAAAAGATCGTCATAAAATGGTGCGTTGTCATAATATAGAACATGAATATTATGAAAAACTAGCGCAACATAGTACAAGAGTAAAAAAGATTTATTTTAAAAAAGAGAGTGAACTATTAAGAAAGTATGAGCCTATCCTTAAAAATGCTCAAACACTATTTACTATATCAGACGACGATCAATTGTACTTTGAAAATAATTTTAGAGATGTAGAAGTAATTAAAATCAACGCCTTTCATACAGATGACAACGTTTCAAGCCAAAAAGGTGAAGGAGATTATTGTTTATTTCACGGCAGCTTGAACGTTAGTGAAAACGATCACAGCGCCAAATACCTAGTAGAGCATATATTTTCTGAAATAGATCATCCGTTGATTATCGCTGGAAAAGATCCTTCCTTTGAACTTAAAAAGATATGTTCTAAAAAGAAACACGTTACTCTGATAAGCAATCCTAGTTGGGAAGAGCTTAACGAGTTGATTTTAAATGCTCACATTCATCTTATGCATGCGTCTCAGAAAAGCGGTTTAAAATTAAAACTGCTCAAAGCCTTGTTTTCTGGTAGACACGTTATCGCAAATAAAAAGATGGCAACTGAAAAATCAATAGCTCAACATGTTACTATTGCTGGCTCACAAGCGGCATGGATTAAAGCTATCAAAACATTAATGAAGCAACCTTTTACGGAAGAAATGCGACACGAAAGAATAAAGGTATGTGAAGATTTTTCTAATGAAAATGGAGCTGAACTGATTTTAAAATCAATGCATTATTAAGATTTTAGTCCACATACCGCTATATAACAAAGCCGCTACCATAGAGCGAGCAATTAATAGTGTACTGCATCAAGACGCAGCTTATTATGATATTTTAATTATAGATGATGGCTCTACAGATGACAGCTTTAATGTTGTTAAACCTGTTGAAAGTGATCAAGTAATCATATTATCTCAAGAAAATCAAGGAGTAAGTGCAACGCGCAATAGAGCAATGAAGTTTGCACTTGATAAAAAATATGATGCTATTGCATTTCTAGATGCAGATGATTACTGGGACACTAACCATCTTAACGTATTGATTTCTCTGTTTGATAAGTTTCCAGAAGCTGAAGTGGCTGGAGCTAATTATAGGTTAAAACGATCTCGCAAAACCCTGCGGACTAAATTCAGTAATTTTAAGGATCAAAGTGATCAACTATTAGAGCACTTTTTTGAGCATAATTACCTGAACAGCGTGCTGAATTGCTCTAATGTAATGATAAGAATCAGCGCGATTAAAAACGTAGGTTACTTTGCAGAAAAGATTACACATTATGAAGATATAGACTGGTTCATAAGAATAGGCATGAATACCTCCACAGCATTTAGCTTTACAACTACTACTACTATTGATGAAGCAGCAGGAAATAGATCTGACCAAATAAAAATGAACGATAGAGAGCTACCAGATTTTACTATCTATCAAGCAAAAACTAAAAACCATAAAGGCCTTGAAAAATACTTAGACTTAAATAGATTTTCTCTAGCTATAGCCTACCGGATGGATAACAATATTAAAATGGCAAGTTTTTACCAGCAGCAAATTAACTCTAAGAACCTAAGTATTACTCAACAATCTCTTTTAAAAATGAGCTCCTTAAAGCTTAAATCTTTAAAAAAAACACAGGAGATTCTAGGTAACCTAGGTTTAAACTTCAGAACTGGTAATTAAGTTATAGATCTCTTTGTCTCTAATATAGTCTTCTTCATCAAATTCATGTGACGCTAGTACTAGACATATGGCACCACTTGAAAAGTCTGACAACTCTCTCCATATCATAGTAGGAATTAACAATCCTTTATTGGGTTTATTTAAAGTTACTTTTACCCTATGGTCACCGTTATCTAACTCAACTGTAAAGCTTCCAGAGACAGCTATGAGTAACTCAAGACATTCTTTATGCGCATGACCACCACGGTAAGAATCACTAGGTACGTCATATAAATAATAGACACGTTCTATTTTATAAGGAATAGTGTCTTTTTCCAGCACCGCAAGATTCCCTCGAGGATCTGTAATTTTAGGAATGTCTATTATTTTATAATTCATTAACTCAAAGATACTATTGTTTTGGGTGATTTATACGATGTCCTTCAAAACCACTTAAGTAATCATTAGCACCATGTTCAAAAACTTTAAACTTTTCCGACAATTTAGGAAAGCTCCTTACGTATCCTTTCCTCCACAAAAAGAATATATACTTAAATTGATAGAAAACAGCTGTAACTATATTATCTCTTCCTGCTAGTGCGCCTCGCGCATAGATAACTCGATTAGAAGACACATCATCACTACTGGTTCTAGATTCATGTTGTACAATAAAATTAGGTACATAACCTATTTCTAATTGTTTTGATAAAGCGTCATCAAGAAAAACAAAATTTTCTGAATCTTGAAATTGAGCTCCGAGACCGAACCTGATATTATATTTCAAATCTGCAGATAGGATTTCTTTCCTCTTAAATGTAATCTCTGGCGATAAGATAGGTACAATCTCTTTTCTATCTAACAACCGAAATTCACATTCATAATCGTAAAATGCTGTCCCTGCAGGAGTTTTTGTCCTAAATGTAAGTATAGTAAAATCGTTTTTATTATGAGCATTTACAATAGTCTCTACAGCATCTGGCAGTACAATACAATCGTCATCTAGAATCCAGCATAGTTCTTTATTGCTATGCTCAATAGCGAGGTTCCTACTCTTACTTAAACCAAACTCTTTACTATTAATGACTCTTATATTTTCGTAATCAGAATACAGCACATTCTCTAAAGACTGGTTAACGATAAGAACAGACTCCTTAATCTGATTTACTTTTTTTTGAAACATCTCTTCTAGGAAAGACAAATCATTGCGGTTCATAGTCGCAATTAGAATTTCTAAATCTGTATTTCTGTAAGTACTCAACTCCTTATCTTTACATCAAAGATACTTCTATATGCGCATATTGCTAGTAGGTGAATACAGTGGTTTTCATAATTCCTTAAAACATGGCCTTGTCCAGCTCGGTCACGAGGTTACTATAGTAGGCGATGGAGATGGGTTCAAGCGTTTTCCTGTCGATATAGAAGTAGGCAGCTCTTTCTTTGAGCGCAATTGGTTTTTACATAAAATAAAAGTAGCCTGGTGGAAACTCACAGGTAATAACTTAGAAGATCGATTGAAGTTGGCACGCTTTCGCGAAAGCGAGAACAAATTAAAAAACTACGACATCGTTCAATTTATAAACTCTAACGCGTTTGATTGTGAGCCAGATGTAGAACGTATCATGATAGATTTTCTACTGCTTCATAACAAAAAGTCAATACTTATTGCTTGCGGTGATGATTATGAATACTCTAAATATCTGACTGAAGAACATGACGGTTACAGTATTCTAGACGCTACAACAATGGGTGAATCTCAGAAGAAGCAGTTATTTCACACGTACAAATATTTAGGTAAAGGCTATAAGAATAATTATTTACACCTAGTCGATGAGTCATTGTGCGTCATACCTAGTAACGTAGATTATTCTATGGCTTTATGGAACCAGCCTAAAGCTACGCAGATTATTCCAGCAGCTATTAATTGTTCTAAATTTGAGCTTAGTTTAAATGAGAATTTAAACACTATAGAGATTTTCTTAGGAATCAATCGTGGGAATTACTGGAAAAAAGGCATCTATTATTTTGAACAAGCATTAGAAATTATTCAAAATAAATATGGTAAGAAAGTTCAAATAACTGTTGCTGAAAGTTTGCCTTATCATGAATATATATCATCATATAAAAAAGCACATATTTTATTAGACCAAGTGTTATGCTATGATCAAGGATACAATGCTCTAGAAGCTATGGCGCAAGGCAAAGTTGTATTTTCTGGAGGAAGTGCTGTATACTTAAAAGCTCACAATTTAGATACAGTTCCAGTAATAGATGCACGGCCAGATGTTGATTATTTGGTAAAGAAATTATCTTATTTAATAGAACATCCAGAAGTTATAATTTCTACGGGCAAAGCTGCACGAGCACACATTTTGAATTATCATGATAGTGTAGCAATCGCAAAAAGATATGAAAAGCACTACCTTAATATCGGATGATTTTAATTTTATCCTATCCGATATTAAAAAGAAATGATTACATTTGAAGGTGGAAAACTGGAAAGATATAAGAGTTACCTATGAGATGATGGATTTACTCGTTAAGATAGACGAGAAAAAATTACGTCTTGATCAACATCGCCCTTTCCCTAGTCCAGTAGTTCATAATATTCAAGAAAATCTAGCGCTAGAATGGACTTACAATTCTAACAGTATTGAAGGAAATACGTTGACTTTACAAGAAACTAGAATGGTTCTGGAAGACGGCTTGACCGTAAGCGGCAAGTCTTTGCAAGAATATTTTGAAGCAGTTAATCATCATGAAGCTATAGATTATGTAGAACAATTAGTCCAGCCAGATTACATATTACGAGAAAGAGATATTCTCAATGTTCATGAACTGGTTATGGATCGTATTGATAAAGAATTTGCTGGTCGCATACGCAATGCAGGTGTAAGAATAAGTGGTGCAAACTTTGTTCCACCTAACGCTAGAAAAGTACCTGATTTATTAGAAGAATTAATTACTTGGGTAAATGAAGAAGAGCTAGAAATGCATCCTATCATTAAAGCAGCTGTTTTTCATCACCGTTTTGTATGGATTCATCCATTTTTCGATGGAAATGGTCGCACGGCAAGACTGTCATTTAATTTGCTGTTTTTAAGAGAAGGATTTCCTCCTGCCATTATATTAAAAGTTGATCGTAAAAAATACTATACAGCTCTTAACGATGCTAATCAAGGTAACTATGAAAAGCTATTTTTTCTAGTAGGGAGAGCAGTCCTGCGCTCACTAGACATATACTTAAGTAATCTAGATGATACTGCTGGTGATTACGCACCTATTTCAAGCATTGTTGAGGAGCCGAGCATTTCTTACGGTCAAGAATATGTAAGCCTGCTAGCACGAAAAGGTAAAATAGACGCTTACAAAGAAGGTCGTGTCTGGTTTACAACTGAGAAAGCTGTTAAAGACTACATGGCTAGACGTAAGAGAAAAAGGAAGTTGAAGTAGTTGTAGTTGGTAATTGGTAATTGGTAATTGGTAATTGGTAAAACTAGAAATCCACAATTCAAATATGTTGAATTGTGGATTTTTTATTTTCTCCTTTAGAAGAAATTCAAGTTCCAGTTCAAATTCGCGTTTTTTATTTATTCTTCCATTGAATGTCTAATCCTGGAAAATCCTCAGCCGTTTTTTCTTTTGCTTGTTTAGGGATAAGAAATTCATATTCTAAAGTTACTTCAAGGCCATCATCTAGATAAAAAAGCATGGTCTCTTCACCTTCATAATCACATATCACAATAGCATGAATCTCATGAACATCAAAGTACTCTTCATCTTTGATTTCTATAGGTTCTACAAATTCAAAATAATGAAGCACTCTTGCGCCTTTAAAATAATCGATTTGATCTAAGTAGAGGTCTTTTTCCATATGACAAAGGTACTATTTAAGTTATATAAAAAGCCAGCTCTTTCAAGCTGGCTTTGGTTTATTGCTTTAATGAATTTAATCTAAACCGTGCGATTTACATCAAATGCTTCCAGTAGTTGCGCAACACGTTGAACAAACTGTCCTCCTAGTGCTCCATTTACAACTCTATGGTCATAACTATGCGATAAGAACATTTTCATTCTGATGCCGATAAAGTCACCTTCTGGCGTTTCTACTACAGCAGGAACTTTTCTTATTGCTCCAAGAGCCAAAATACCTACTTGCGGCTGATTTATAATAGGTGTTCCAAGGACAGAGCCAAATGTACCAACGTTAGTTACCGTATAAGTACCACCTTGTGTATCGTCTGGTTTTAACTTACCATTTCTAGCTCTATTTGCAAGATCATTTACCGACTTTGCCATACCTACCAGATTTAATTGATCTGCATTTTTAATTACCGGAACAATTAAATTACCGTCTGGAAGAGCTGCCGCCATTCCTAGGTTGATATTTTTACGCTTTATGATTCTATCACCGTCTAATGATATATTCATCATCGGGAATTCTTTCAATGCTTGAGCTACCGCTTCCATGAATATAGGTGTGAACGTGAGGTTCTCTCCTTCTCTTTGCTTGAAGCTGTCTTTATGCTTTTTTCTCCAGTTCCAGATGTTTGTTACATCACACTCGATAAAACTTTGTACGTGTGCACTCGTCTGTACTGACGCTACCATGTGGTGAGCAATCAGCTTGCCCATGCGAGTCATTTCTATAATTTCATCTTCTCCATTTACAGATACTGGTGCTGCTACAGGAGCTTGCTTAGGCGCTGCAGAATGAGACGCTGGTGCTGCTGGTGTTGATGGCTGTTTTGAAACTGTTGCAACTTTTCCAGACTTCTTGTCTGCAACATATTTTAAAATGTCGTCTTTAGTAACACGTCCATCTTTACCAGAACCAGAAATGGACTCTAGTTCTTCAAGAGAGATATTTTCTTCTTTGGCTATGTTTTTAACTAATGGTGAATAAAAAGAATCACTATCTGAAAAATTAACCGTTTCTGAGACTTGGCTGATTTCTTTTTCTACTTGGCTCGCTGCTGCTTTTACTTCTGGAGTAGAAGAAGCTGGTGTTTGTTCTGCTTTCGCGGAAGCGGCTTCACCACTATCTTCACCTTCAGTTTCTATAATAGCTATAGTTTGCCCTACTTGCACAACATCGTCTACTTGAAATAAAATCTCAACCAGCTTACCATCTACCTCGCTAGGCACTTCACTATCTACCTTATCTGTGGCGATTTCTAGCACAGGTTCATCCATTTCTATGGTATCGCCTACGTTTTTAAGCCATGAAGTAATGGTAGCCTCTGCCACCGATTCTCCCATTTTAGGTAATTTAAGTTCAAATTTTGCCATAACTATTTAGGTACTATAACGTTTTCTAATATTTTGCAAAAGTAAGAATTATAGACTTTACAATTGCGAATTATTCACTGATATGGGAATACTTTAAGAATCGGTTATGAATATCGCAACGATTCTTGCATTTTATCACATATATTTTATTTCTCCACGACCATTACTACTATCACTGCCTATATAAAAATCTCTTTTAGGAGACAAGAATCTATGTTTCAAATTTTCTGTTTGAATCATAAAACGTATTACTTCTTGTATTTTGAGCGTTTTTAAGTCCCACAAAATTGTGGCATCTTCAAGAGGACAATCCCAAACCTCAGCATGCTTCACTCTTTTCATTTTTATGGGTAGTTCCAAGTTTATGTCTTCAGTAACCAGATATAAATTATTGAGTTCTTTCGCCTCGTTTGCTTGCTTCTGTTTTGATTTAACAGCAACCATTCCTTTAATCATCAAATCAATCGCTTTTTTCTCTAATGCAGATTGTTTGAAATACTTTTCGTAGAATAATCCCATAGCACCATAAAAGCGCTCGAGATAAACTCTATCTTTTACCGTACTTTCTCCTTTAAAATGGATGACCTTTTGATCGCCTAGGTAGTAATTTTGGTAGCCTTTTTGAATCGCCGTGTAACTTAAATCGATGTCCTCGCCGTACATAAAATACCGCTCGTCAAAACCTCCACAGTCTTCATAAACCTCTCTCTTACAAAACATAAAAGCACCTACAAGTATATCTACTTTGCCTCTATCGTTTTGACCTACCTCATTGTAATAATAGTTGCGATCATTGCCTAGCATTTTTTGCCGGGCCACCTTGGGCGTAGGAATGTGTCGTTTGCTTTCTGGCAAGTATTTTCCTGTTCCATCGATAAGTTGAACTCCTAAAAACCCCATTATAGGTTGCGCTCGCGCGAAAGCGATACATTCTTCAAACACCTCTTCTCCTACTATTGTATCAGGATTTAATATGCAGAGTAACTCACCTTTTGCTTGTTCTACAGCTAAATTATTTCCTTTAGAAAAACCGTAGTTTTCTTCATGCGCAATGACTTTTATTTGATCCTTGAAAACAAAATGAAGCATTTGTAGACTGGAATCAGTTGAATTGTTATCAGCTACAATGATTTCAACATCTATATTTTTTGTTGCTCTCAAAACGCTATAAATGCACAGCTCTAAAAAAGCTGCTGCGTTATAGTTGAGTATGATGATGGAGAGTTTCATTTAAAATCAACAGTAATGTCACCTTTAACTTTAAGAGCATCTAACATAGGAATCATATGGCGCTCTTGTATTTCAAAGTTATCTAAAATGTAATGTTGAAAATCTTGATAACTGTGCTTCTTCATAAGATTCAAATGAGCTTGAGCAGCATCATATTTTTCGTTTGCACATAACGCCCATATATACTCTACATTGAAATCAAAGTTACTGATATCTCCTTTTAACTGTGACTCATACTCTACTAAGGCTTGATCAAGAATAGCCTCACCTTTGATAATTTCCTTATTTATTAAAAGAAATAAGCCTCTTTGAATTTTGTACAAAGGCCTTTCTGGAAACATCTCTATTAATCTAGCGTTTGTCTCTAATAATCCTTTTACATCTCTCTTTTCAGAGTAAATTCCAATTTTATTATTAAGTGCAGTAAAATTTTGATCGTCTAATTCTAATGCTTGATCAAATAGTAAAAGAGCGCTATCTAGCCTTACGTCATTATCCAAACTAAAATCCATATAAACATCAAAGGCTTTTTTGGATATCTTTTCGGCTTCAAGTTCATTTTGGTATGAGTTACAAGAAAACAATAAAATGGCAAATACGCACAAAAAAGTATTATTAATTTTCATACCCTAACTCTTTAAAGAATTCTCATAAGGAACACGATGTAAAATACTTCTTCCCAGTGTTACCTCATCGGCAAATTCCAGCTCGTCTCCTACGGCTATTCCTCTCGCGATGGTAGATGTGTTGACTTCTAGTCCATCTAGCTGTTTGAAAATATAGAAGTTGGTCGTATCGCCTTCTATTGTAGGACTAAGAGCAAAAATAATCTCTGTAACACCTTTATTTTTTACACGATCTACTAGCGATCTTACTTTTAGATCTTGTGGTCCTATTCCATCCATAGGGCTAATTTTTCCACCCAAAACATGGTAGAGACCTCGATATTGGCTCGTATTTTCTATAGCCATGACATCACGTATATCTTCTACAACACAAACAATGGACTGATCGCGATTAAGACTAGAGCAAATTTCACAAATTTCTACATCACTTACATTGTGGCAATTTTTACAAAAATTAAGATCATGACGCATTTTTAATAAAGCATCACTAAGCAAATCTGTATTTTGCTCTGGCTGTCGCATTAAATGCAACACCAGTCGTAAAGCGGTGCGTTTGCCTATTCCAGGTAATTGCGATACTTGATTAACGGCTTCTTCTAAAATTTTTGAGGAGAAATTCATGATTGGTAAAGATAGAAAAGAGTTGTGAGAAGTATGAAATGCTTAACACAAAGAATTTTGTTATTGGTCTGAAAAAAAATCACTAAGAATTATCTCTGGATAAAAAAGAAATCGCAGCCTACTTTGTCCTTGCGGACATTTCCTCCAGTGAAGAAAATCTCTGGGATTTGAAGAATTATTAAAAGTATCATGATAGAATTAGCCGACACCGCTATGCAGTGATATGACAAATTAAAACGGTTTGTATATTACTAAGATTAGAACGCGTATAAATGGAAGCGCTTATAAGATGGTTCAGACTTGTTTTCGGGATGAGATCACGTATAAATTGCTACCGCAATTTTACGAGATTTGAGCTTTGCTCAAATGAATCATCGCAAACACCGCATAATTAATCATATCCTGATAGTTGGCATCGATTCCTTCAGAAACTAGCGTGGCTCCTTCATTATCTTCAATTTGTTTTACTCTTAGTAATTTTTGTAAGATCAAATCAGTTAAAGAACTTACGCGCATATCTCTCCATGCCTCACCATAATCGTGGTTTTTATCCATCATAAGCTGTTTTGTTACAGCAACATGATGATCATATTGCTCGAGAGATTCTTCTAGAGTTAAATCTGGCTGTTCTACAACACCTTTATCTAGTTGAATAAGCGCCATTATGGAATAATTGATAATTCCTATAAATTCACTTTCTTGTCCTTCATCTACTTTAGATTCAGAAAGAGTTTGTAATCCTCTAATGCGTTGGGCTTTTATAAAAATCTGATCAGTAAGTGATGGCAATCTTAAAATGCGCCATGCGCTACCATAATCTTTCATTTTATTAGAAAACAAATCACGACATTGTGAAATTACGGCATCGTATTGCTGGCTTGTTTGGGACATGCGTAGTACAAATTTTGTGTAAATTTCGCATTTAAAACTCAATTAACCATATTTCATGTCGACTATAAATTGCGCAGGTACACTTATCGATCTTTCTACGCCTCATGTAATGGGCATTGTCAACTGTACTCCAGACTCTTTTTATGATGGTGGCAAGCTCAAAAATGATACTGCTATTTTACAACAAGTAGAGAAAATGCTGGACGACGGAGCTACTTTTATAGACGTAGGTGGTTACAGTTCACGTCCAGATGGAGATGATATTTCAGTAGGTGAAGAGCTTTCTCGAGTACTTCCAGTTCTTGACTTGATTACAGCCCGTTTTAATATTAAAGGTTTGTCTTGTGACAGCTTTCGCGAAAGCGTAATAAAAAAAGCTCTTAATCACGGTGCAACCATCGTGAATGACATCAGTGCTGGTCAATTATCTCTATATATGCTAAAAACGGTAGGTAAAGCTAAAGTGCCTTACATCATGATGCATATGCGTGGCACGCCGCAAACCATGAAATCCATGACCGATTATGATGATATGATCGTAGAAATTAATTATTACTTTTCTGAACGTATTGCTACGGCAAGATCTTATGGAATCAATGATATTATTATTGATCCAGGATTTGGGTTTGCAAAAACTCGAGAACAGAATTTTGAATTGCTCTCAAATCTTAATTTACTACAAGCTCACAATGTGCCTATTCTTGCAGGAGTTTCTCGTAAATCCATGATTTATAAAACCTTAAATACTACTGCTCAACAAGCGCTAAATGGTACCACAGCTTTAAACATGGTGAGTTTAATGAATGGTGCAAAGATTTTGCGCGTTCATGATGTAAAAGAAGCAATGGAAACTATCAAGCTCTTTAACGAGTTAACGATAAATTAATTCTATTTTTACTACATGGAGTTACCTGGATTTAGAATAATTGATTTAATAGATATTTTACTAGTTGCTGCGGTAGTTTTTTACCTGTACCGATTAGTAAAAGGAACTGCTGCTCTCAATATTTTTATAGGTATTTTTATTATCTATCTTATTTACCAGCTTACCGTTTTTATGAAAATGGAGATGCTGAGTCAGGCTTTAGGCGCTGTTACAGGAGCTGGTGTAGTTGCACTTATTGTAGTGTTTCAGCAAGAAATTAGGCGATTTTTGCTGATGCTGGGCTCTACTCAATTCACTTCTAGAAAACGTTTTTTAAAACAATTGCGCATTTTTCAAGAAGAGAAAGACACTAACGACATCGTAGTGGATGAGATTGTAAAAGCCTGTAAAAAGATGAGTGCCACAAAAACTGGAGCGCTCATAGGAATTAAACGAGACGGATCCCTAGATTTCATTAAGAACACTGGTGATGAGCAGGATATTCTAGTTAACTCTTCTATCATTCAAAGTATCTTCTATAAAAACAGCACCTTACATGACGGCGCCATGATTGTGGAAGGGAACAAAATAACTGCTACAAGAGTAATTTTACCTTTATCAGAAAACAGAAAAATACCTCAACGCTTTGGGTTGCGCCATCGAGCTGCTTTAGGTCTAACCGAAAGAAGTAGTGCTATTGCCATTATAGTAAGTGAAGAGACAGGACAAATATCACTGGTTCAAGAAGGAGCTTTTGAAACCTACTCAGACACTAAAGAGCTGGTTAAAAAAATTAAATCACTTCTTGCCTGATGGAACGACACTGTAAGAATTGTAGTAAAATGCTATATGCAAGACAGAACTTTTGTTCTAATTGCGGCTCTAAATGGGTGGATTATAGGTTAACGCCTAAAAGGATCGCGACGGAAGTTTCAAATCGATATCTAGGAACGGACAATGTGCTTCTCGTTACACTTATTGCCTTATTAAAATATCCAGAAGATGTAATTCATGGTTACATTACTGGACAGCGTAAAAAATATGTCAACCCAGCTAGCTTTTATCTGATTAGTTTGACCTTAATAGGTTTACAAATCTTTATTTTAAAACATATTGCTCCGGACACCTTAGGTTTTGGTGATTTGAAAGATGCAGAATCGGTGCAAACATACATTGGCTATTTCTACGATTATATTGGGTTATTTACTACATTTTTTATTCCCGCATATGCACTCACTGGCTATTTAGTTTTCATTGATATTAGAAAATATAATTTTTCAGAACACCTGGTCTTTTGTATTTACATATTTGGGTTTATAAATATTTTGACATTTCTACTCACTCCATTAGTAATAGGATTTGCGATTGATTATCAAGTGATATCTTTGATAATCACACCACTTAGCATTGTTCAATTTGCATGGTATTATAAAAGGTGTTTTCAATTAAACCTCGGGCAAATCGTTTTGAAAACATTGATTGCAATGATTGTATTTCAAATTATATCTGTAATCTACT